>ENA-UONS01003025-UONS01003025.1-human-gut-metagenome-genome-assembly--contig:-CS19-NODE-3025-length-12193-cov-14.056599_pt1 | contig 12193 bp, 9 predicted proteins | sample MGYA00242458_ERZ724005 | MGnify/ENA metagenome assembly ERZ724005
GCTCAAGCGGCTGGAGGCAGAAACCACGCCGCCCGAGGACACCGGTGCACCACTGCTGGCGGGCGCGCCGCGCACGCAGACCTTCCGCCGGCCGGACTTCTCGGCGCGCACGCGCAAGCTCACCGCCGCCGAGCGCGGCACGGCCACGCACCGCATCCTGCAATACCTGCACTTTGCCGACGCGCACACGCCGGAGGGCATCCGCGCGCAGGTAGAAACGTTGACCGCGCGCGGTGAACTCACGGCGCGCGAGGCGCAGGCCGTGGACACGGCCTCGCTCCTGCGGCTGGGGCGCACAGAGCTCGGCGCGCAGCTCGCAGCGGCGGAGTCAGCGGGCACGCTGCGGCGGGAGTTTCGCTTCTCGCTCCTGTGCCCGGCGGAGACGTTCTTCCCCGGCGCCGGGGACGAGCAGGTGCTGCTGCAGGGCGTGGTCGACGCGTGGTTCGAAACAAAGGACGGCCTCGTCATCGTGGACTATAAGACCGACCGCATCCACCCTGAGGACGTGCCGGCGCGCACGGCGTACTATGCTGCGCAGCTGCGCGCCTACGCCGGGGCCATGGCGCGCATCACCGGGCAGCCGGTCTGCCGCCGCGTGCTGTATTTTCTGCACTGCGGGCGGACCAGCGACGTGCCGGAGGCGGACACGTAAAAAAATCCGAAAATCGCGTGCAATTTTGTCACCGGTATGCTAGAATTCAGGTTGCGTTTTGTAACCACGGACCAGCCCGTGCTCAAGACAGCCTATTATGAGGTGAATGACTATGAAAGACGGTATCCATCCGAATTACCAGCCGACCACGATCCGCTGCGCCTGCGGCGCCGTGTACGAGACCCGCTCCACGAAGCAGAACATCTCCATCGAGATCTGCTCCAAGTGCCACCCGTTCTACACCGGCAAGCAGAAGCTCGTCGACACCAGCGGCCGCGTGGATAAGTTCAACAAGAAGTACGGCATCAAGTAAGATCGGACTTACGACCTTCGCGAAAATAAGCCCGCGTGCACTGCACGCGGGCTTTTTCGTGCCCTGCGGTCCCTGTGACGTCACAAGCTGCCCACCTGTATGGCCGCGCGCCGGAAATGTTTGTTGCGTGCCGCCCGTGACCGCGCCGCTTTGGCCGCAGGGCCAAAAGTCTCCTTTCCTGCCGCGCCCGTGGCCGAGCCGCCGCGGCCGGACAGCCAAAAACCTCCGTAACGTCACAAAAACCCCGCTGCCGAAGCAGCGGGGTTTCGATTTATGCGATTTGCGGAAAACTCAGACGATACGCTTGTCGCGCACCTGAGAATCGTAGTGCTTGTTCAGGAAGGGACGCAGCACATAGTAGATGAGCTTGTTCTCGAGGTTGAACATATAGATCGAGAAGGTCGCAACGAAGCCGATAAAGCCGACAAGGCCGACCTTGCCCATGATCTTTGCAGCGAGTTTCATATTCATAGTCGGTACCTGCCTTTCTTAGTACGCCGCGGAGTCGTCGAAGTCGACCAGCGTCGGGTCGAGCGGCTGCTCGTTGAGCACGATGGACATATACTCGTTGACGCACTTACGCATATCGCGGCGCGGCACGGTGCGGCAGTCCTCGAGGTCGTGCTCGATGAAGATGAAGTGGAAGCCAAGGTCGCGTGCCTGCTCCTCCATCATGGCGTGCACGCCGAGCATACCCTTGCAGGCGATGTTGTCGTTCATGAGCACCATGTCGCAGTTGAAGTTCGTGGCCCACTCCCAGACGGAGTTGACGTTGTCCCAGCCGCCGACGGCCATGTGACGCATAACGCCCTTTTCGCTGAACAGCGCCAGATCCATGAGCGCCTGATCGGGGTCGGTCGTGCTGATCATGTTGTGACCCATGGTGGAGTCCATGTTCAGGACGATGTTGATGCCCCAGCAGTTCTGCGTCCAGGTCGGGAAGTCGGTGTAGTACACGGCGGACGGTCCCCACAGGAACGCACGGTGACGCGTGGTGCCGCCGTACGGGACGTACTTATTCTTGTAGCACTTGCGCAGGATCTTCATGACCTTGCGGTCGTTCTTGGTGAAGTAGTCCTCCTGGCCGTTGGCGGAGGCCCAGGCGTACAGACGGTACAGGGTCTCGCTGATGCCGGTCAGCGGGCAGTAGGGAGTCTTGAAGTAATCCCACTTCTCGAGCTCGAGACGGTTCTGCTCGTTCATGTGCTTGGCACGCTTGAACAGGGCGTTCCAGTCATACTCAACGCCGTATTCCTTTTCGACGAAGTCGATGCAGTCGCGCAGGACCTGCGCGGAGTACGGGTGGGCGGCCGGCTCGTTGTGGATCATGGCCATGGTGATCTGGAAGTCCGGCAGGCCGATGCGACGACGCTGGAACATGGACGTCGCCTCGGAGGCGTTGCAGGGCATGTTCGTGGAGAGCATGGCCTTGCCGAAGAGCGGGAAGTCGTCGTTGAGGGCAACGCCGGTCTCCGCCGCGCAGCGGGAGCAGACGTCTGCCGGCAGACCGAAGGACTCGGCTACGTCGATGTAGTACGGCTCGAGCTGCTGGTCAACATCGCAGATGATGAACTCCGGCAGCGTCTGCAGCGGGATGGGGATCAGGTCTTTGAAGCCGGTCAGGAACAGCGGCGGCATGACCTCGTCCACAGGGATGATCTTATCGCTGTCCTTGCCGCCGATGCGCAGGTCGTGAGACAGCACAAGGGCGATCTTCTTGGTCAGGCTCTGCACGATGGCGTGCATATTCATGTGCGCGATCACGAGCTCGGGGCCGCGATAGCCCTCAAACAGGCGGTCGATGAACATGAACGTGCCGAGGTAGGAGCCCATCCAGCGGTATTCCCAGAAGCCCTTCAGGCACGGGATCGGCGCGGAGGCGACCATGGCAGCCATGGACATGACGTTTTTGAGCCATGCGCGGTAGTCGACCAGGGTGTCGTGCACGCCGCGCCACTCGCGGTACTTGGCGACGCCGGTCTTGTCATAGTAACGGGTACGCAGACCGCCGACACCGTTCTGAGCCTGCCAGAGGGGGTCGAATTTCTGCATCTTGGAGTCAATAAATTTCGTAACAGGGCAATTCATAGTTTTCATTCCCCTCCTGTTCAAGAATTGATTTTCTTGATTTCCAGGCTCTCGACGAAGGCCTGGAAACGGGTACGGAGCTGGCCGACGGAGCCGAGCGCGTATTCCTTCTCGATCGTGCAGCACGGCACGCCCATCTCCTCGGTCAGGATATGGGAGGCGAGCACCTTCTCATAGCTCCAGAACTCGCAGAACTTCATGTTCTCGTAGATCACGCCGTCAGCATGGAACTCGTCGACAAGGCGCTTGACCTCAGCATGGCGCTGGTCGATCTTCGCACCCTCCATGAAGCGGGCGCACTGGTTCCAGTGCAGGTAGTGGCGGACGATGGCGTCGAACGCGCTCTCGCCGTCCCGGATCTCGATGCGCTCGCGGCTCGGGAAGCTGCCGAAGCAGTAGCGGTCGGCCACGACCATCGCGCCGCAGGTCTCGAGGAGCTTCGTGAACTCGGGATCGTCGATCTCGGAGCCGGCGACCACGACGCGCGCGCGGAACGGGAACTCCGGCTCGGGCTTGCGCTTTTTGATCTCGGCGAGCGTCTCCTTGAGGTACGGGAGGATCAGGTCGTGCGGGCAGACCTCGCTCACGAGCTGGATGACGTGGAACTCATAGCCGGTAATGGGCGGGTTGGGCAGCTTGCGGAAGTTGCCGATCTCGGTGATGACGTCGCACAGCTCGTTGAACTTCTCGATGGTCGCGCGCATGGCGGCATCGGAGGTGTCCACGCCGTAGCGCTCGGCAAGCTGGTCAACGACCTTGAGCTGCAGCTGACCCTTGTAGTAGTCATAGCTGGTCTTATCGCCCTTGAGCGGGGGATCGATCTGCGTGACGAAGAAGCGATCGTTCTTCACGGGATTGATGAGGAAGAAGTGCTCTTCCATACGCTCCATGGACGCGCAGCACTCGGCGCCGAAGAGCGCATTGAGGTAGTTGTAGCCGCCCTCAATGGCACGCTCGAGGATGGAGCGGACATACGGGCAGACACGGCTGGTCATGTAGTAGGTCGCAATGTCGGTCGACTCGCAGCGCGGCGCGCGCAGACGGCTCGAGAAGCAGCCCGGCAGATTGAGCAGAACCTCGGGGATGTAATAGCAGTTGTACCCGAGGGCGATTTTCCCGTCGTTGACCGCCTGCGTGACGAGCTCATTCTGCGCGTCCTGCAGGAGATTTTCGAAGAAAATCAGATGTTTCAGGTCTTTCATATTGTCCCTTCTTTCAAAATAATTCCCATTGCAGCTATGTAAAAAGGCGTCGGGATGCAGGTGCATTCCGGCGCCTTCGACATACGAAAAAACAATTTCGGTGCTCCCCGGCACCGTGGCGGTACGAGCAGGCGCTTGCTCTACCACCTGGTCCTTTTCAAAATATCACGTGTTCCGTGCGGTGTCAACCGCAAACACGCTAATTCTTTCACAAATCCGGACAAGAGGGTGATTTTCGACACATTTGTTGAAAATCAGCGCTCAATTCCGGTCAGCGGGGCGCAAAACGCGCAGATACGCCTCGCTCTGGCGCACGAAGGCGGCAGCGTCAAAATTGTCGTTGCGCAGCGCCTCCTGCACGATCATGCCGTCGGACGCGAGCAGGATCAGCTGCGTGAGATAGTCGGCGGAGACGACGTCGGTGCGCTCGGCGATCTTCTCGGCGATGAGCCGCTCGAAGGCGGCGTAGCGGTCGATGAGCTTGGCGCGCAGCGCCTCGTCGCCGAGCATGGCGGCATGGATCAGGTGCAGGCGCATGCCGGCGGAGGCGGTGTTGCGCTCGACGACGTACTTCACCAGCCGGTGCACGGACGTGTCCTTGTCCTTGTTGCCCGTCCAGGCGATCAGCTCGTCCCACTGGCGGTCGAGATAGCGGTTGGTGAGGTCAAAAAGGATATCCGTTTTATTTTTATAATAGTAATAGAGCGTCCCCTTGGACACGCCAGCCGCCGCGGCGATCTCGGCCAGCGAGATGTCGGCAAACGTCTGCGTGTCCAACAGGCCGGTCGCGGCGTCGAGGATCTTCTCCTTGACATTGTCGTTGCGCGGAGCGGCCATGTGCTTTCCTCATTTCTGATCTTATGTGAGATACATTGGGTCTTATTGTACGCGATTTTGGGCGATTTGTCCAGTCTGACAGGGAAATTTCAGCAGATTTGACCCGGGGCGAATCCTTGACTTCCCAGTCGAAAAAGGGTATATTTGAGGTATTCAGTCGGCCGCTTGGCCGACTCATCTTCCGGGAGGCTTGTCTTTCATGAAGATCTCCGCATTGAACCGAAAACTGCACCGCGCCTTCGGCGGCCGCGTCACGGCGGCGCTGGCCGACAACTGCATCGTCCTGCGCGGCGAACTCGACCGCTGGGACGACGTGGTGCGCGCCGGCCAGCTGGCCGCAACGAAATACTCCGTGTGCCATGTCGTCAACGACATCACGTTCACCGGCGGCGAGGACGCGCCCATGCGCGTGCCCGCGCTGCATGACGATGCGCTCGACGGGCAGACGCCCGACGTGCTCATCATCGGCGGCGGCATCTCGGGCGTGTCGATCGCGCGCGAGCTTGCGCGCCAGAAGCTCGACATTCTCGTGGTAGATAAAGAGTGCGACCTCGCGCTCGGCGCCTCGGGGCGCAACGACGGTGAGGTGCACCCGGGCATCGACCTCGGGCGCGGCAGCGTCAAGCACAAGTACATCCGGCGCGGCAACGCCATGTTCGACCAGGTCTGCAAGGAGCTCGACGTGCCGTTTTCCCGCGTGGGGCAGTATGTCTGCTTCCAGCACGGCTGGCTGCGTCCGGCCGTGTGGGGCTACTGCATGTGGCGCAAGTATCACGACGGCATCGCCGACACCGAGCTCATCTCCGGTAAGGAGCTGCTGCGCCGCGAGCCGAACTTCAATCCCAAGACCCGCTTTGCCATCTCCAATCCGGACTCCGGCTGCGTCTGCCCCTACGGGCTGACGATCGCCTACGCGGAAAACGCCGTGCAAAACGGCGCGCGCATCGCGCTCAACACGGCCGTGCTGGGCATGGACGTCGCGGATGGCCGCATCACCGCCGTGCACACCAACCGCGGCACGCTGCACCCCGCGCTCGTCATCAACGCGGCCGGCGTGTTTGCCGAGGACGTGGCGCGCATGGCCGATGACCGCTTTTTCTCCATCCACCCCCGCCGCGGCACGAACAGCATCCTCGACCGCAAGGCCGGTGCCTTCATGCACTCGATCGCGTCCGTGAAGGGCAATGACATGGTGTCCAAAACGCACTCGAAGGGCGGCGGCATCCTGCACACCGTGCACGACAACCTGCTCATCGGACCCGACGCGGTGGAGACGTATGAAAAAGAGAACACGGCGACGTATCCCGAGAGCATCGCGCACGTATTCTCCAAGCAGAAGATCACGATGCCCGCGCTGACCGAGCGCGACATCATCACCTATTTCACCGGCGTGCGCGCGCCCACGTTCGAGGAGGACTTCATCATCGAGCGCGGCCGGCACACGCACAACCTCATCCACGTTGCAGGCATCCAGTCCCCCGGCCTGACGACGGCGCCCGCCGTCGCAGTCGACGTGGCGGACATGGCCGTGCGCATCCTCGCGCGCGAGCGCCCCGTGGCCATCAATCCGGACTTTGACCCCCACCGCCCGGGTATCCCCGTCCTGCGGGAGATGGATGATGCCACGCGCGCAGAATACATCGCGAAAAACCCCGACTACGGCGTCATCGTCTGCCGCTGCGAGGAGATCAGCCGCGGCGAGATCCTCGACGCGCTGCGCTCGAACGTGTGCGTGCCGACGGTCGACGGCGTGAAAAAGCGCGTGCGGCCCGGCATGGGCCGCTGCCAGGGCGGGTTCTGCTCGCCGCAGGTGGTGCGCATCATCGCGGAGTATCTCGGCGTGCCGCTGAGCGCAGTGCGCAAGTCCTCGGCCGACGCGCCCATCACGTTCGGCCCGACGAAATCCGGGGAGGTGCAGGCATGATGTACGACGTCATCGTCATCGGCGGCGGCCCCGGCGGGCTCGCGGCCGCCATCTCCGCGCACGAAAACGGTGCGCACGTGCTGCTCATCGAGCGCGAAGCGCGCCTGGGCGGCATGCTCAAGCAGTGTATTCACGACGGCTTCGGCCTCGCCCGCTTCGGCGAGCGGCTGGCCGGGCCCGAATATGTTGAGCGCTTCATCGACCGGCTCGAGGAGCTGGGCATCGAGGCGCACACGCAGACCTTCGTCACGCGCGTGGAGAAAACGCCTGCCGGCTTCGCAGTCGTCACCGTCAGCCGCGACGGCGTCGCGCGCTATGACACCCGCACGCTCGTGCTGGCCACCGGCTGCCGCGAGCGCACGGCAAAGCAGGTCTTTATCCACGGCACGCGCCCGGCGGGCGTGTTCACGGCCGGCACCGCGCAGCACTTTACGAACCTGCTCGGCGAGCTGCCGACCCGGCGCTGCGTCATCCTCGGCAGCGGCGACATCGGCCTCATCATGGCCCGCCGCCTGACGCTTGAGGGCGCGGAGGTCCTCGGCGTGTACGAGGCCAAGCCCACCCCCTCCGGCCTGACGCGCAACATCCACCAGTGCCTGCATGACTACAACATTCCGCTGCACCTGAGCCACACGGTCACGCGCGTGTTCGGCGCCGACCGGCTCACGGGTGTGGAGGTTGCGGAGGTCGATGAGACCATGCGCCCCATCCCCGGCACGGAGCAGCGCATCGACTGCGACGCGCTGATCGTGTCCGTCGGCCTCATCCCGGAAAACGAGCTGGCGGAGTCGCTCGGCGTCCCGCTCGACGGGCACACCCGCGGCCCCGTGTGCGACGGGCAGCTCATGACGGAGGTGCCCGGCATCTTCTCATGCGGCAACGCGCTGCACGTCAACGACCTCGTGGACTACGTGTCCGCCTCCGGCGAGCTCGCCGGCAGGAGCGCCGCGCACTTTGCCGCGCACACGCGCGACGAAGTCGCGCTCACGATCTCGGACGATTTCGGCTATCTCGTCCCCCAGCGGCTCGACCGCACGGAGGATAACGGCGGCGTCACGCTGTATTTCCGCAGCGCGGCGGTGCTCGGCCCCTGCCGCGTGGTGCTGACCATGGACGGGAAGGAAGTCTGGTCGCGGCGCTACCCCTTCCTGCGCCCGCCCGAGATGCAGCAGCTCACGCTGGACTTTGACAAGCTCGGCATCGCCCACGCGCGCGATGTCCACTTTACGATCGAGGTGGCAGAGGCATGAAAGAACTCACCTGTATCGGCTGCCCGCGCGGCTGCACCTTGAAAATCGAACGCGACAGCGGCGGCTGGTCCGTCACCGGCAACACCTGCCCCCGCGGCCGGGAGTTTGCCATCTCGGAGATGACCGCGCCCAAGCGCACCATCTGCTCGACCGTGCGCACGGCTTTTCCGGATGCGCCGGTGCTGCCGGTGCGCGTGTCGGCCGACATTCCGAAAGACCGCATCTTCGACGTCATGGACGCGCTCAAAACCGTCACCGTGTCCGAGCGCATCGGCCGCGGCGACGTCGTGATCCCGGACGTGCTCGACCTCGGCGTGGACGTCATCGCCACGAGCAGCCTCCTCAGGCACAGACCCGAATGAATCTTTTGTATAGAGAGCAAAAATAAATCTTAGGAGGGAATCATCTTGAGCAAACCGCTGGTGCTGACCTGCGACATCGGCACACAGAGCGCACGCGCCCTGCTCGTGGACCCGGACGGCCGGATCGTAGACGTCGTGCAGAGCAAGTATGCCGAGCCCTACTTCTCGAAAGAGCCCGGCTGGGCCGAGCAGAAGCCGAACTTCTACTTCGACCGCCTGTGCGAGTGCTGCCGCGAGCTGTGCGTGCGCAGCAACGCCCTGCTGCCGGACGTGATCGCCATGACGATCACCGTCATCCGCGACACGGTCGTGTGTCTGGACGCGAACAACGAGCCCCTGCGCGACATCATTCTCTGGCTGGACAAGCGCACCGTCGACCCGAACGGCGCCATGCCCGCCAAGAACATGATGCTCTTCAAGGTCGCCGGCATGGAGCCGACGGCGAAGGTGGTCTACGCCGCCTCCGTCGGCAACTGGATCATGCGCCACGAGCCGGAGATCTGGGCCAAAACCGCCAAATACGTCATGCTGCCCACGTACCTGAACTACAAGCTCACGGGCAACCTCATCGACTCGGCCTCGAATCAGATCGGCCACATCCCGTTTGATTACAAAAACCGCCGCTGGATGAAGCCCGGCAGCCTCACGCGCTGCTTCTGCGACGTGCCGAACGAAAAGCTGTGCGACCTCGTGCCGTCCGGCACGGTCATCGGCACGATCACGGACGAGGTCTGTGCCCTGACCGGCATCCCTGCCGGTCTGCCGCTGATCTCGACCGGCTCGGACAAGGGCTGCGAGACGCTCGGCCTCGCCGTCGTCGATTCCGACAAGGCGTCCATCTCGCTGGGCACGACGGCCACCATCCAGTTCAGCACGACCGAGTACGTCGAGCCGCAGCAGTTCCTGCCCGCCTACCCCGGCGTGCTCAACGACCACTACAATCCCGAGATCGAGATCTACCGCGGCCTGTGGCTGCTGTCGTGGTTCGTGAAGGAATTTGGCACGGCCGACGCCATCGACGCCAAGGAAAAAGGCATGGCGCCCGAGGCCCTGCTCGACCAGCGCATCCGCGACCTGCCCGCCGGCAGCGACGGTCTGCTCCTGCAGCCGTACTGGACGGCCGGCATCCTGCACCCGGACTCGCTCGGCGCGGTCATCGGCTTTTCGGACTACCACACGCGCTACCATTTTTACCGCGCCATCATCGAGGGCCTGTGCCTGGAGCTGTACATGGCGCTGCGCATCATGGAGGACCGCTCGGGCCTGACCATTCACGAGATCCGCATCGGCGGCGGCGGCGCGAAGAGCGACGTGGTCTGCCAGATCGCGGCAGACGTGTTCGGTCTGCCGGTCGTGCGCTCGCAGACGCACGAGGCGTGCTCCATCGGCTCGTCCATGGTCGCGTTCGTGGCCAAGGGCGTGTTCGCCGATTTCGACGAGGCGGCCAAAGCCATGGTCCACGTCAAGGATACGTTCCAGCCCAATGAGCGGAATCACGAGGTATATAACGACATTTACGAGCAGGCCTACCGCAAGATCTACCCGCGCCTGCGCCCGATCTATCAGAAACTGATCCAAGTCAAGAGGAGGATTGCACAATGAGCAACAAACCGTACAAAGGATTCGAGCCGAAATGGCTGCTCACCCCCGCGCCGGCGGACAGCTACCGCTCCATCTTCCGCTGGGGCGACCCGAACTTCTTCAAATACCCGAAGGAGTCTCTGTACACGCTCATGAAAGAGAAGTTCCAGATGACGGACGACGACTTCAAGGCATATTCCGACGACACCGGCTTTGACCCCGTCGACCTCTCCGATCACCCGGTGCAGCTTGCGGCCGAGCACATCGAGGCGCTCAAAAAGATCGTCGGCGAGCAGAATGTCTCCACCACGGACTACGACCGTCTGAGCGTGGCCTACGGCGCCACGGCCTACGACCTGCTGCGTCTGCGCCACAAGCGCGTCGACAGCGTACCCGACGTCGTGCTCTACCCCGAGACGACCGAGCAGGTCGAGCAGATCGTGGCCTACTCCACCGAGCACCACATCCCGCTGTACGTCTACGGCGGCGGCAGCAGCGTCACCCGCGGCGTCGAGCCGGTCAAGGGCGGCATCTCGCTGGATATGCGCCGCAACTTCAACAAGGTCATCAGCTTCAACGAGATCGACCAGACCATCACCGTGCAGGCCGGCATGTCCGGCCCGGATCTGGAAAAGACGCTGCAGAGCGCGCCCGAGCTCTTCGGCGCCAAGCGGCAGTACACCTGCGGCCACTTCCCGCAGTCGTTCGAGTATTCGAGCGTCGGCGGCTGGACCGTCACGCGCGGCGCCGGTCAGAACAGCACGTACTACGGCACCATTGCCGACATCGTGCTCAGCCAGAAGTACGCCACGCCCATCGGCGTCATCCAGACCAGCCACTACTCCCGCGAGGCCACCGGTCCGAACCTGAACCAGATCATGATGGGCTCCGAGGGCACGTTCGGCGTGCTGACCGAGGTCACGCTGCGCATCTTCCGCTGGATGCCGGAAAACCGCAAGCGCTTCTCCTACATCTTCAAGACGTGGGACACCGCCATGAAGGCCGCCCGCGAGATGATGCAGTGCGAGTGCGGCTACTCGTCCGTGTTCCGTCTGTCCGACCCGGAGGAGACCAACCTCATGCTCAAGCTCTACAACGTCGATGAGACGCCGCTGCAGCCGCTGCTCGACGCCTTCGGCTACAAGGACATGGAGCGCTGCCTCTTCCTCGGCTTCACCGACGGCGAGAAGGGCTACAGCCGCAACGTCGCGCGCAACATCGGCAGGATCGCGCGCAAGCACGGCGGTATGCCGCTGACCGGCTACGTCACCCGCAGCTGGGAAAAAGGCCGCTTCAACGACCCCTACCTGCGCGACACGCTCATGGACTTCGGCATCACGACCGACACCCTCGAGTGCACGGTCAACTGGTCGAACATGGAGCAGGTGCACGCCGACGTGCGCAAGATCTGCCACGCGCTGCCGAACACCGTCGTCACGACGCACATGTCGCACTGCTATCCGCAGGGCGCGAACCTGTATTTCATCTTCCTCACCCGTATGCAGGATGAGAACGCCTTCAAGGCCTACCACACCACGATCCTTGACGCGATCCAGCGCTCCGGCGCGGCCGTGAGCCACCACCACGGCATCGGCAAGATGTTCGCGCCCTGGCTCGAGGGCTACATCGGCGAGAAGGAGTACGGCGTGTTCCGCGTGCTCAAGAACTACTTCGACCCCGACTACAACATGAACCCGGGCGGCACGATCGGCCTGGATCTCAAGCCGGAGGAAAAGAAGTTCCTGCGCGAGCATACCGACTATCTCGAGCAGCCGAAGTTCGACTGAGTATCGTTATCACCCGGTGCCGGATTGGATGCCCGGCGCCGGATCACTGGCCAAGCGCCAATGCTGCTGCGTATCATCGTTTGTGCAGCAGGGGGGAGAACCGGGGCGGTCCGCCGCCCCAAACGGATGGAGCAGCCCGGCAGGAACCTGCCGGGCTGCTTTTTCCTGACGTCGCGCACCATTTCCCCGCGCAAAAA
>ENA-UONS01003026-UONS01003026.1-human-gut-metagenome-genome-assembly--contig:-CS19-NODE-3026-length-12185-cov-40.698021_pt1 | contig 12185 bp, 7 predicted proteins | sample MGYA00242458_ERZ724005 | MGnify/ENA metagenome assembly ERZ724005
CTGCCGCACCTCGCTCGCCGTATCGGCACTTAGAATTATGCGGTATTGCCCTAAACACAGTATAAGAAGAAACGGAGTGCCAGCCCCATGCCAAACCTGACGGACCTTTCCACCATTCGTGATGTGTGCGCACGGCACGACTTTGCACTTTCCAAGGGGTTCGGCCAAAACTTTATCATCAACCCCGGCATCTGCCCCCGCATTGCGGAAGCCGCCGGCATTGGCCCCGGCTGGGGTGCGCTGGAAGTCGGCCCCGGCATCGGTGTGCTGACAGAACAGCTGTGCAAACGCGCGGATAAGGTAGTTTCGATCGAAGTGGACAAGCGCCTGCCGCCGATCCTGGCCGAGACAATGGCCGAGTACGAGAACTTTAAGCTGGTGCTGGAAGATGTGCTGAAAGTGGACCTGCGCACCCTACTGGCGGAAGAATTTGGTGATAAGCCCGTTGCCGTCTGCGCCAATCTGCCGTATTACATCACCAGCCCCATTCTGATGCGCTTATTGGAAGAAAAACTGCCCATCCGCAACATTACCGTCATGGTGCAGAAAGAGGCTGCACAGCGTCTGTGTGCCGCCCCTGGCACGCGTGAGGCGGGGGCAATCAGCTATGCGGTGGCTTATTACGCCAAACCCAAGCTGCTGTTTACTGTGCAGCCGGGCAGCTTTTACCCTGCCCCCAAAGTGACCAGCGCGGTCATCCAGCTGGATGTTCACACCACACCGCCTGTTACCCCGCCCAACGGGGACGAAGCCGGGCTGTTCCGCCTGATCCGGGCAGCATTTTCTCAGCGGCGCAAGACCGCGGCCAATGCCGTGACGAACAGCCTGGGCATCTCCAAAGCTAAAGTGAACGCTGCATTGCAGGCCGCCGGGTTGGATATCCGCCTGCGCCCGGAGCAGCTGACGCTGGAAGATTACTGCGCGCTGCAGGCCGCCCTGGCCGCGGCAGAATAAGCGCCGTTCGGAGCGCTACTGCCCCATAATTCGGCATTGACAAGGTGCCGCAACATGTGCTAGAATACTTAGGTATTCCTAAGATATATCTGAAAACAAAGAAAATGACGGATATTCCGCAAACACAAGCAGCATTTAAGGCTCTTTAACGCAAAATCCGGCTACGTTTGTAGAAATAGACGATATTTTCGACTTTTCAGATGCAACCTAAGGATTTCTTAGCCGTGCTGGCGTAGCTCAATTGGCAGAGCAGCTGATTTGTAATCAGCAGGTTGCAGGTTCGATTCCTGTCGCCAGCTCCAAAATATCCCGGCAGTTTTATAACTGCCGGGATATTTTTGTATCAATCCTATATTTTGTAGCACAAAAAGGTAAAAAGTACCCCCGGCACAGGGTCAGCCCTGAGCCGGGGGCGGTATATTCAGGAAAATGAGATGGACTGAATGGCAGATAAGAGAAGCAGATCTTAGCCCATATTGAGCAAGTTGCTCTTCATAGTTTTCAGCTCTTTTTCCAACTGGTCTTTTTCTTTGGTGTATGCCTGGTAATCCTGCATCTGCTCCATCACGGCGGGGTCGCTGGCAGTCAGGTAGCCGCTGGTTATGGAGGTGGTGGTGCTGAACTTTTTCTGCTGGCCGTTAAAGTCGATCACCAGGAACTGATCCGTAGAGGGCAGTACCTTGCCCACGCCGAACATCTTGTGGGTTACTTCGCAGCCGGTCAGGTTGGGCAGGGCAGTGGGGCTTGCCAGCAGCTCCTGCAATTTCTGCTCCTTTTCGGCGATCTGCATGCACAGGTCGGCGCGCTCGGCTTTCTGTTTCACGGCCTTGGTGCGTTCCTTGGCGGTTGCCGTGCGGGAAAAGCCCTTGGGGTAATAGCCGTTTACATAGGCGCTGTGCATGATATCATACACCAGCAGATGCAGCTGGTCATTGATGCCGTGCATGGTGTTTTTCAGCCGCTCGGTGTGCAGGCGGGTCAGCTCATCGTATTTGGGCAGCTCGTTCAGCAGGTCATCGCACATGGCGTAATATTGGGTCAGGTTAAAGGCCGCGCCGGTGCCAAAGTCTTCGTCATAGCCGAAATAGGTGGCCCAGGCTTTGGCTTCGGCGGGAACAAAGAAGTAGTTATCCTCCGGCTCCAGCAGGCTCAGGTACAGCGCGGCGCTGCCGGCCGTCTGAGTGAACTTGGCCATGCGCGGCAGGCAACGGCGGAAACGGCCGTTGACCTGGTCGGCAAACATTTCCACGCGGCCCTGGCGTTTTTTCAGGTCACCGTCATCATCATTGAACAGCCAGCGAAAACACTCGCGCACAAGCTCAACTTCCGTGGGGCGCATCATCAGGGCCTGCATGCCGCCAACGGGCTGCAGGGCGGGCGTGTCCATCACGGCACGGGCCTGCTGTGTGGCCTGGGCAAACATGGCAGGAAAATCCACCGCGTCGATATCCCAGTTTGTGCCAAAGCAGTTGATGGCTTCCCAAACGCCATTTTCTGCGGTTCCGCCATCGGTCAGGCTGCGGATATACGGGGCAAGGATCGTGTTCAAAGTTTCAGTGTTCAAGCTCAAAACGTGATACCCTCCAATGAATTACAATGAATTGCCGCCGCCCGCCGCAAAGGTTTTTATTGGGCGACAACCTTTTTATTATACGAAAAAATCAGGGCTTTCGTCAAGGCATCGCGGAGCAAAAAAGGATGGGCAATACCGCATAATTCTAAGTGCCGATACGGCGAGCGAGATGCGGCAGCTGCTAAGCCAAAAGCGCAGATAATACTTTGTGTATTATCGAGCATTTTGGCAACGCAGATGCCGTGCCGCAGCTGCCGGAGCGGTGCTTAAGCCGCAAGGCGGGAATTGTGCGGTGTTGCCAATGAAAAAAGGCACCGGCGGTGAAAGCAGGTACACCGCCGGTGCCGAAAAATAAAACAGGGATAAGTGAGATATAGACAGGGAAGAACGCCGCCTTGCAAAAGGCAGGCCGCCGAATGGCTCAGGTATGGAAAACGCCAATGGTGGGGTTGATAAAATCAACGATGAGCAAAAACGAGATGACAGCCAGCATGCCGATCAGGCAGAAAAACATGCGGCGCAGCCAGCGGTTTTTATCGGTAAGGATATCCCGGTACTGCTTGTCTTTGTTCTCAAGCTCCCGCATGTACTGCTGACGGGCGGCGTCCAGGGTTTTGGCATAATAGTTCTGCATGGAAAGCAGCAGCTGCATCACGTTGGAATCCAGCAACTGGCCGTTTTCGCTCTCCAACTTTTGTAGGCCGGTGATCGCATCCAGCGAGCCATCCATGGCGGCAACGATCGCGGCGACATCACGGAAGCTGGGATTCTCGGTCTGGCCGCTCAAAATGCGGTTTACGGTGCTGAGGGGTACCCCGCTTGCACTGGAGATTTGCTGCAGGGTCAGGTTTTGTTCGGATTTCATATTTTTCAACGTTTCCACAATAGATTCTTGCATAAATCTCCTCCATTTCCCAAATCTGGGAAAGCCTAAAAGAGCGTTTCTCAGATTTGATGGTTTACAATTCCGGCAGCCTCTGCTACAATTCACATAATGTTTCCATAAGGCGATGGGGAAACAGGAAAGACCCCACCGCTGCCAGGGGCAACGTGATCCCCCGGCAGGAAGCATCCCGAAATGTGCCGCAAAACATGCCACTATTTTAATATGACTTTTATAATTTGTCAAGAATTGTAAGAACTGTTAAAAAATGGATGTCTGCGGTATGGTGGGGAAACTGTTTGGGCTGTGGAAGGGGGCCGAGAACGATTTACCAGTATCTTGCGGTGGAACAAACCCTGTTCAGCTGTGAACTTGGCCGCTATACTGCTTTTGGAATTGCGGCCCAAAAGCGGGTACCGGATAGCTGGCGGCAGATTGCATTTGTCCCAGATATTTGCACCAATGCCCAACAGGCACAGCGCCTGGCGCAGCTGTGCACACAGGGGCAGCTGGAACCCATCCATTTGATGGATGTAATTGAAGATTTTGTGGCAGACCCTTGTTCCTGGCCATAGAGGGCCTGGCTTGCCGCAGAAATGTTAAAATCCCCCGGATCGTATAGAATCCGAGGGATTACGTTTTTATTTTGGGCGACTGATTCGTTTGGAGAAGGGGGATGCCTTTGGGGCAAAACGGACCGCAGGGACAGCTCTCAGGCGGAGATGGCCGACCTGCAAAGCACTTTGGGCATATTCTCCCAAAGCCGTAACAGCTTGTCCGGGGCATCAAGAAGGTCGCCCACTGCAAATATTACAGCAGCTGCACACCAGCGCGTTCGCACACGGCTTTGGTCTCGGCATCCCACAGGCTGACCTGCACTTCGCCGATGTGGGCCTTACCCAGCAGCAACATGCACAGGCGGCTCTGGCCAATGCCGCCGCCCATCGTCAGGGGCAGCTTGCCTTCCAGCAGCATTTTGTGGAACGGCAGTTCCGCACGCTCCGGGCAGCCTGAGGCTTCCAGCTGGCGGGTCATGGCGGCCGGGTCCACACGGATGCCCATGCTGGAAAGCTCCAGTGCACAGCCCAGCGCTTTGTGCCAAAACAGAATATCGCAGTTCAGCGTCCAGTCATCATAGTCAGGGGCACGGCCATCGTGGCGGACGCCGCTTTTCAGCTGGCCGCCGATCTGCATGATGCAGACGGTGCCATGGGCGCGGGTAAAGGCGTTTTCGCGCTCTTTGGGGGTCAGGTCGGGGTACAGGTCTTCCAGCTCCTGGGTGGTGATAAAGGTCGGCTCACGGGTCAGGCGGATGGCTTTCAGCTCCGGGAACTTCCAGCGCAGCTCGTCCGCAGTGGAGCAAACGGCATCCACAATATCGCGCACGGTTTCCTGCAAAAAGGGCAGGGTGCGGTCCTTCGCGGTGATGACCTTCTCCCAGTCCCACTGGTCTACATAAATGCTGTGCAGGTTGTCAAGCTCTTCGTCGCGGCGGATGGCGTTCATGTCGGTCACAAGGCCCTGGCCGGGGCGGAACCCATACTCAGCAAGGGCATAGCGCTTCCATTTGGCCAGGCTGTGCACAACTTCAGCGCGCTCATCCAGGCAGGGTACATCAAAGCTGACGGGGCGCTCCACGCCGTTCAGATCATCGTTCAGGCCGCTGCCGTTCAAAACAAACAGCGGGGCGGTAACGCGCTTCAGGTGCAGGGCGGCACACAGCTTTTCCTGAAAGATGGTTTTGATGATGCCGATGGCCCGCTGGGTATCGTACAGGCCCAAAAGATCATGATAGTTTTTGGGAATGGACGTTTTGGACATAAATATTCCTCTTTTCCTCTCTACTTGCAGGGCAGCGTATGACTGCACCTTGAGCCGGAACGCCAGGCTGTGACAAATTCCGGCAAATTACACCGCATTTATTATAATCCCTGCGTCCGTCTGCGTCAAACAAAATTCGCCGATGACGTACAGGATATACAGCAAAACTAAAAATAACGGCCCGCACTGCATTTGCAGCCGGGCCATTTGATATTTAGGGCAATACCGCATAATTCCCGCCTTACGGCTTAAGCACCGCTCCGGCGGCTGCGGCACGGCATCTGCGTTGCCAAAATGCTCGATAATACACAAAGTATTATCTGCGCTTTTGGCTTAGCAGCTGCCGCACCTCGCTCGCCGTATCGGCACTTAGAATTATGCGGTGTTGCCTTAGTTGGGGTTATGCAGCGGGGCAGGCGTTACGCCTTGGCAAACTGGCTTGCATACAGGTTGGCGTAAAAGCCGCCCCTGGCCAGCAGCTCCTCGTGGGTGCCGTGCTCAATAATGTTGCCGGCTTTCATCACAAGGATCTGATCGGCGTTTTTGATGGTGGAAAGGCGGTGCGCCACAATAAAGCTGGTTCGGCCTTTCATCAGTTCCTCAAAGGCATCCTGAACCAGCACTTCGGTACGGGTATCAATGCTGGAGGTTGCTTCGTCCAGAATCAGGATGGGCGGCTTGCGCAGCATAACACGGGCAATGCAAAGCAGCTGCTTCTGGCCCTGGCTGATGTTGCCGCCGTCCTCGGCAATTACGGTATCATAGCCCTGGGGCAGGCGGCAGATAAAGCTGTGGGCGCGGGCACGCTTGGCGGCGTCGATGATCTCCTCGCGGGTGGCGTCCGGCTTGCCGTAAGCAATGTTATCTGCCACAGTACCGGCTTTCAGCCAGGTTTCCTGCAAGACCATACCCAGGTTGCCGCGCAGCGAATCCCGCGTTACGGTGTCAATGGGGTGGCCATCCACCTTCAGGGTGCCGCCGTTGATCTCGTAAAAGCGCATCAGCAGGTTGACCAGGGTGGTTTTGCCGCAGCCGGTGGGGCCGACCAGGGCAATGCGCTGGCCGGGCTGAACGCACAGGTTCATGTCTTCAATCAAGGGCACATCCGGCACATAGCGGAACTTGACATGCTCAAACTCCACACTGCCTGCACCGTGGGGCAGGGTAACGGCATCGGGGGCATCGGGCAGGATGGGGGTTTCGTCAATAAAGTCGAACACACGCTGCGCACAGGCCAGGGCGTTCTGCAGCTCGGTCATAACGCCGGAAATATCATTGAACGGCTTGGTGTATTGGTTGGCATAGTTCAGCAGAACCGAAAGCTCGCCGACCGTAATGCCGCCGCCAATGGCAACCAGCGCGCCCACCACGCCGACCGCCGCATACACCAGCGCGTTGACAAAGCGGGTGGCAGGGTTGGTGATGGAGGAAAAGAAGGTGGCCTTTACGCCGCAGATCTGCAGATCGGCGTTGATCTTGTCAAAGCGCTCCTCGGCGCGGCTTTCGTAACCGAAGGCGCGGACAAGATGCTCGTTGCCGATCAGCTCGTCCACCAGACCGGTCAGCTCGGCGCGGGTCTCGCTCTGTACGCGGAACATATCATAGGTATGCTCCGCAATGAACTTTGCCACAAAGATGGAAAGCGGGGTGAGAACCACAACGATCAGGGTAATGCGCCAGTCAATGGAAAGCATAAAGCCCAAAGTGCCCACAATGGTCAGAATGCCGGTGAACAGCTGGGTAAAGCCCATCAACAGGCCGTCACTGAACTGCTCCACATCGGTGTTGATGCGGCTGATGGCGTCGCCGGGCTTGTGGGCATCCATATAGCTCAGGGGTAAAATCTCCATGTGCTGGAACGCCTGCACGCGGATGTCGCGCACCACCTGGAAGGTGATGCGGTTGTTCACCATGTTCATCAGCCACTGGCAGATGGAGGTGACACACACGGTAACGCCAAACTGGATGGCAAGCTTGCCCAGGGCAGGGAAGTTGACATTGCCCTGGCCCACAATCAGGTCCACGCCGCGGCCCGAAAGAATGGGGGCGTACAACGTGGTAAGAACGGTAACGGCGGCAAGCAGCAGGGTGAACAGCACCAAACCGCGGTACGGCTGGATCAGCTTTAACACGCGCTGAATGGTGCCTTTACTGCCCCGCAGGGAAACACGCTTTTTCTTTGCATTGCTCATAGGGTTTTTTCCACCTCCTCGCGGCTCAGCTGGCTCAGGCAGATCTCGCGGTAAACATCGCAGGTTTTCAGCAGGTTGGCATGGGTGCCGCTGCCAACCAGATTGCCGTCATCCAGAACCAGAATGCGGTCCGCACGCTGCACAGCGGAAGCGCGCTGGGAAACAATAAATACCGTCATGCCATGGGTCTGCTCTTTCAGCGCTTTGCGCAAAGCAGCGTCCGTGGCAAAATCCAGGGCGGAGGAACTGTCGTCCAAAATCAGTACCTGGGGGTGAGGCACCAGCGCGCGGGCAATGGTCAGGCGCTGGCGCTGGCCGCCGCTGAAGTTGCGCCCGGCGGTCTCCACCGGTTCATCCAGCCCTTTGGGCTTGCCGCGCACAAAGTCCGCTGCCTGGGCAATCTCCAGGGCCTGCCAGATCTGCTCATCGGTGGCATCGGGGCAGGCCCATTGCATGTTGTCCCGGATGGTGCCGGTAAACAGCACGGCGCGCTGCGGCACAATGCCGATCATCTGGCGCAGCTGGGCAAAACCGTACTGCTGCACGGCATGGCCAAACAGTTCAACGCTGCCGCTGGTGCAGTCATAAAAGCGGGGAATCAGGTTGATCAGGGTGGATTTGCCGCTGCCCGTGCCGCCGATCACGCCGATGGTCTGGCCGTTCTGGGCGGCAAAGCTGATGTCCGTCAGGCTGGGGGCACCGGCACCGTGGTAGGTAAAGCCCACGTGGTCAAATGCAACGGCCGGGGCATCCACTGCCGGGGCAAGGGCGGCCGCGGCGGGGTCGGTCATCGTGGATTTGGTGTTCAGAATCTCCGAAACACGGATGCCGCTGGCCAGCGCGCGGGTGGCAGAAACCACCAGATCGGCAATGCGCAGCAGGTTGATAAGGATCTGGTTCATATAGTTGATTAGGGCAATGATCTCGCCCTGGGTCAGCGCGCCGCTGTTTACCTGCAGCCCGCCGCGCATCAGGATGGCGATCACGCCCAGGTTGACGATGAGATAGGTCAGCGGGGTCATCAAAGCGGAAATGCGCCCGGCGGTCAGCTGGAAAGTTTTCAGTTTGTCGTTCACGGCGGTAAAATCCGCAATTTCGTCATCCTGCCGTGCAAAGGCGCGCACCACGCGGGCACCCACATAATTTTCGCGGGTCAGCAGGGTCACTTTGTCCAGCGTATTCTGGGCGGCGCGGTACTGGGGCACCGTCACCCGCATGATCAGCCAGACCACCAGCGAGATGGCCAGCGTGACCAGCACGAACCAGAACCCCATGGTGGGGCTGATGACAAACGCCAGAATCAGCGCGCCGATGACAATAAACGGGCAGCGCAGCAAAAGGCGCAGCGTCATGTTTACGCCGTTTTGCAGCTGGTTCACATCGCTGGTGATGCGGGTGACCAGCGTGGGCGTGCCGATGCCGTCCAGCTCCGTGTAAGAGAGGGTATCAATGTGGCGGAACAGCGCCCCGCGCAGCGCCGTGCCATAGCCCAGCGCGGCCTTGGCGGCAAAATACTGCGCCGTCAGGCTGGATGCCATACCCACAACTGCAAGCAGCACCATCAAGCCGCACTGCTTGCCAATATAAGCCAAATCCCCGTTTTTGATGCCCACATCAATGATGTTGGCCACCACAAGGGGAACCAACAGCTCAAAGCAGGCTTCCAGCATTTTGAACAGCGGGGCAAGGATAGATTCTTTCTCGTATCCTTTCAAAAACCGCAGCATGTTCCGCATGAACGCACCAACCTTTTTGTAATATCAAATTATATGCCTAAGGCAACACCGCACAATTCCCGCCTGACGGCTTAAGCACCGCTCCGGCGGCTGCGGCACCTCGCTCGCCGTATCGGCACTTAGAATTATGCGGTATTGCCCTAAAACAGAGCATACTTTTTAATCATACAACAGATGCGTCTAAATGCCAAGTTGAAAAACGCAATACAACCAATGAAACCAATATTTTTTGCGGCCAGCCACAAAAACAGGCCGGATGGCAGCGCCTTGCCCGGTTTCGATGATTATTTGCACCCTGCCCGCCTATACTTGCAGTGGGGTAACCCGCAACGCTGCAACATGTAGGAGGGCAGAGGTCACTATGTTTTATTATCATAAAGGTTTAACCCGCGCCGCACGGCGCACCGTCGCCACCGCGATCACCATCGCAGGCCGGCAGGGGTGTACGGCGGTGGATACCGGGCACCTGCTGCTTGCCATGCTGCAAACCGGGCGGGGCACTGCGGTGGAGTTTCTGCGCCGCAAACAGATCACGGTAACGGCACTTTCGGCCTGTGCCTCCCAGCGGGCCTGCACGGGCCGCCCGCTGCACCTGCGCGGCCGGGACCTTGCGCCCGAAAGCCGCAAGGCGCTGGAATTCGCTGTTCTGGGGGCCCATGCCGCCCGCGTGAACAAAGCGGAGAACGAACACCTGCTCTGTGCCATGCTGGAAGATACCGCCTGTACGGCCAGCGTGTGGCTGGCGGGCCTTGGGCTGGAAGTTCCACGCGCCGCGCGGGAATGCCGCCAGCTTTCCGGCCAGCTGGTTTTGCCCAGCAGCCCCCGCATGAGCAGTACCCGCGGCAGCCGCCCCAGTGAGAAATATGGCCGTGACCTGACCCGCCTTGCGCAGGAAGGCCAGCTGGACCCCGTACTTTGCCGGGATGATGAGCTGGAACGCATGATCGAAATTTTGTGCCGCCGCCAAAAGAATAACCCATGCCTTTTGGGGGAGCCGGGCGTGGGCAAAAGCGCCCTGGCCGAAGCCCTGGCCCAGCGCATTGCTGCCGGGCAGGTAACGCCCAGCTTAAAGGGTAAACGGGTGCTGGCGCTGGATATGGCGTCCATGGTGGCGGGCACCAAGTACCGCGGCGATTTTGAGGAGCGGTTCAAAAACCTGCTGGAAGAGCTTTACCGCGACCGTTCCACCATTCTGTTTATTGACGAGATCCATGTGATCGCCGGGGCCGGTGCGGCGGAAGGCGCGATCGATGCGGCCAGTATCTTAAAGCCGATGCTGGCCCGCGGGGAAATTCAGCTCATCGGTGCGACCACACCGGAGGAATACCGCAAGACCATCCAGAAGGACTCCGCCCTTGACCGCCGCTTTGGCATGGTGAATATTGAGGAACCGGCCCCACAGCAGGCGGAAAAAATTTTAACCGGCCTGATGCCCCGGTATGAGCGCTACCACGGGGTGCGCATCCCGCAGGAGGCGATCCGCGCCGCGGTGGAGCTGAGCGTGCGCTACCTGCCGGGGCGCTACCTGCCGGACAAGGCCATTGACCTGTTGGACGAAGCCGCCGCGGCGCTGCGGATTTCAGGCGGGGAGCAATCCATGCTGCCAGGCAGCAAAATGCCGGTGCTGACCTCGGCGGAAATTGCCAAGGTGGTGGGCAAGGCCAGCGGCGTGCCCGCCGAGCGGGTAGGGGAGGCGGAGCGTGTGCGCCTGGACCAGCTGGAAGCCCGCCTTGCCGCGCAGGTGATTGGTCAGCCGCGCGCGGTGCATGCCGTGGCGGCGGCTATCCGGCGCAGCCGCACCGGCCTGCGGGAAGCTGGCCGCCCCATTGGCGCAATGCTGTTTTTAGGTCCCACCGGCGTAGGCAAAACCCAACTGGCCCGTACCCTGGCCCAAAGCTGGTTTGGCAGTGAAAAAGCCCTGCTGCGGTTTGATATGAGCGAATATATGGAGCAGCACACGGTGGCACGGCTGATCGGCGCACCGCCGGGCTATGTGGGGCACGATGAGGGCGGCCAGCTGACCGAAGCCGTGCGCCGCCGCCCCTACAGCGTGGTGCTGTTTGATGAAATTGAAAAGGCCCACAGCGATATCCAGAATATTCTGCTGCAGATTTTGGAAGATGGCACCCTGACCGATGCCCAGGGGCGCAAGGCGGATTTTTCCAACACGATCATTCTGCTCACCTCCAACCTGGGGGCGCGCTGCCTGGCGGGGCAGGCCAGCCCGCTGGGCTTCGGCGCTGCCGCCGAAGAAACCGCCCGCCGCGGCAAAAAGGCATTACAGGAAGCCAAAGATTATTTCCGCCCGGAGCTGATGGGCCGCCTGGACGATGTGGTGCTGTTCGACCCGCTTGGCCCCGCCCAGCTGGCCGCGATCGCGGATCGCCTGCTCTGCGAGCTGGAAGAACGCGCCGCTCGCCAGGGCTACACCCTGCGCCATACCCCGGCGGCTGCCGCGGCGCTGGCAGGTGATACCGTACCCGCCTATGGTGCGCGGGAGCTGCGCCGCAAGGTGAGCCGCGCCGTGGAGCAGGCCCTGGCCGACCGCATTGCCGCCGGTACTGCCCGCCCCGGCGTATTGTTTGTGGCGGATGCCGCTCCGGACGGACACATTACCCTGACAATGGGGGATGTGGCGGCGTGCGCATCGTGAGAGAGTGGATAGTGGGTAGTGGCCAGTGGACAGGGAGCAGTGCAGGCAGCCCGGCGGGCCGATGGCGAGCATCGGCCCCTACAAATGGGGTTTAAGGGTGTTGCAAAATATAATGTGCAGTCGGCAAGGTTTCTCCGCGGCGGGATGAGGGCATCCATCTCCGGCCTAAGAGCCGCCTATCCGAAACGCGCCTGCGGGCGCAGCGCCCTACGGATATTTTGCAAGTTAGCAATGCGCCCCAAAACATTCTGTAGGGAACGGTCTTGACCGTTCCGGAACGCTGCAAATATTGGAAACCAAAACACGAAGAGAAACGCCTTAAGGCAATACCGCATAATTCTAAGTGCCGATACGGCGAGCGAGGTGCGGCAGC
>ENA-UONS01003033-UONS01003033.1-human-gut-metagenome-genome-assembly--contig:-CS19-NODE-3033-length-12145-cov-4.942680_pt1 | contig 12145 bp, 9 predicted proteins | sample MGYA00242458_ERZ724005 | MGnify/ENA metagenome assembly ERZ724005
GGTATAATATTAGCCGGAGGGTCCGGAACACGTTTGTATCCTGTTACCAAGGGGGTTTCTAAACAGTTGTTGCCCATTTATGATAAGCCCATGATTTATTATCCGTTGTCTGTTTTGATGCTGGCCGGGATAAGAGAGATATTGGTGATTTCAACTCCTCAGGACTTGCCCGGTTTTCGTCGTCTTTTGGGAGAAGGAGAGGATTATGGAGTGAAGTTTACTTATGCGGAACAACCGAGTCCGGATGGGTTGGCTCAGGCTTTTATTATCGGCCGCGAATTTATCGGCAGTGATTCGGTTTGTCTGGTTTTGGGAGATAATATTTTTTATGGACAGAGCTTTTCACATATGTTGCAGGAAGCGGTGAGAAATGCCGAGGAGGAGAAGAAAGCCACGGTTTTCGGTTATTACGTCAATGATCCGCAACGATATGGGGTGGCGGAATTCGATGAGAAGGGAAATGTATTGAGTATAGAGGAAAAGCCTGTGCAGCCGAAATCGAATTATGCCGTAGTCGGATTGTATTTTTATCCGAATAAAGTAGTCGGGGTGGCTTCCGGAATAAAACCTTCGGCCAGAGGGGAACTGGAAATTACGACCGTCAATCAGACCTTTTTGCGAGACGAGGAATTGAAAGTACAGTTGTTGGGACGAGGTTTTGCGTGGCTGGATACCGGTACTCACGATTCTTTATCCGAAGCTTCGACCTTTGTAGAAGTGATCGAGAAAAGACAGGGCTTGAAAATTGCTTGTCCCGAAGAAATTGCCTATAAAAAAGGATGGATCGATGCCCGAAAATTGAGGGATTTGGCTGTTCCGATGGCAAAAAATCAGTATGGGCAATATTTATTGAAGTTACTTCGATAAATGCTGTTAGCAAGAATTAAAATAGTGGCTATGAAGGTGATTAAAACAAATATATCGGATGTCGTTATCCTGGAACCCCGGGTTTTCGGTGACGAGCGTGGCTATTTTTTCGAGAGTTTTTCCCAGCGTGAATTTAATGAGCAAGTGGCTGAGGTTACATTCGTCCAGGATAATGAGTCTAAATCGTCGTATGGGGTGGTAAGAGGTTTACACTACCAGTTGCCTCCTTACACTCAAGCGAAATTAGTCCGTGTGGTGGAAGGCGAAGTACTGGATGTTGTCGTGGATCTACGGAAAAATTCGGCTACTTTTGGAAAACATGTGGCCGTAGTCTTGTCTGGTGAAAATAAACGACAGTTTTTTATTCCTAAAGGATTTGCACATGGGTTCGCTGTGTTGAGTCCACAGGCGGTTTTTCAATATAAATGTGACAATTATTATGCTCCGCAGTATGAGAGTGGGATTCAGTTCGATGATCCGGCGCTGGGGATCGATTGGAAAATTCCTGAAGCAGAAATGATTCTCTCGGCAAAGGACAGAATGCATAAGAGATTGGAGGAGGCGTTTGTTTTTGAGGGGTAGGTTGGGGGAACGGAGAATGGAGAAATTGGGGGACTTTTAATAGTTGTAAAGGTTTCAGTGGTTGCGGGAGTGTGAGTCTCTGTTGTAGCCGCTGGTACTGGAAAATGTACATTTAATTTATAATTTATGGCGAATATATTGATTACAGGGGCTAACGGACAATTGGGTTCGGAGTTGAGAAAGATCGGTTTTTCCCCTTTGGATGAAGTGTTTTTTACAGATGTTGCCGAATTGGATATTACCGATTATACGGCGATCGAAAAGTTTATCCAGGTACATGAAGTGGATACGATTATCAACTGTGCGGCTTATACGGCTGTAGACCGGGCTGAAGACGAACCCGGGCCAGCTGCTGAAATTAATACCCAAGCCGTAGCGAATTTGGCAAAGGCGGCACAAAAGGGAGATTGTCTGCTGATTCATATCTCTACGGATTATGTATTCGACGGTACCGCAACGACACCTTATACAGAGAAAATAAAGACTTGTCCGGTCAGTGTGTACGGTAAGACCAAATTGGCCGGAGAAGAGGCGATCATCCGTTCCGGTTGTTTTTATATTATTATTCGTACCGCCTGGCTTTACTCCGCCTTCGGGCATAATTTTGTGAAAACCATTTTGCGCCTGGCGGAAGAGCGGCCGGAGATCAATGTGGTAAACGATCAGATCGGTACTCCTACTTATGCAGAAGATCTGGCCAAAGCGATTGTCAAAATTATGGCTAACGATGATCGGGTAGAACATGAAGGGATTTATCATTACAGTAATGCCGGAGTCTGTTCGTGGTATGATTTCGCAGTTGAAATCGTACGGCTGAGCGGTTTGAACTGCCGGGTAAATCCGGTGACTACAGCCGAATATCCGACTAAAACACATCGGCCTGCTTATTCGGTATTGGATAAAACTAAAATAAAGCATACCTTTGGAGTCGAAGTGCCGGAGTGGCAAGAGGCGCTGAGGAGGATGATGGGGGAAATAAGTGGGGAACAGAGAAAGGAAAAAATATAAAGTTATGAAAAATATTTTAATTACCGGAGGTGCCGGTTTTATCGGTTCACATTTAGTACGGTTGATGGTAAATAAATATCCGGAGTATCGGATTATAAATCTGGATAAGTTGACTTATGCCGGGAATCTGGCTAATCTGAAAGATATTGAAAAGAAACCGAATTATGTGTTCGAGAAAGCCGATATTTGTGATTTTCCGGCCATACAGGCTATTTTTGAAAAGTATCAGGTCGATGGCGTTATTCATTTGGCTGCCGAAAGTCATGTAGATCGTTCGATCAAAGATCCGTTTTCTTTCGCTCAGACCAATGTGATGGGAACGTTGAGTATGTTGCAGGCTGCTAAATTAGCCTGGGAGGGCCATTTTGACGATAAGTTGTTTTACCATGTTTCGACCGACGAGGTGTACGGTGCTTTGCAACCCGGTAAGGAACTGTTTACCGAAAAGACCAAGTACGATCCGCATTCTCCTTATTCGGCTTCTAAAGCTTCGTCGGATCATTTTGTCCGGGCTTATCACGATACTTACGGTTTGCCGGTAAAGATCTCGAATTGTTCGAATAACTACGGTTCTTATCAGTTTCCCGAAAAATTGATTCCTTTGTTTATTAATAATATTCGTCATAATAAGCCGCTCCCGGTGTATGGAAAAGGAGAAAATGTCCGGGATTGGTTGTTTGTCGAAGATCATGCACGGGCTATCGATTTGATTTTTCATAAAGGGAAAGTCGGGGATACCTATAATATCGGCGGTTTTAACGAATGGAAGAATATCGATCTGATCAAAGTACTGATCAAGGTAACGGACCGTTTGCTGGGGCGTCCCGAAGGGGCTTCCGATCATTTGATCACTTATGTAACAGACCGGGCCGGGCACGATCTGCGCTATGCTATCGATTCAACAAAATTGAAAAATGAATTGGGCTGGGAACCTTCGCTACAATTTGAAGAAGGTATTGAAAAGACTGTGAAATGGTATTTGGAAAATCAGGAGTGGTTGGATAATGTGACGAGTGGAGATTATCAGAAATACTACGAGATGATGTACAAATAAGTCGAAGATGAAATAAAAAACGATTTCCCGGCCCGAACGACCGGGAATTTTTTTAGTGAATAAAAGCCGGGTGAATATTTTGACCCGGTAATTTCAAGGTGTCAAAGACCAGCGTAGATTCGGCAGAATCGGTTTTTAGCAGGTTGTATACTTCTTTGGCGCGTTTGATTTCTTTCATCAGGTCGTTTTCGTTCAGTGCGTGTGCTGCGTCGCGTTGCAGTTGGTATTTATAGGCTTCCATGAATGTGTTGAAGGAAATTTTGTCTACATCGACACTGGATTTAACGGCGGTAAATGCCAATACGGATTCTATTTTTTGAGTGATACCTACTACAGTAACCTTGCGGATCCAGGATTTGACATCTATACGTACCAGTGCCAGACCATCGACCATGATGAAGTAGTCCGAATGTTCGGCTTGTACTCCTTCACCCGATCCCATCAGCATATTGATACCGGCTCCGATCAGTGCTCCGACTCCGGAGATTACGTTTTCACTACCTCCGGTGACGAAGCTTTTTATTGCATTAGTCGCTTCTCCGACGATTTTGGTGGAATCGTCTTTACAATAGGCCCTCATTTCCGAGGTGTCGGCAATGATATGGGTAATCGGAATGGTAGGGTTTTCGATAGTCCCGGCTGTGCGGATATTGTCTGCAATCTGCGTCTTGAAGTGATCACATTTGCTGGTTGCCAGTTCGAAAAGCAGGTTCAGGTTCAGCATGATTTCTTCTTTCTTTTCAGGTGCCGGATCGGCTTTTTTAATGGAATTTCTTAAAAAAAGAAGGGGCTTATTTCCGGCGTATCGATTTTAAATTCATCCGTTGGATCAAGGCGGAGGGAAGCTATTGCAAGCTGTTTATGGATAATGCCCGGGAATTGTTGTTGTCGTTCAATCTCACGGAGATTACTTCCTATTTACCGGTTCAGGATTTTGTTCGGGTACATCGTTCTTATATCGTCAATATAAATAGCGTGGATTCGTTTATCGGTAATATGTTGTTTATCGGCAATTGCCGGATACCGATCAGTAAATCCCATAAAAATGAAGTGTTGGAGCGTTTGAATTTAATCGGGGAGGTCTGATTAAACTCTGGTTCCGTTTGTAAACAAAGAAATAAAAATCTATCTTTGCGGACGTTTGGTGGGGATGGGGAAAACATTGATTATCAGTAAAAATAAGATATAAACATGATTACAGTTTCAGATTTAGAGATTCAGTTTGGAAAGCGGACGTTGTTTCAGGACGTTAATTTGAAGTTTACGCCGGGGAATTGTTACGGTGTGATCGGGGCGAACGGAGCCGGGAAATCGACTTTTTTGAGAATTTTGAGCGGAGATTTAGAGCCGACCCGGGGGACTGTGATGTTCGGACCGGGAGAGCGTTTGTCTGTCTTGAAACAGGATCACTTTGCTTACGATGAGTGTACGGTATTGGACACCGTGTTACAGGGACATATGAAGCTGTGGGAGGTGATGCAGGAAAAAAATGCGATCTATCTGAAGGAAGATTTTTCGGATGAAGACGGTATCCGGGCTGCTGAGTTGGAAGAACAATTTGCAGGAATGGACGGTTGGAATGCCGAGAGCGATGCAGCCAATCTGTTAAGTGGATTGGGAATATCCGAAGATTTGCATTATTCTTTAATGAAGGATTTAAGTGGTAAGCAAAAAGTGAGGGTATTGCTGGCACAAGCCTTGTTCGGAAAACCGGATAACCTGCTTTTGGACGAACCGACCAATGATCTGGACCTCGAGACTGTCATGTGGCTGGAAAATTATCTGGCGAATTATGAAAATACGGTGTTGGTGGTTTCACATGACCGTCACTTTTTGGATTCTGTATGTACCCATTCGGTAGATATCGATTACGGTAAGATTACTCTTTTTGCCGGGAACTATAGTTTCTGGTATGAGTCCAGTCAGTTGGCTTTACGTCAGGCTCAGGCTAAGAATAAAAAGGCAGAAGAAAAGCGGAAAGAATTGCAGGAATTTATTTCCCGGTTTAGTGCGAACGTGGCCAAGTCCAAACAAACTACGAGTCGTAAAAAGATGCTGGAAAAGCTCAATATCGAAGAGATTATGCCTTCTACACGGAAATATCCCGGTATTATTTTTACTCCGGAACGGGAAGTGGGCAACAAGATTCTGGAAGTCCGGAATCTGAGCAAGAGTATAGATGGAAAATGCCTGTTCAAAGAGGTTGAGTTTGCGGTAGAGAAAGACGATAAGATCGCTTTCCTGTCCCGGGATCCGCGTGCCATGACCGCTTTGTTGGAAATTATTGCCGGTAATGAAAAACCGGATAGCGGTGACTATACGTGGGGTGTGACTATAACGACCGCTTATCTGCCTTTGGATAATTCGGCATTTTTCGATACCGAAATGCGTCTGATCGATTGGTTAGGGCAATATTCTGCCGATACGAGCGAGACTTTCCTGCGTGGTTTCCTGGGGAAGATGCTGTTTTCCGGGGAAGACATATACAAGAATGTGAAAGTGTTGTCGGGAGGAGAGAAAATGCGTTGTATGATCGCCCGGATGATGTTGAACAATGCGAATGTACTGCTGCTCGATTCTCCGGCTAATCATCTCGATTTGGAATCGATACAGGCTTTTAACAATACTTTGGTATCCTTCAAGGGAGTGGTTTTGATGAATTCGCATGACCATGAGTTTATCCAAACGGTTTGTAACCGGGTGATCGAACTGACTCCGAATGGGATTATCGACAAACGAATGGATTTTGACGATTATATCGTCAACGAAAATATCAAAGAACAATTGGATAAGATGTATCGGGAGTAACGTTTTTAGGTAATCTTATAAAATAAAAGGGTTATGGGAGATCTCCTGTAGCCCTTTTTTTATAAGAGTTATAGAGTTACAAGAGTTGTAGAGTTATAAGAGTTATAAGGAGGAGGAAGGAAATTGGTTTATTTTTTCGTGGATATTCTAATAATGTTGTATATTTGAAAAAATAAAACTATTCGTGCAAATAAAGTATTAATATGAAAGTGAGAACTTATTTTTTCGGGTGTTTGTTGAGTGTGCTGATGTGGCAGTGTGCTCCGAAAGAGAATGAATATGTAGTTATTGCCGGTAAGGGTGTTGCTGAGGATACGGCTTGGATGAAAGTGGCGGAGGCCTTACAGAATAAGCATCGGGCGGCTTTGTTGTCCTATCGGGAAGATCCGGCGGAATTATTGCCCCAATTACAGCAGATACATCCCAGATATGTGGCTATTGTAGAAAAACCGGAGACTCTGGGGAGGGATTATGTAATGGAAATGCATCGGTTGAGCCGGAAAGTAGATAACGATATCTACGCTGATTTTTTATGGGGAATTATCACCGGATATGATGCTGCCGGGGCGATGAAAATGGTAAATAATTCAACGGAACCTTTGATTATCAAGGATGCTGTCGCTTCGATTTGGGAGTTACATTCGGCCAAATGGTTCGATCGGTATGGTTGGGTGGACGATCATACGCAGGGAATGTGGGGAGAAAAAAAATCTGCACAGGATACGGTAGTGACCTATCAGTTACCTCAGGTACCGACGAAGATGTTAAGTCGTAACCGGAAAGGCGGGTTCGATACGGTAATGATGCCGAGGGTAAATCCGGTGGATGAAATGCAGACTTTCTATAATTTATATGCTACTTATAATCCTGATTTGGTCGTGACAGCTGCACATGCTACCGAGCGAAATCTGGAGATGCCTTTTTCTTTGGGAAATATCAAAGCGAAAGACGGACAGTTGTATATGGATTTTCCGAATGATCCGCAAAATATGAAGGAAAGCGGAAAAAGAAAAGTATATTTTGCCGTTGGGAATTGCCTGATCGGTAATGTCAATAATACCAAAGAGAGTATGGCGATCGCCTGGATGAACAGTGGTAATGCGGCGACGATGATCGGATATGTCGTGACTACCTGGCATGGTCGTAACGGTTGGGGAGGATTGAAGTATTGGCTGACCAATCCGGGACGTTATTCCCTGGCAGAGGCTATATATATGAATCAGCAGGATTTAATGTATCAACTGAATGAATGGGATCCTAAATTAGTTACTTTGGCCTATCCTTATACGGAAGAGGAATTCCAGGAAGCTCCCCGTTTAATTCAGGAGACGATCGGAGTAGAACCTACACATGATCAGATCGGTTTTGTGCATGACCGGGATGTTTTGGCTTATTACGGAGATCCTAAATGGAATGTGCGGTTACAGGAAATAGCCGAAGAGAACGATTATACAGTGAATACTTCTGTACAGGGGAACAAGTGTACTGTGACGATACAAACCAAGGAAAATTTCAGTTTGGAGAGAATGAAAGGAGACCGGTTCAAACAAGAACATGTACTCGATCTGCCATTCAGTTATTTCTTTCCTCAGCGTCTGAATAATCCGCGTCTGTCTGCCGGTCAGGATTGGAAAGCTGCTGTAGATGAGAATTTTCTGTTGATTTACAATGCAGATTTCAAACCGGGTCAAACTTATACGGTAGAATTGGATATAAACTGAAATAATCGCTAACATGCTGAAATATTGGTTAGGAATCGTCGGGTTGTTTGTTTGGGGGGGATGCAGTACGAGCTTTACCCCTCAGGAGGTGAAGGTGATAAAGGAAGGCGGGGGGATAATGCGGGTATGGAAGACCGATAACCGGGAAGATTCTTTATTTTTACGTCAGCAGGCCATAGAATTGACTCCCGGGGAGATCCGGACGGAACTTTTTCAGGTATTGAAGCAACGGATGCTGGCGACAGTAAACGATTCGGCGGACCCGGGTGTCGGTATTGCTGCTCCCCAGGTGGGAATAAGCCGGCGATTGATCGCTGTACAGCGGTACGATAAACCGGGAGCTCCTTTTGAGTTTTACATCAACCCGGGTATTGTGGCGGCTTCTGAAGAGCAGTCTTTGGGAAAAGAGGGGTGTCTGTCTGTTCCGGATGTCGTTGGCGAGGTATGGCGTTCGAATGAAATCGTGGTTCGTTAGATCCCTGAACTGACCTCGATTAAACGGATGTTGAGTCGTGAAAAAACGGATTCAACTTTTAAATTCGAGGTGAAGGTGGAGTATCGGAATACGTGGGAACCGGTATGCGATACTATCCGGGGATTTACGGCTGTGATCTTTCAGCATGAAATCGATCATTTGAACGGCATCCTTTTTACAGATAAAATGATAAAAGAATAAATTTATCAGGACAATGAATTTTAGTTTATAAAGTTTAATGGCTAGTTTTATAAACTGAATTGAATAAGCTATGAGAACCTTTGTCGAAAAAATACTTAATGCGCCTGCCGGAAGTATAGTTATACGGCGGCCGGATATCGTGATGAGTCATGATAATTCTGCCCGTATCCGGAAAATTTTTGAAGAAATGGGTGGGGAAAAGCTGAAAGATGCCGGAAAGTTGCTGGTTGTACTGGATCGTAAAATGACCGGGACAACCGATGAATTGATCCGGGATTATAATTCGATCCATCGTTTTATGGACGAACAGAAAGTAGAGCATTTCTTCGATTGTGACAAAGGGATCTGTCATGAAATATTGGCCGGGCAGCTGAAACCGGGAGGATTGATTGTAGGAAACGACAGCCATACCTGTACGGCAGGCGCTTTCAATTGTATGGCTGTGGGGTTGAATAAGACGGAAACGGCGGTACTTTGGAAAGAAGGCGAAATGTGGTTCAGGGTACCTGAAACGATTAAGATTAGTTTGAAAAATCGTTTGCCGGAGGGAGTATATGCCAAGGATTTGGCTTTGTGGATAATGGGGATGCTCCGGGAAGAAAATGTCGCCTATAAATCGTTGGAGTTTCATGGAGAGGGGGTGCCTGCCTTGTCTATCGCCGACCGGATGACCCTGGCTAATGTTACTGCTGAGATGGGGTTGAAGAGCGCAGCTTTCCCGCCCGACGATAAGTTGGCGGATTATTTCGGTGATTATGCCGTACAGGGTGTTTGGGCGGATCGGGATGCTATGTATTACAAGGAATTCGAGATCGATTTGGCGCAGGTGATCCCGTTGGTGATGGAAGTCGGAGAAATAAACGAGATAAAAGCACCTGGAGAATGGGGTAGGCTGGAAATTCAGCAGGGATTGATCGGAGCTTGTGCCAGTGGGCGGTTGGAAGATTTAAGAGTGGTTGCCCGGATTTTGGATGGAAAAAAGATTGCTTCGGGGTTCCAGCTTTCTATCGTCCCGGCTTCCCGGGAGATTTATTTGCAGGCCATTCAGGAGGGGATTATCGATCGGTTAGTGAAGTCAGGAGCCTCTATATTAGGGTCCAGTTGTGGTCCTTGCTTGGGTAGCAGCCATATGATAATGGCGGATACCCGTCGTTTTATTACTACAGTAAACAGCAATTCGATGCGAAGGCTGTCGGCTATCGGTGTAGAGAAATACGTAGCGTCCCCGGCGACTGTGGCGATGACTGCTTTGACCGGAGTTTTGACAGTAGAAGTTGAACGGACCGATGCAAAATATCCTTATTGGGAAATGCCTAAAGTGTGGGTAACTGTGAATGAGTTCGAGCGTCGTTATCATAACCGGGTTTGGAATTATGGGGATTTGAACAGCATTGCCTGTGAACAATTGTTCGATGAAGCATGCACTTACCGGATTGCACCGGATAATTTTAAAGCGATACAACCTTATTTGTTGGCAGGTTTGGATGCCTCTTTTGCAAAAAACGTCCAGGTGGGCGATTTGATGCTCGGAGGAGAAAATTTCGGCTGTGGAAAGTTATTACAACATGCAGTTGTCGGTTTAAGGGAGGCCGGTATCAAAGCGATTATCGTGAAATCGGTGGATCGCCGTTTTTTTAGAATGGCTGCCAATAATGGATTATGGATTATTGTTGCACCTGCCTTAGTGGAGAAATACCGGAGCGGTGACCAGATAGAAATAGATGTCGAAGATGAACGGATTTTTCTGAATCGGGAAGAATTTAAATTACCTTTTATCGATGCCGCTTTTACCGAAATGATCCGGAACGGAGGTATCTATTAAGTAACATTCTCCCAATTTATGATACAACTATTTAGCTACTCGTTCGTCCCCAAAGATGGACATCTTTGTCTGACCTTATTCCTTCTATAAGACTTTTCTTAAAATTAAGCATTTAGACGTAAAGTATTATCGCAAAAAATAACTTTCTTCGCATTCCAAAATTTTAAAATTTAATTAAAATATATATGAAAAAATGTTTTGAACAATTTAAGACAGAAGATTGGGTGGTTGTGGCTGTCAGTATTCTTTTACTGGCTTTTGCCATCATTACTCCCAATTATCTTCCCCGTATACCCAAACATCTGGCCGATACGGAATCCTGGGGAAATGCAATATTTCTTTTCGTCATTGTATTAGTCATACTTTATATCGGCTGGCTTTTACTCGGCAGACCCTTAAAAGGTTTATTCCTTTCCCTGATCGCTGTATTTTCTGTCTCTTTATTGGCACAGATTACGGCAGCCCTGCCTCAAGTAAGCTATTATGGATTCGAATCTGTCTTTTTCTCTGTTATCTTCGGTTTGATTATTCGCAATGTTTTTCGCGTACCTGCCTGGATGAAACCTGCTATTCAAAGTGAGTTTTTCATTAAAATCGGGGTGGTTTGTTTAGGAGCGACTATTCTTTTCAGTGATGTCATGAAATCCGGTGCAGTAGGTCTTGTACAGGCTGTCCTGGTTGTGAGTATCGTATGGTTTTTCGCCTATTTTATCTCCCGGCGGTTGGGAGTTGACCAGCGTTCTGCCATGATCCTGTCCAGTGGGGTCTCTATTTGCGGAGTTTCTGCTTGTATTACAGCTGCACGTGTTGCAGGAGGCGATGACAAAAAATTATCTTATATTGTTTCTTTGGTGTTAATCATTGTCGTTCCTATGATCTATATGATGCCCTGGCTGGCCCATCTGCTCCTTCCTGTCCTATTCGACGACCCTCAGGTAATACAGGAAGTGGCCGGTGCCTGGATCGGCGGAACCATCGATACGACAAGTGGTGTTGCCGCTTCCAGTGCTATCGTCAGCGAATTATCGAACCAGCATGCTGTTATTATCAAAGGAGCCCAGAATGTTTTAATCGGTTTTGTAGCTTTTTTTATAGCCTTATACCTTTCTACCCGGGGAGAGAAAGGTAGTAATTCTCCTTCTCTGGGGATTGTCTGGGAAAAATTCCCGAAGTTTATTATCGGCTTTGTTGCAGCTTCACTCGTATTCAGTATCTTTCAGGCAAATGACCTTTTCCTGGTAAATGAAAAAGGGAAACTCATCGAACCGGGAATCGCTAAAATGTTCAGTACTGTTTTTTTCAGTTTGGCATTTGTCTGTGTAGGACTGGAAACCCAGATAAAAGATATTGTCTCCCGTGAAAACCGCAATGTCATGTGGTCTTTTCTTACTGCACAGACTTTTAATATTCTGGTTACTTTTATTATTGCCTGCCTGTTGTTCGGCATCGTTAAACCGATGCTGGGATAAATTAAGCTGAGAGATGAGATAATTCACTGGAAATGTCTCATCTCTTAGCATATACTCATCCGGTTCTCGCCCAATCAGACCTGGGTTTATTTCGTTAGTAATTCGTCTTCGGTGATCGGAATTGGCGACCCGGTCGCT
>ENA-UONS01003038-UONS01003038.1-human-gut-metagenome-genome-assembly--contig:-CS19-NODE-3038-length-12135-cov-16.601490_pt1 | contig 12135 bp, 10 predicted proteins | sample MGYA00242458_ERZ724005 | MGnify/ENA metagenome assembly ERZ724005
TTATCGAAACACTTGAGAAGGATGAAGTAAGAAAGCTTTATGAGCGCAGATGGTGTAGAGAAGCTATGTATCTGCTAGCTATGATTGATTATTTGTCCAGGATAAATGATGTACCTCTTTGCACAAATTATAATGATATCCGTTCCCGGAAGCTTGAAAAACTATATTTTTCTGCAGGCATTGAAGTGGCATATGCAGCGACGGGAGACGAACGTATAAAAGAAAGGGCACTTGCAAATGCAATCCCGGAATTTATGCGATTCAATATTGTAGAAAGTGAGGTGCGAAATGTCTGCTGATAAGCCTTTTACAAAAGAAAATCTGGACGGCTATCTGAGGGAATTGGCAAAAGAATTTCGTAAAAAGAATGGCAATAAAATGTCGGCGTGAAACCATTCAGAAGGCGATAGTAGATTTATACGGTTCCTATGACAAAATACCGGAAGATTCCAGAGTCTTTATCGAAGCTGTTTATAACAAAGAGGACTTGCATGATTTCTATGGGCAGTGCAGAGAGATTGAGCAGGAAAATAAGGATACTTTAGTGGAATTTCAAGAAGATTATCCAGGGGTGCTTAATGGTGATAATCTTGCGGATGTCCTGAAAGCAGCAAGAGCAAAGAAGCGCAAGAATGAGAAGTGCAAGAAATAATTTTTCCCTTGCATCTCCCCCGCAAATAGTATAAAATAAACCCAGTGTTGCAAACAAAATATTACAATAAAACGCACAACGGGGTGCATGCCGGGAGGCATGCGCCCTTTTTTGCGTCAGCATTTATTTTTGTGTACAGTGGATGTAGTGTGCCAAGGCTTCTAAGTGTTTATGCTGCCGGATTGATATCCGCCGTCGGCACCTTTGTCGGCTCCGTTGCTTTCCCATCCGTTTCCGACGAAGTGGCCGCTGAATTCTCCGGGGAAGCTGCCGGGGTGGAGGCTGCTTCCGGCGTGGCACTGGGCTTTGCTTTTTCCAGTGAAGCCTTAACAGCCTCCAGCAGCACCAGGGAAGTATATCTGGTCTCCGCAGAATACGTCACCTGACTCAGATCCTGCGTCTCGCAGATCTGCTCACTCAGGGAATCCATGGTGGGCTCCAGCAGTGGATACATGGTGGTCAGGGTCTCATCGGGATCTGCCAGGCTTAAAGATGTGATGGCGTGGTCGTTTACGATGACCTCTACATTCACGGTCTCACTGCCGAGGATCAGCTCTGTGGTGTAGATCCCCGGGATATATGTATTATCAGTACCGACAGGCCCGGAAGCATTATCCAGAACAGCATCAGTATCGGCAACGGCCCCGGTGGAGACATCCTCCGTCTGTGCGGATTGCGGGATACGTCCGAGATCCGCCACATTGTCCGGCATAACGGTCTCGGCAGTACTGTCAGGGGAATCCGGTGTCCCGGAGGTATCCGCAGCTTTTCCGGGCAGCAATAACATTAACAGTAATATGACGAACAGCACTCCCAGCGCAGCGAAGATTCCGGTATACAGCAGCTCTTTTCTGCGAAGGACAACGATCTTTGTATTTGCACTCATTCTTAAGTCTCCTTGGAATGATGGGATGATCTTTATAAATAGTATGCGGAGGCCGGTACTCATAGTACAGCAAATAAGGAGAACTTCACATTGACAAGACAAAACGGGCATTGCTATAGTTAAGACAAGTATTTTTCACGGATGCGTCCGCCCCGTGGAAAAGGAGCAGACAGGCGGCGCAGAAACGAGGGTAACGATGAATAATTATACCAAGGAAGACATCATCCGTCTTGTGGAAGAAGAGGATGTGGAATTTATCCGTCTGCAGTTCACGGATCTGTTCGGCAATCTGAAAAATATTGCGGTGACAGCCAGCCAGCTGGACCGCGTATTGAGCAATAAATGTATGTTTGACGGTTCGGCTATTGACGGTTTTGCACGGATTGAAGAATCCGACATGTATCTGTATCCGGATCTGTCGACACTGGAGATTTTCCCCTGGAGACCCCAGCAGGGCAAAGTGGCCCGTATGATCTGCGATGTATATCGTCCCAACGGACAGCCTTTCGAGGGAGATCCCCGTTATGTGTTAAAGCGTGCGGTGCAGCAGGCAGAGGACATGGGATATACTTTTGAGGTAGGCCCCGAGTGTGAATTTTTCTTATTTAATACGGACGAAAATACCATGCCTACCACCAACACCCATGAGCAGGCAGGGTATTTCGACATCGGTCCCCTGGATTTCGGCGAAAATGCCCGTCGTGACATTGTCATGAATCTGGAGGATATGGGATTTGTCATCGAGGCTTCCCATCACGAGATGGCTCCGGCCCAGCATGAGATTGATTTCAAATACGATGATGCATTAAATACCGCAGACAACATCATGACCTTCAAGATGGCCGTACGCACCATTGCGAGACGTCATGGATTGCACGCTACTTTTATGCCGAAGCCCAAGTTCGGTGTCAACGGTTCCGGCATGCACATCAATATGTCCTTGCAGAAGGATGGAAAAAACATTTTCCAGGATGCTTCCGATCCCAATGGTCTGAGCGAAGAGGCTTACTATTTCATCGGCGGTATCATGAGACATATCAAAGGAATGGCAGCCATTACGAATCCGCTGGTGAATTCCTACAAGCGTCTGGTACCCGGTTTCGAGGCACCGGTCTACATTGCATGGAGCACGACGAACCGCAGCCCCTTAATCCGTATTCCGGCTGCTGCAGACGGAGAGGGCACCCGTATCGAGCTGCGTAGTCCCGATTCTGCTGCTAACCCTTATCTGACACTGGCAGTCTGCCTGAGTGCAGGATTAGAGGGCATCCGGGAGAAAATAGAGCCGCCTCAGAGCATCAATGCCAATATTTTTGCCCTGTCAGAAAAAGAGCGTGAGGAATTGCATATCGATCAGCTGCCCGGCACACTTCTGGAGGCAGTGGAGGAACTGGAGAAGGATACTTTCATTCAGAAAGTGCTTGGAGATCATATTGCCGGAAAATACATCGATGCCAAGCGGAAAGAGTGGCATGAGTACCGTTCTCAGGTATCCGAGTGGGAGATTCAGGAGTATCTGTACAAGTATTAAAATATTCCTTTCTTTTGTAATAATGGAGTGACTATTCTTCGTAAAGTGACTCGAATGGAGTCACCGCCACGTACATGAGCAAAACTAGCTGCATAGAAGCGTGTGGTTTTGCGAATGCGAGGGGTGGAATAGTTACAAGATGAATCAACAAGACAGAAGAAAGGAGGTGGGCCGATGACGAACATTATTGTCGTACTGCCGAAGCTGGAGGAAGCCAAAGGCGTCAAGAATATTCTGGTGCGCAGTGGCTTTCAGGTCACGGGTATCTGTACCACAGGCACTCAGGCTATCAGTCAGGCGGACGGTCTGAACGACGGTATTGTGATCTGCAGCTACAAGCTGGCGGACATGATATACACAGAACTACATGAAGATCTGCCGGAAGGTTTCGAGATGCTGCTGATGGCATCCCAGAATCTGATCAGTGAATGTTATGGCAATGGCATCGTATGTCTTTCCATGCCGTTAAAGGTACAGGACCTGATCAATACCGTGAACCTGATGGTGGAAGGTGTGGAACGCCGCAGAAGAAAACGCCGTATGCAGCCGAAAGTGCGGAATGCAGCGGATGAAAAAGCAATCAAGGATGCCAAGGAATTACTGATGGCACGAAATCATATGACGGAAGAAGAAGCCCACCGTTACCTTCAGAAGACCAGTATGGACAGTGGTACCAATCTGGTGGAGACGGCACAGATGGTATTGTCCATGATGACGGAGTAAGCAGGACGGCCCGGAAATGATTACAGGGATCCGGGCGTTACAGACAGGATATGTGAAAGAGAACAACAGGAGGAACAGCAATCCATGAAATTTACAAAAATGCAGGGCTGCGGCAACGATTATGTATATGTCAACGGCTTTACGGAGAAGCTTTCACCGGAAGAGAAGCCGGAGATCGTAAGAAGCTTAAGTGACAGACATTTCGGAATCGGCGGCGACGGTGTGATCTTTATCAATCCGGCGGAAGAAGCGGATTTTGAGATGGAAATGTACAATGCTGACGGCAGCCGTTCGGAGATGTGCGGCAACGGCATCCGCTGCGTGGCAAAATATGTCTACGACAAGGGACTGACGGACAAGAAGGACATTACCATCGTCAGCGCCGGAAAAATAAAATATCTGAAACTCACCGTGGAGGGAAAGACCGCCACGGACAGAGGACAGGTGACGCTGGTACAGGTGAACATGGGAAATCCCATCCTTGCTCCGGCAGAGGTGCCGGTAACAGTGGAAGCCACACAGGAGACGGCAGACGGATCGGCGGTAGTGAATGCTCCCATCATGGTAGACGACACGGAATACCACATGACATGTGTATCCATGGGCAATCCCCATGCCATCGTATTTATGGAAGGGGTAAAGGATCTTGACATTGAGAAGATCGGCCCGAAGTTTGAGCATCATACCTGTTTTCCTAACCGGACCAATACCGAATTCGTAGAGATTCTGGATCGGAAAAATGTGTTTATGCGCGTCTGGGAGAGAGGCACCGGGGAGACCCTTGCCTGTGGTACCGGATGTTGCGCCACGGCGGTGGCTTGTGTACTAAATGGTTTGACGGACGAGGAAATAACTGTTAAACTATTAGGCGGTGAACTGCACATCAAATGGGACCGCAAGGAGAATCTGGTCTACATGACCGGTCCTGCGAAGATCGTATTTGAAGGTGAAGTGGACCCGTACTCCATCTGATAGCACGTAGTGCGGAAAAATTGCTTATTTACGACAGCAAGGTGACAGCAATACTGCACCAGGGATAATAGAGAGGAGAACGTACTATGTTTAAAGTAAACGACAACTATTTAAAACTTCCCGGAAGTTATTTATTTTCCACCATCGGCAAAAAGGTAAATGCGTATTCCGCAGCACATCCGGATAAGAAGATCATCCGTCTGGGAATCGGAGATGTGACGCAGCCTCTGGCACCTGCCATCATTGATGCACTGCACGGTGCGGTGGATGAGATGGGAAAAGCGGAGACTTTTCATGGCTACGCTCCCGACCTTGGCTATGAGTTCCTGCGCAATGCGATCGCCGAAAATGATTATAAGGCAAGAGGCTGCGATATTGCACCGGACGAGATTTTTGTATCCGATGGAGCAAAATGTGACTGTGGCAATATTCAGGAGATCTTCAGCCTGGACAATAAGATCGCGGTATGTGATCCGGTATACCCGGTATACGTGGATTCCAATGTCATGGCAGGCAGAACCGGCACTTACGATCCGAAGTCCGAGACCTGGAGTGATGTGATCTATATGCCCTGTCTGGCAGAGAACGGTTTTGCACCGGAGCTGCCGAAGGAGACCCCGGATCTGATCTATCTGTGCTTCCCCAATAATCCTACCGGTGCCACCATTACCAAGGCGCAGTTGCAGGAGTGGGTGGACTATGCCAATAAGGTAGGCGCTGTCATTCTCTATGATGCGGCATACGAAGCATATATTTCCGAACCGGATGTGCCTCACAGTATCTATGAATGTGAAGGAGCCAGAACCTGTGCCATCGAGTTCCGTTCCTTCTCCAAGAATGCCGGCTTTACCGGAGTGCGTCTGGGCTTTACCGTGATCCCCAAGGATTTAAAGAGCGGGGATGTGAGCCTCCATGCACTGTGGGCAAGAAGACACGGCACCAAATACAATGGAGCACCCTATATCGTACAGCGCGCCGGTGAGGCAGTATACTCTGCAGCAGGCAAGGCACAGCTGAAGGAGCAGGTTGCTTATTACATGAACAACGCACAGTATATCCTGAAGGGCTTGCAGGAAGCGGGCTTCATGGTATCCGGCGGTGTGAACGCTCCCTATATCTGGCTGAAAGCGCCTAACGGCATGACCAGCTGGGAGTTCTTCGATTACCTTCTGGAGAATGTCAACGTGGTGGGTACGCCCGGATCCGGTTTCGGACCCAGCGGAGAGCATTATTTCCGTCTGACGGCTTTCGGAAGCTATGAGAATACCGTGGAGGCAGTGGATCGTCTGAAGAAGATTCAGTTATAGGCAGCCGTTCTTTGCCATAAGAGGAATGGAGCAGATATATGCAGGAAAAGCAGAAAAAAGCAATCCGGTGGATCAGCCCGGTACTGATCGCATTGACAGCACTGATCGTGTGGCGCGTCAACTATGAGATCGAATTTATGATGGATGATGAGTGGTATTCGACGGTATTGTATGCGGATACACCGATCCGGAATCTCAGTGACATTATTCATGCCCAGATCTGGCATTATTTTAACTGGGGCGGCAGAAGCATGGCGCATGCACTGCTGCAGCTGATCCTGCTGGCCGGAGAACACTGGGCGGATATCCTGAATACAGGCATGACGCTTTTGCTGGGCTGGCTGGCCTGTGAGGTGTCTGGCAGACGCGGATTTTCGTACTGGTTCGCAGCGATTGGGATGATCCTGGGATTGAATGCCAACTGGAAAATGAGCATGTTCTGGGAAGCAGGTGCAGCGAATTATCTGTACATGACAGGATTTCTTCTGGCATTTTTGTTCTGCTATCTGAAATATGAGGAGAAAAATCTGCCGGGGATCGTTATCTGGATCCTTCCACTGGGACTGATCGCAGGCTGGAGCAATGAGAATATGGGGCCTGCGGTATGGCTCCTGAGTCTTCTGGTGATCCTGTTAAGACACAGAGAGCACAAAAAAGCTCCGGTGTGGATGTATCTGGGAAACATCAGCTGCCTGGCGGGAACCATTCTGATGATCACTGCACCGGGCAATTTTGTCCGCAGCGGGGAGACGGGGGAAGAAGCCTACAGCCTGCTGTGGAGACTGTATCTGCGCTGCTACGCAGAAGCGAAGGGAGTTATGGAGTATCTGTTCCCTGCCCTGCTGCTTACGGTATTTGCACTGATCGTCTGCAAAGGCATTCTGAAAGAAAACCTGGGCAGAAATACAGTGCTGTTATTGCTGGGGGCACTGTTGTCCTGGGGTGCCATGATCCTGTCCCCACACTATCCGGACCGGGCGGCTTTCGGAACGATGGTTTTGTTGATTTGTGCGATTTTATCCATGGCAGGGAAAATCGCAGACAGGCAGAAAGAAAATGTCTGGATGTTCTATGGCTGTGCCGTGCTGATATGGCTGCGGGGGATGTATTTTCTGGTGGAATATCTGGGATTATGCTGGGGATGGATCAAATAAGTGAATAAATGTCCATTATAAAAGACCTCACAGTCGGCAGATGCGCCGGCAGTGAGGTCTTTTATGAGTGTACACATTATTTTCTGGCATACCGGCTCCGGTACTGGCGCGGTGTCATGCCGGTCTTTTTACGGAAGATCTGCGAGAAATAAGACTGCGAAGAAAAGCCGACGCTGGTGGCTACCTGAGCTACCGACAGATTGGAGGATACCAGAAGCCCCTTGCAGGCTTCCAGCCTCCGGTCTGTCAGGTAATTGATCGGAGACTGTCCGACACATTCGGTAAAGGAGTGTGCCAGATAGAATTTGTTGATATGTGTGATCTCCGCCAGGGAATCCAGTGTAATGTTCTGGGAATAGTTGGAATCGATATAACGCTTCGCCAGAGCACATTCCTTGGACAACTGGAAGGAGGAGTCAGAGATGACGGACAGATTCTGCTTCCGGGAAATATATACCAGAAGCACTTGGAGCAGTCCGTGGCACACCTGTTCAAAGCCGGGAAGCTTGTCGCGGAATTCCTGCATCATCAGCTGGGCGAAGTTGATGAACTGTTTTTTGTCAGAGCCGTAGCTATAGAAGCTGTATCCCTTCGGATTGTCCTGCCCTGCACCGGAAAAAGAAAATGCAAGTCCGTCCACACCGAATACGATATATTCCATGGGATCGTTGGGAAGTGTTTTTTCCGTGTGCTCTACATAGGGATTGATGATGACCAGATCATCCGTCTTCACAGGCACCTTTTCGTTCTCTATATAGAAGGCGCCCTCGCCCCGCAGGACATAGAACAGTTCTGAAAAGTGGTGGGTATGCGGAAGGGACTGCCAGTCACCTTCGTATTTGGAGATGGAGATATAACGAAGCTGGAAATGTTCCGGGGAACTGTTTGCCGATCCGATATTGATAAATTCATTACTCATAAATAGATACCTTCTTTATCTTATTTTATTGTGCACTTTTTCAAATTCACAGTATTTTTTATAATGAATATATAAAAAGAACAATATTTTACAAAAACATTCGTAAAAAAGACGAAAAAATAAAAATCTGTATGATTGGGATAAGCATATTATACATAATCATTTCAGAAAATCCACTATTTTAGTAACAAAATAGCAATAAACATAACAAAACAAGCAACAAAGAAATTGATATCAGGTCAGGAAGCCGATATACTTTAGTCATCAGCTGCAAGATAGTACAAAAGTGATGGGAGGAAACCATGCGATGACAGGAAGACTGACGCTGCCGACCGATGCAGACATCATTGACGAAACAATACGGTTAAAAAATCTTCTGGGCGCAGACGCGTTAAGAGACTGTGACGGAACCGAGATGCCGGAAGCACTTTTGTCAGAGCCGGTGAAGAAATATGCGACTTATTATACCACGAGAAAGGATAATGCGTGGGCGATGAAGCATCCGGAGGAGATCCAGCAGGAATACCTGATCAGCAACCGCATCACCGCCAGAGGGGAAACACTCCGCATCCGTCTGATGGAAGGCTTTCATACGGAGCAGCTTAAGGTCAACACGCTGGACGATCCGAAGCGTTGGTGGGAAGTGATCGACAGAACGACCGGTGAGGTAGTGCCGACGGATGCATGGGAATTTGATGAGGCATCCGGTGAAGTGGAGATCCGTACGATCCCCTATCATGAGTATACGGTAAGCTTCCTGGCATTTCTGATCTGGGATCCGGTGCACATGTACAATTTCATCACGAATGACTGGAAGGATACACCGCATCAGCTGACTTACGATGTGAGACAGCCCAAGACCAAACAGTATGTGAAAGACAAGCTGAGAAAATGGTGTGAGGACAATCCTCATATCGACGTGGTCCGCTTCACTACATTTTTCCATCAGTTCACACTGACCTTCGATGACAAGAAGCGGGAAAAATTTGTAGAGTGGTTTGGATACAGCGCAAGTGTGAGCCCCTATATCCTGGAACAGTTTGAAAAATGGGCAGGTTACAAATTCCGCCCGGAGTACATTGTGGATCAGGGATATCACAACAGCATGTTCCGCGTTCCCAGCAAACAGTTCCTGGATTTCATAGAGTTCCAGCAGATCGAGGTATGTGCGCTGGCGAAGGAGCTGGTAGACATTGTACATTCTTATGGCAAGGAAGCGATGATGTTCCTCGGAGATCATTGGATCGGAACAGAGCCCTACGGTAAATATTTCGCAGGCATCGGGCTGGATGCAGTGGTAGGCTCTGTCGGAAGCGGTGTGACACTCCGCATGATCTCTGATATAAAGGGAGTGGATTATACCGAAGGACGGCTGCTGCCTTACTTTTTCCCGGATGTGTTCTGTGAGGGCGGTGACCCGATCGGAGAGGCAAGGGATAACTGGCGTAAAGCAAGGCGTGCATTACTCAGGTCTCCTCTGGACAGGATCGGATATGGCGGTTATCTGAAGCTGGCAAGTAATTGGCCCGGTTTCATTGATGAAATACAAAATGTAGTAACACAGTTTCGGGAGATCCATGAAAATATGCAGGGTACAGCTTCCTATGTGGCACCTTTCAAGGTGGCGATCCTGAACTGCTGGGGCAGTCAGAGAAGGTGGATGTCCAATCAGGTACATCATGCGATCTGGCACAGGGAAACCTATTCCGCAGAGGGAGTACTGGAATGCTTAAGCGGAATGCCTTTTGAGGTCGAGTTCATTTCCTTTGATGATGTCAGGAATGGCATCCCTGACCAGATCAAGGTCATCATTAATGTCGGGGATGCGTACACCGCATTCAGCGGCGCGGAGAACTGGATCGACGAAAAGGTCCTGACCAATATCAGACGCTTTGTGGATCAGGGAGGCGGCTTCATCGGTGTGGGTGAGCCTACCGCTTATCAGTATCAGGGAAGATATTTCCAATTGTCCGATGTGCTCGGTGTAGACCGCGAGATGTGCTTCTCTCTCAGCACGGACAAATACAATGAGAAAAATGACGATCACTTTATCTTAGAGGATATTGAAGGAGCCTTGGATTTCGGCGAGGGCACCAGCCGCGTCTATGCGCAGGGCGGACATTATCAGATCCTTGCGATGGATGGGGAATACAGCCAGCTGGTAGTCAATGAATATGGCAGAGGACACAGCGTATATTTTGCAGGTCTTCCGTATTCTCCCCAGAACTGCAGGCTTCTGCTTCGGGCAATTTATTATGCAGCCGGCATGGAGCAGGAGATGAAACGTTACTATGTAACGAATGTGGATACCGAAGTAACAGTATTCCAGAAGACCGGCAAGATCGCAGTGATCAACAACTCTGCACAGGCACAGCACACAGAGCTGTATATCAAAGGAAAATGTGCGTATGTGCTGGATCTGAAGCCCGGCGAAATGCGTTGGGTGGACGATATGGAAGACAGGTAACTTATGGAAAGCAAAAAGCGTTTCATATTTTATAAGGTAGTACTTTACAAGTATAAGGAGGTTATTTAAGATGAAAAAGAAAGTATTAAGCGTGCTCTTAGTAGCGGCAATGGCTATGTCCATGCTGACCGGATGTGGCAGCAAGCCTGCCGGAAATGATGCGCAGAGCGTAGCATCCAGCGAGGCATCCAAGGAAACAGAGGCAGCAGCAGAAACGACTGCTTCCGCAGAAGACGAGACACTGACCGTATGGTGTTGGGATCCTAACTTCAATGTCTATGCAATGAAGCAGGCAGAGAAGGCATATCAGGTGGATCATCCTAACTTCAAGTTAGACATTCAGGAGAAGGTATATAGCGATATCGAGACTGCCTTGATCACAGCGGCTGAAGCCGGTGATTACAGCACTTTACCGGATATCTTCCTGATGCAGGATTATTCCTTCCACAAAAATGCAACCAATTATCCCGGAATCTTCACAGCACTGGATGACTGCGGAATTGATTTCTCCCAGTTCTCTATGGGTAAGCTGGCTGACTCCACTGTAGATGGCACACATTATGGTATTCCTTTTGATAATGGTGCTACCATCATGGCGATCCGTTCCGATATGGTAGAAGCAGCAGGCCTTAAGGTAGAAGATTTCAAGGATACCACATGGTCTGAGTTCATGGAGCTGGCTAAGAAGGTAATGGCTGCGAATGATGTTCCCATGCTGACCTGCTCCGGCGGTTCTGAAATTGTGATCGAGATGTTACAGTCTGCAGGCGCTTCTCCCATGGTGGATGGAAAGGTGACACTGGTTGACAACGCAGCACTGAAGAAAGCAATCGAGACCTATAAGCAGCTGATCGATGAAGGAATCATGGCAGATTATACCGACTGGGATCAGTATATCGCTTCCATGAACAAGGGTACTGCAGCAGGCGTTATCCAGGGCTGCTGGATCATGTCCTCCATTCAGGCAGCAGAGGATCAGGCAGGTAAATGGGCAATCGTGAATATGCCTAAGTTAGATGATGTAGAAGGCGCAACCAACTACGCTAACTGCGGTGGTGCAAGTTGGGCAGTATCTTCTAACTGCAAAAATACCGATCTGGCATTTGATTTCCTGAACGCTACCTTTGGTGCTGATGTAGATTTATACGATGATCTGCTGGTAAATGCAGGAGCAATCGCAAGTTACCTGCCCGCAGCACAGTCTGAGACCTATAATGATGGCAATGAGTTCTACGGTGGTCAGGCAGTGTACAAGGATATCGTAGAGTTCGCCGGACGTGTTCCCGGAATTGACTACGGTGCATACTACTCTGATATCAGAAGTGCACTGACAGATGCGATTACCAACGTTGTACAGAAGAACGCTGATATCGATACAGAGATCAAAAACGCTCAGGATACCGTAGAGTTTAATATCGCCGAATAATCACCAGAGTATGGAAACTGGATAGTACCGGGGGTGCAGCAGCGCGTTCCCGGTACTGTTGTAGGAGAGAAACATGGAAAAGAAGAAAGCAAAATTAA
>ENA-UONS01003042-UONS01003042.1-human-gut-metagenome-genome-assembly--contig:-CS19-NODE-3042-length-12115-cov-9.783748_pt1 | contig 12115 bp, 9 predicted proteins | sample MGYA00242458_ERZ724005 | MGnify/ENA metagenome assembly ERZ724005
CGGGGCCGGGTACAAATACCCGGCCCCGGCGGCCTCAGGAATGCTTTCTTGCGGAATCAACCAGCTTTTCCGCAAAGATGTTTGTTACAAGTGCCGTGCGTTACAGCATCTTCTTCAGCTCGTCGTACACGAACTGCACCTTGGTGCCGATGACCACCTGGCAGGTGGTCTTATCGGGGCGGATGACGCCGGCAGCACCGGCAGCCTTCACAGCCTTCTCGTCCACCTGGGTGTAGTCCTTGATGGTGAAGCGCAGGCGGGTAGCGCAGTAGTCCACGCTGGAGACGTTCTCCTTGCCGCCGATGGCCTTCAGCACGCCGGCAGCGACCTCGGTGTAGTTGTTGTTGGCCAGCACGACCTTCTTCTCAGCCTCTTCGGCGTCCTCGTCCTCACGGCCGGGGGTCTTCAGGTCGAACTTGGTGATGGCAAAGTAGAACACTGCATAGAACACCACGAATGCTGCGATGCCCAGAGGAATGATCATCCAAGTCTTAGCGGCTGCGGGCAGGGAAGCAGAGAACACCAGGTCGGTAGCGCCTGCGGAGAAGCAGAAGCCTGCACGGAAGCCGGAGTAATAGGTGATGATGGTGAAGATGCCGTACAGAGCGGAGTACACAACGTACAGCGGGAAGCACAGGAACATGAAGCCGAACTCGAAGGGCTCGGTAACGCCGCAGACGAAGGCGCAGATGGCAGCGGACAGAACCAGACCGATGGCAGCCTTCTTGTTCTTGGCGGTACGGACCATGGCCAGTGCAGCACCGGCGATACCGAACATCATGCAGGGGAAGAAGCCGGACATGTACATACCCAGGCTCCAGCCCACGTCAGCAGAGGTCTCGCCTGCCCAGAAGTGGGACAGGTCGCCCAGGCCGATGGTGTCGAACCAGAACACGTTGTTCAGAGCGTGGTGCAGGCCGGTGGGGATCAGCAGACGGTTCAGGAAGGCGTAGATGCCAGCGCCGATGCCGTCCATGCCAGCGATGCCGTTGCCGATGGCCACCAGTGCGTCGAAGATGACGGGCCAGACGAACAGCAGGACAACGGACACCAGGATGGAGATCAGGCCGGTAGCGATGGCAACGAAACGCTTGCCGGAGAAGAATGCCAGCCAGTCAGGCAGCTGGGTGTTCTTGAACTTGTTGTAGCAGGCAGCACCCACAACAGCGGCCAGAATGCCGATGAAGGAGTTGCCGGCCACCTTCTGGAAGGCGATGTAGGTAGCGGTGCCCTCTTCCAGGGTACGCACCATGCCCACCACGCCGGGGCTCAGCAGCTGCTGCATCATCAGGTAGCTGACCAGACCGGCCAGACCTGCGGTACCGTCGTTGTCGGCCAGGCCCACAGCGGCACCAATGGCAAACAGCCATGCCATGTTATCGATCAGAGCGCCGCCTGCCTTGACCAGCAGGAAGCCAACGGTGTAAGCTGCACCGGAAGTTGCAGCACCGGGAACGCCCATGACACCCGGGGCCAGAGCATAGCCGAGACCCATCAGGATGCCGCAGATCGGCAGCACAGCGACGGGAAGCATCAGAGCTTTGCCCAGTTTCTGGAGATACTTCATCATAAGACACATTCCTCCTTAAAGAATGTTGTTGTTATGGAGGCCTCTGGTTGCAGGCTGTCCATAATTGCGTAACAATATTTTAACACATCCTCCGAAAAAAAGAAATAGGGTTCACGCCCGTTTTCGCAATTTTGCACCAAAAATCCTTGAATTTGCATCTTTCGTGAAAAACTTTTTGGAATTATTGCGCATTTCAGAGCAGGATTTTGAAAAAACTTTTCTTTTACCCTTTCTTCCCAAACCGCTTGCATCCCGCGCCGGAATCGGGTACTATACTTATAAATAGAAAATACAAGACCCAGGGAGGTTCTTTTTATGGAATGGACTGATATCCGCCTGACCGTGGCCAAGGCCGATGCCGACAACGCCGAGGCCGTTGCCACCATGATCGCCGAAGGCGGCATCTATATCGAGGATTACAGCGACATCGAGCAGCAGGTGGCCGAGATCGCCCATGTGGATCTGATCGAGCAGGAGCTGCTGGACAAGCCCCGCGACACTGTGATCATCCACATGTATCTGGAGCCGGGCGCTTCCCCCGTGGAGACGCTGGCCCTCATTCAGGCCCGGATGGAAGCGGCAGGCATCGCCTACACCGTGGAGACCGAGGGCGTGGAGCAGGAGGACTGGCAGAACGGCTGGCGCAAATACTACCACCCCATGGACATTGGCAAGCGGCTGGCCATCGTGCCCTCCTGGCAGGAGTACGACACCGACCGCGTCAAGCTGATCCTTGACCCCGGCCTTGCCTTTGGCACCGGCGGCCACGAGACCACCAGCCTCTGCCTGGAAGCGCTGGACGAGCGGGTCAAGGGCGGCGAGCGGGTGCTGGATATCGGCACCGGCAGCGGCATCCTGGCCATTGCCGCCCTGAAACTGGGCGCTGCCAGCGCCGAGGGCGTGGACATCGACCCGGTCGCCGTCCGTACCGCCGGGGAGAACGCCGCCCTCAACGGCGTGGCCGACAAGCTCACCGTTCTGGTGGGCGACCTCTCCGACAAGGCCAGCGGCAAATATGACATCATCACCGCCAACATCGTGGCAAACGCCATCATGTCCCTGGCCCCCGCCGTGCCCGGCCTGATGGCCGACAACGGCGTCTTCATTGCCAGCGGCATCATTGACAGCCGCAAAGACGAGGTGCTGGCCGCCCTGAAAGCCGCCGGCCTCGCCGTGCAGGAAGTAAAAGAGAAGCGCGGCTGGGAGTGCATCATTTGTAAGAAGTAAAACCTCTCAGCCATTCCCCTTTCGGCACTTCCGTGCCACCTCCCCCGGCCGGGGGAGTCTTTCCCATCAGGGGAGCCCTTGGCATAACGGGTCAGCTCTGCTGACTGCGAATGGCTGCAAAACAAATCAACGGGAGTTTATAAAATGCCTCATCGTTACTTTACCACCGAGATCGCCGACGGCGCGGCTGTGCTGCGCGGCTCCGACGCCCACCACCTGGCCCGGGTGATGCGGGCAAAACAGGGCGATACTGTCATTTTATGTGACGGCAACGCTGTGGAGTACACCGCCACCATCACCGGGTTCGGGGACGAGTGCGTGGAGTTCCGCGTGGAACCGGGCTACCCCAGCGCCGCCGAACCCAGTGTGGAAGTCACCCTGCTGGCGGGCTACCCCAAGCAGGACAAACTGGAACAGATCATCAAACACGGCGTGGAGCTGGGCTGCACCCACTTTATCCCGTTCTTCAGCCGCTACTGCGTGGCCGCCCCCAAAAAAGAGGAGCAGAAAAACGAGCGCTACAACCGCATCGCCTTTGAAGCCGCCAAGCAGTGCGGCCGGGGCGTGCTGCCGGATGTGGCTCTGCCCCTGCCCAATTTCGGGGCGGTCTGCCGCAGCCTTGCCGGGTACGACCTCGTGCTCTTCTGCTATGAGTGCGGCGGCGAGCCTCTCCGCCAGCTGCTGGCGGAGGCCAAGCCCGCTGACGGCAAAAAGCTGAAAATCGCCCTCATCACCGGTGCCGAGGGCGGCTTTGCCGCCGAGGAAGCTGAAATGGCCGCCAAGGCCGGAGCCAAGACCGTCGGCCTCGGCCCCCGCATCCTCCGCTGCGAGACCGCCCCCCTGGCGGTGCTCTCCGCCGTGATGACCCTGACGGGGAACCTGGAGTAAGCCATCAGACGCAAAACCGCCCAGCCGAGTAATTTTGCTCGACCGGGCGGTTTCTTTTTGTTATTCCAATTCTTCCTCCTCCGGGAGGGCGTCGGCCTCCAGCAGGGCTTTTTTGGCCTCCAGCAGGTTCTGGGGGCTCATGGAAAAGCTCCGCAGGCCCAGCTGCAGGTACTGGGTGGCGTTGGCCGGGTTGCCCACGGCAAGGCCGCAGATCGTCACCGGGACATTGCCCTGTTTGGCGGCGTCCATCACCATCCGGATGAGCTTTTTCATGGCTTTGCTGGCCGGGCGGTAGTAGTGCTCCGCCGGAGCCAGCTCCCGGTCCACCGCGTGGGTATACTGGGTCAGGTCGTTGGTGCCGATGACCAAGAAGCCGCAGCCATGGGCCACAAATTCCTCCGCCGTCAGGCAGGCCGAGGGCACACTGAGCATGACGCCGAACGAGGTATCCTCATTGAACGAGACGCCCCGCTCCCGCAGGCGCTGGCGGCACCGCTCCACCACCTCCATGGCGGCGTCCCAGTCTTCCACGTCCGTCACCATGGGGAACATGACCCGCAGCGGGCCCCGGGCCGCCGCCCGCATGAGGGCGCAGATCTGCGTTTCAAACTGGCGGGGGTTGCGCAGGCTGTTGCGGATGCCGCGCAGGCCCAGCTTGGAGGACTGCAGGCCCTGGTAGGCGTCCGCCATGGTGCGGTCGGCACCAAAATCAAAGGTGCGCACCGTCACCAGGCAGCCATTGGCTGCGGCCAGGCAGGAAGTGTAGAAGAAATACTGCTCCTGCTCGTCCAGAATGCGGCCGGGCAGCATCATGTAGCTGCTGCGCAGCAGACCTACGCCGCAGGCACCAGACTGCATGGCCGTGTCGATGTCCTCCGGGCCGAAGCAGTTGGCCAGCAGCTCAAAGGCGGCACCATCCCGGGTGCGGTTGGGCAGGGCGCGGAGCGCGCTCAGCTCCTCGTTCTCCCGCTGCAGCTCACAGATGCGGGTCACCGCCTGCTGGCGGGCGGCGGCATCCGGGTCCAGGATGCACTCCCCCTTGGTGGCGTCCAGGATCACGGCACGGCCATCACAGTCGTCCAGAAAACCCTGGCCCACCTGCACGATGCCGGGGATGTTCATGGCCCGGGCAATGATGGCGGCATGGCTCTGGCCGCTGCCCTCGGAGGTGATGAGTCCCAGGATCATGCCGGAGGGAACACTGAACAGGTCGGTGGGCATGAGGACATCTGCCGCCAGGATCACCGGGTGATCCAGCGCCATCCAGACCCGGGGACGGTTGCCCAGAATATTGACCACGCGGCTGGTGGCGTCCAGGATATCCACGCTCCGCAGCTGCATGTAGGCGTTGTCTTTCATATTGGCCAGCCGCTCGGCATAGCGGCGGCCCACCCGGTCCATCGCCTCGGCGGCTCCCACGCCCGCCTTGATCTGAAAACGGACTTCATTCATCATGCCCTCGTCTTCCAGCATCATGCTCTGAAACAGGAAGATGGCCTGCTCGGTGGGTGCCGAGCGCTCGGCCATGGAATCCAGCTCGGTCTGGGCCGTGTGGATGGCCTCGTCCAGCATCCGCTGTTCCCGCTCCGGGTTGAACGGCCCATCGCTGAACGTTTCCACATGGCGCTCCAGACGGCTCACCTGGCCCAGCACCAGCCCGGGCGAGGCAGAAGCTCCCTTGTAAACTTTCATTTCTCGATCACCTCCGGCAGCACCGGGCCCGTCAGCGCACGATACACCAGTGCCTGTAAAAACGTGTTGGGCAATAACGCGGCCCGGGCGGCATCCGCCGCGCGGCCGCTGCCCTCAAACAGCGGGGCAAAGCTCTCAATGCGGTCTTTTTCGCATTTTTCCAGAAACGCCTTGCCCAGTGTCTCCGTGGTATAGAACTGTGTGGGGTCCACGCCCACATCCTCGGCGGCGGCTTCCAGCGGGGCCAGCTCCGCGTCCTTGAGGTTGGCCAGCCGCAGGGCGAGGTCTGCCGTCAGGGTAACGGGGTATTTTTCCCGCACGGACTTCTGCTGCTGGCCGAACTGCCACGCAAAGGCCGCCGCGTCCTGGCAGCTCCGCGCGTCACAGGAGACGGCGTAGGCGCAGCCCCGCAGGTAGCCCATGGCCCGGCGGGTATCGTAGTAGCCCAGCTCCATGTTCCGCCGGGCCGTGTCGGGGTCAAAGTGGAGGATATCGCCCAGCTCCCAATAGCTCCTGATGAGGGTGGTGGGCAGGCCCGTGCGGTTGGGGCGGGTGATGCCCACGCCCTCCAGGTCCACGCAGACCAGCTCGTCGGCCCCCATCTTCTGGGCCAGCGCCGTGGGCATGTTGTCCCGGTAGCCGCCATCCAGGTAAGAGACGCCGTCAATGATGTGGACCCGCAGGGCGGGGAAGCAGGCGGCGGAGGCCAGCAGGTAGTCCTTGACTTTGCCGTGGGGGATGTCGTCCAGCGCCAGCTCCCGGGCCTTGAGGCCCCGCTGCTCCACCGTGACCAGACCCAGCCGGATGGGGGAAGCACGGAGGGCGTCCTCGTCCAGCACCCGCTCCACGATCTCTTCCAGCGGGGAGACATCCATGCCGCCCTGCCGCACCACGTCCCGCAAAAAGGCGTGGAGTTCTGAGAGGTCGGCGTTCTGCTCCGGCAGCTCCATCACATCCTGGCTGCGGATGGTCAGCCACATATCCCGGGCCGTCTCATAGAGGTCCAGCGCAAACATGGCCCCGTTCAGGCTGCCCACACTGGTGCCCGTGATAATCCCGGGCCGCCAGCCCAGCTCCGTCAGGGCACGCCATACGCCCACCTGATAGCTGCCGCGGGCACCGCCGCCTGCCAGCACCAGTGCCCGCACCGGGGCATTGACAGAGTGATTTACAGGTCGATTCCAGGCCATGGTCCGCACCTCCCTCTGGTCGGTTCCAGTTTTTTCAAATTATAGCATACTTTCCGGGAAAATTCTCTCTGTTTTTGCAACAAAAAAGAGGGAAGTTTTTTGCTTCCCTCTCCAGTTTCTTTGTTGGCGTTACGGATTTTGTTCCATCCAGGCTTTAAACCGGGCTCGGACGGCGGCTTCCTTGCCGCGGGGGATGGGCACCCGGGCCCCGCTCCGCATCCGGAACTCGCCTGCCGCCAGCTGCTCTGCCGCCGCCAGGTTGACCACATAGGAGCGGTGGGGCTGCAAAAAGCGGTCGTCCGCCAGCAGGGGCTTTGCCACCTCCGCAAAGGGCACCCGGAGGGAGAGGGAGGGCACGTCCTCCCCGGTGGCAAGATGGAAATGCACCACATGGTGGGTACACTCCAGATACTCGATGTTTGCAAAGGGCAGCGCCCGCAGGCCCGCCGCCGTGGACACCGCGATGACCGGGCCGTACTCCGGCTCAGTGGCACGGTCCAGCAGGGCGGTGAACTGCTCCGGGCGGAACGGCAGCAGCAGGTACTGCATGGCGTCCACCCGGTAGGCATTGTAGGCGTGGGCGGGCGTGTGGGCAAAAAAGGCCAGCGGGGCCCGCGCGCCGTGCCGCCGCAGGGTATCGGCGGCTTTCAGGCCCGCCGGGGCGTTGCCCGCCGTCAGCTCCACAAGGTAGAGCTCGTACCGGGTACCCTCGGCGTCCCGGGCCAGCAGGGCGTCCACCCCGGGCAGCTGCTCCACGATGCAGGCATCCGCCCGGCGGGCATAATATTCCAGACACTGCCGCTCCACCCGGCCGCGCAGCACCGGGTCCGGGCTGCACACTGCAATGTGAAAGATCATGGTTTCCAAAAGCCCCCTTTCCGGGCTGTGTGCCGCACCGCTTGCATTTTGCGGGCAGCGAGAGTATCATAACAGAAAAACACCAGACTACAACAAAAAGGAGACGCCGCCATGAAACAGCCGCTTGTCAGCATCATCCTGCCCGTTTACAACGCCCAGAGCCATCTGGCCCGGTGCCTGAGCAGCATTTGCGCCCAGACTTACCAGAACCTTGAGATCATCGTCCTCAACGATGGCTCCAAAGACCAGAGCCTGCCCGTGTGCGAAGAGTTCCGCAAAAAGGATTCCCGCATCATTCTGGTGGACAAGGCCAACTCCGGCGTCTCGGACACCCGGAACCTGGGCCTGAAACTGGCCACCGGCGAATACATCCAGTTTGTGGACAGTGACGACTACATTGACCCGGATTACACCGGGCATCTGGTGGCCGCTGCCGAGGAGCACCACGCTGACCTGGTCATCGCGCCCTACAAAATGGTCATCCCGGCAGGTGCTTCCAAACCCGAACAGGTATTGGAAAAGCTGGAGGACGAGCTGGGCGTGATGACCGTGGCCCGGCCCCCGGAAGTGCGGGAATATGGCTTCCTGCCCGCGGGCGTGTATGACAAAGACCACTTCGCGCTCCGGCTGATGGACAAGCCTGCCTCCTATTTTTACAGCGTGCTCTGGAACAAGCTCTACCGCCGCATCCTGCTCACCGGCAACGACATCTGTTTTACCAGCGAGGTGCGCTGGGCGGAAGACCTTGTCTTCAACATGCAGTATATCCAGTACGCGGAAGTGTTTGTCGCCATCGGCACGCCGGGGTACTACTATGTGCAGAACCCTCAGAGCATCTGCCACACCCAGATCAACCCGGCCACCATCGTGCAGAACAAATTACAGATGTTCCGCTATTACAAAGATCTTTACACCCGGCTCGGGATGTACGAGGAGGTACGGCCCCAGCTGTACAAGTTCCTCGTGGACATTGCCGAGAGCACCTACCCCTCCGGGCCGTTCAAAAAGGCCATCGACGAGGCAAAGGCGTACTGGCGCGCCCACAAACAGTAACACAAAAGGCGAGTGAGCGTCCCTGACAGGGGAGCTGGACACGCGAAAGCGTGGCCTGAGGGGTCAAGCCCCGATGGCGGCGCACTTCTTGGCCAGCCAGTCGCGCTCTTCCTCGGTCAGGCGGGGAGCCAGCTTGGTGAAGACCTCGCGGTGGTAAGCGTTCAGCCAGTCCAGCTCGTCCCGGGTGAGGACGCCGGGCACGACGGGGGAGGTGGCAATGGGCACGAACATGATCGGCTCAAAGCCCAGGAACGTGCCGTACTGGTTGTCGGCCTTGTGGACGCACATCAGCTCGTTCTCAATGCGGATGCCGACCTGGCCGCCCTCGTAAACGCCCGGCTCGTCGGTGACGATCATGCCCGGCTGAAACACGACGGTGTTCCGGCCGTTCAGGGCATGGGGGCCCTCATGGACGTTGCCCACAAAACTGACGCTGTGGCCGGTGCCGCAGCGGTAGTTGATGAGGTGACGCCAGAGCGGCTCCCGGGCGATGGTATCCAGCATGTGGCCGTCGCAGTAGTTCAGCCAGACGGCCTTTGCAATGTCGATGTGGCACTGCAGCGTCCAGGTGTAGAACAGCCGCTCGTCCTCGGTCAGCTCGCCCAACGGGTAGGTGCGGGTGATATCGGTGGTGCCGTCCAGATAGGTACCGCCGCAGTCCACCAGCAGGAAGCCTTTCCGCTCCAGCTTGGCGTGGTCTTCCTCGGTGGCGTGGTAGTGCATCATGGCAGCGTTTCCGCCGTAGGCGGCGATGGTGCCAAAGCTCTCCACAAGGAACTTGTCCTGTGCGCTGCGGTACTTGTGCAGGATCTCGTCCACGGTCAGCTCGGTCAGCTCCTCACCGGCAGCCAGACGCTCTTCCAGCTCTTTCTGGAACCGGACCATGGCCACGGCGTCCCGGATGTGGGCTTCCTTGGTGTGGGCCAGCTCCACTTCGTTCTTGATGCCTTTCATGGGCAGCAGGGGGTCGGCCTCGTCTTTCACGGTGAGCGCCTTGTTCTCTTTCAGGGTCTCATACACGGCAAAGTTGACGGAAGCCGGGTCGGCCAGCACGGTCTGGGGCTCGGTCTCAGCCGCCAGGAAATGGAGCACGTCGTCGTACTCGGCAATGGTCACGCCGTTCTCTTTGAGCTCGGCTGCCGCTTCCGGCTTGAGGCGGGCGGTGTTGAGGAAGAGGACCGCGCGGTTTTCGGTGACATAGCAGTAGGCCATGGCGTAGGGGGTGCACTGGATATCCATGGCACGGAGGTTGAGCAGCCAGGCCAGGTTGTCCAGCTTGCCCACCAGCTGGGCGGTGCAGCCCAGCTCCTTGAGCTTTGCCCGCAGCTGGCCCAGCTTCTCGGCGGGGGAGAAGCCTGCGTACTCTTTGGGCAGGATCCAAGCCGGGGTGGCGGGCAGGGCCGGGCGGCCCTCGGTCCAGAGCTCGTCCTCCAGATCCAGCGTTTTAATCCTGCCGTGCTTTGCTTCCAGAGCCTTCTCCAGCCCGCGCACCAGCCCGCAGGAGGCCGTCAGGCCACACAGGCCCAGCTTGCCGCCCTCGGGCAGGACCTTGGCGCAATATTCTTCCACGGTGGGCACGCCCGGCTCGCCCATCTTCTGGAGCTGGATCTCGGTGCCGGCGATCTCTTTCTCGGCCTGCACAAAATAGCGGCCATCGGCCCAGACAGCACTCTCGGTCATGGTGACGACAAAGTTGGAGTTCTCGCCGTGGAAACCGGAGAAATAGGTCAGGGAGGTGTAGTGCTCCGGCAGATACTCGCTGGCGTGGGGGTCGCCCACGGGGATCAGGTAAACATCCACACCGTTTGCTTTCATGGCGGCGCGCAGGGCGGCCAGACGCTCAGGAACAGAATTCATGCTCATTGGGTAAAGCCTTCTTTCCAAATCTTACACTTTTACAGTTGCCGGAAGAACGTCCGGCGGCGTTGGTTTGCCGCTTCTTATTGTAACATCCCCGCGCGGAGAATGCAATCCGCATCCCCTCTTGACAGTTTGTATTTGTTGTATTATACTCAATAATACAAACAGGAGGAATGAAAATGCTGTTCCGGTTGGATTTTCAGAGCGCGGTGCCCATCTACCGCCAGATCCGGGATCAGGTGGTGCTGGCCGTGGCGCAGGGGGAGCTGACCCCCGGCGAGCGGCTGCCCACCACCCGGGCACTGGCGGAGGACGCGGGCGTCAATGTAATGACCGTGAGCAAGGCCTACCAGCTGCTCAAGGCCGAGGGATATCTCGTCACCGACCGCCGGGCCGGGGCCGTCGTCCGCGCCCCGCGGGGCAAGGCAGCGGGCCTGTCTGCCGACCAGACCGCCCGGCTGAAACTGCTGGCGGGCGAGGCGCGGCTGGCCGGGCTGACCCTGGACGATTTTGTGGCGGCCTGCAAAGCCGCCTTTGGCGAAACGGAGGACTGAACGATGGGGACCATGAGTGGATTTATGCTGTTGACCTTCTGGCTCTGCGCGGGCGTCAATTACATCATGCTGCGGAATATGAGCAAGCGCCAGAAGGGCCTGCTCCTGGGCGTCACCCTGCCCCCGGAGGCAGACGCCCTGCCCGAGGTGCAGGCCATTGTAAAACAATATCGAACGCGGCTGGGCACCCTCTGTCTGGTCTGCGCCGCGCTCAGTGTGCCGCTGGCCTTTGTGCAGGAGACCGCCATCGCGCTGACACTCTGGATGCTCTTCTTTTTGGCCGGACTGGCCCTGCCTTACCTGCCCCTGCTGCGGGCCAACGCAACGCTCAAGGCACTGAAAAAAGCCCATGGCTGGCAGGGGAGCGGCTGCCGCATGGTGGATACCGGCGCGTCCGCATTCGCGCTGCCCAAGCCCATCGGGCTGTGGACCCTGCTGGTACCGCTGGTGCTCTGCCTGCTGCCCATGGCGCTGCCCGGTCTGCCCCGGGGCCTGATGCTGGTCTGCGGCATTGACGCCGCCTGCGTCCTCCTGCTCTGGGGGCTGGGGCGGTGGACGTTCCGCCGCCGGGAGGATATGGTCACCGAGGATTCCGCCCGCAACCAGACCCTGCTCCGGGTGCGGCGGCTCTACTGGGACCGCTTCTGGCGGCTGAACCTCTGGGCCATGGCCCTGCTCAACCTCTTTCTGATTCTGGGCTACCGCTCCGAGGCTGCTATCCTGGGCCTCAGCCTTGGCTTTACCGTCCTGCTGATAGCGGCGACGCTCTGGATGGAGCTCTCCGTCCGCCGGGCGCAGGCCGTGCTGACGGATGCCGCCACCATCGTGGCCGATGAGGATGACGCCTGGCTGGGCGGTATCTTCTACTATAACCCCACGGACAAGCGTTTCCTGGTCGCCAAGCGGATCGGCCTTGGCTCCACCGTCAACCTCGGCACCTGGGCGGGCAAACTCTACTATGCCTTTGTCGGCCTTGTGCTGGTGGTCTGCCTTGCCATCGGCCCCATCTTCGGCATTGTGGACAGCATCCCCGTCCGGCTGGAGCTCTCCGGCAGCGCTCCGGTCTGCCTCGTGGCCTCCCATGGCCAGAGCGAAAAATACCGCTTAGACACCGACGCCATCACCGATGTCCAGCTCCGGGACACCCTGCCGGATGCCGCCCGCACCTGGGGCACCGGGATGGACCACTATTTGCAGGGGGATTTCTATGTGATCGGGGAGGG
>ENA-UONS01003046-UONS01003046.1-human-gut-metagenome-genome-assembly--contig:-CS19-NODE-3046-length-12104-cov-5.643705_pt1 | contig 12104 bp, 8 predicted proteins | sample MGYA00242458_ERZ724005 | MGnify/ENA metagenome assembly ERZ724005
TATCTTCTACTTTATATCGCAATAATACTGCATTCTTAAAATAACTAATTCTAATCATTGTTTCATCTTTTTCAAAAATTTCATTTATCTTCTCTGTTAAGGCAACCGCTTCGTTTTTATCATCACATACCGCAATTTTAATCATAGTCCCTCGTTCCCCCTTTTTGTATTTTTTCTATTGCCAGAAAATTATTTATGTCGTTGTTTACAATATACTATACTTCCACTTAACCTACAATACGTCGTATTTGAGACAGATTTTGAAATGTGTCAAAACCTGTCTCAAATACGACGTATTGTCTCTTTTAATTTTCTGTTTTACAATAAGAAAAAAAAGAAAAAGGAGATTTTATCTATGAAAAAATTTAAAGTTGTATGTTTCACCTTATTAGCCGCTTCAGCAATAGCTTCTACCTTTTATTTTACTACTGCCAAAGCAGCTAACTCCAAAAATCCTGATACTATTATTGAGACAGAAGAGGCTTCCACAGAAGAACAGCCTTCTATTTTGCCACAAAATGATAGACCTAGTAAAGTTGGTTCATGATACATATTTTTCCATATTCTCTTGATAAAATTTTACACTATTTTCTGAATAGAAAAAGCTTGCAAGTTGATATGAGATAAGAAAAAGCTTTCTTCGCCAATTTTGGTATTCTTCTTTTTTATCAACTTCTTCTTTTTCTAATTCATATAAACTCCAACAAATATCATATAGAAAAAAATCAACATCCTCTATGGTATCATTTAATAATGCTTTTATAATTTTCTTATCCTTTTGCATTGATTGTCTATATAATTTATGATCACCCAATAAATTAACCAATCCGGTTGTTATCACAACATAACCTCTATAAGGAATTTGAGTACGTTTCATTTGTAACTCAAAAGACTCATACAACGCTTGATAAATCTGTTTTGCGCACTCATACTCACCAGATTTTTCAAGTTTATCTGCAATATTCCCAGCTAGACTCCCCTCCTCTCTCTGGAACACCCACATATTCCATTTTTCCAGCGGAAGTTCTGGCATTGTACAGGACAACGCCTCTTTTAACATTCGCAGATATTCATCTGAGGCCAACTTCTCTCGCTTATACAAAATATTGCTTTCCATAAACAGCACTTCCTGCCGATTTAATGGCACGTTCACATCCAGTTTTTCCTTAAAGCTCTGAAAACTTTCCCATGCGTTATCCCATTCTTCGCGTATAATGAAGTCAACAATTTCCTGTCTCTGGTGCAGCACTTCCAGCGAATCAGTCTCAAGTAACAGCTGCCCTTCTAGTCCCGTCTTATGATAAAACTGCATAAGCATTTCATAATTTCTGCCAGAAGGTCGATGCGTTCCCGCCTCTATTTTCTCTATCTGTCGCGCAGTCAGATGGTCTGGATTCGCAGCCGATACCTTTGCCGCTGACAATCCCATTGCTTTTCTAAGCATTTTAAGTGTCAGTCCAATTTCATGCGTATTGCTGACACTAATGCTCTGCCACATTCTCTTTTTAGGGTGCGAAAACAACCGATATAATTCCTCAAATGTCTTGAGAAATTCTGTTACCTCTGTCTCTTCTTCCTTGTATTTCTGATCCTCTTTTCCTTTTACGCTAATGCATTCTAACACATTAAGCAGTTCTTCCAAAACAAAAACAACATAACGCTGTGAGTACTGATGTCTGAGTAGCTCAAGTGCTTCCATTCCATATGAAAACGCTTTTTCTTCATTGCCTGCATACAATTCGAGTTTCATTCCAAGAAGTGCCACCTGTGGATAAATCAATATCTGAACCTTTGGTTCAAACTTTGCCTGTTTTACATAGTCGGCTACCTTCTTGTGCATCTGCATAGCTTCATCTGTCTTACCGATAAGAAGCAGACAATTTGCCAGAAGCAAAATACTTTCCAACTCACAGGGAGCCAGTAAAAACTTTGACAGCTTCTTTTTTTCCCATCCATCGGGTAATGTACATAGTACCGTCTGCTGTGCGCTTTCCACCAGATTTTCTCCCTCTGATTTTTCACGTTCAACGTCAACGCTCTTGCTCTCAAAACTTTTTTTGTACGCCTGCATCAGAAGAATGGTCTGCATTTTCCTTAAAAACAGCTCTTCAAATGGCGTTTTTTTTCGATACTTTTTCTGATACGTTTCTAGTAATTGCTGTGCTTTCTGCGGCTGCTCAAAAATGATCAGACAGATATCCTCGCGGTCTCTCCATCCGTTCAATTCTCTTGCATCTGCCATTACCTCAAAATATTCAGTCGGCACACCTAGTCTTTGCAGCAGATAGTCACCTATCATTTTCTTCCATGGTATGTCGCCATTTTCCATTTTCCTAAGCTCAGTTCTGGTGCAGACACCTCTTGATATTTTTTGTTCAGAGATGCCACGGCGGCATCGCTCCTTATACATGAATTTTCCGCAATATTGGTTGTACCGCCGCAGCCATAGTAATTCCTCTTTGTTCATATATTATTATTCAATCCACACTCTTTTATCTAATGCCGGGCAGCTGATGCATACCTTTACATCTTCCTTTGGCTTTACATAGACAATCAATCTGCCATTGTGTGTCTTTCTGTGTGACTCGCAATATGGCGTTAGGTCTGCTAAATCACCGTTTTCCAGTCCGAGAAGTGTTCCCCCTATTACCTCTGCCGTGATTTCTAGATCTTCTGCCGCAAGAACACCATTTTCATCGGTAAGTGAAACCTCGATCTGCATCACTTCTTCCTTATTTATAGTTTCTTCTGCATGCCATACATTTGCAGACAGCTCGACTGCTTTTCCTGCTGTCTGAATGCTGCACTCGGCTTCGCCGCACACTGCCTTAAGTACACCTGGCTCATAAGCAAAACGCCATTCGGTGCAGCCTTCTTTTTCAAGATATGTTTCATCGTGCAATGACTTTTCACCATCAATACCAACTATACTAAGAGAAATAGTTTCTTTTTGCACATTTGTGAATACGCGTACAACGACATTTTCTCCATCTGTATAATTCCAATGTGCATTCCACGGTCTCCACTCATGCTCATCACCATCATCTGGGCGTGTCAGGATACAAGCAAATGGTTCTGTGCTCCAGAATGCCTTTCTTCTATAGAAGCCCGGCTTTTCAAAGCCTGCAAGATCCATTAAACCAGCTGATGAACCGTGAATCGGCCATCCATGTGCCTCTCCAAGATAATCAATTCCTGTCCACAAAAATTGTCCGCTGATATATGCATTGTCGCGCACCGCACACCACTGCTCGTAGCCGCCGCCGTTTTCGCTGCCTAAAAATGGCTTGTCTGGAAAACGTTTGTGGCTTTCCTCATACAGATGCTCTTTATAATTGTAGCCAACAACATCAAGTGCATCAAAAAATCCAATATGAGATGACAGCTCTGGGAAGGCTGCTGCCAATGTAACTGGTCTTGTGGTATCCTGTGTGCGCACAATCGCTGCCAACTCCTTTGCAATTACGCTAAGTCGCTCAGCATTTGGCTTATCCGGGTCATACTGACGCTCCTTTGCCGGCTTGTTGGCATCGTTGTTTCCTGTCATGGTTTCAAATAGTGGATGGCAATATGGGTCATTCGGGTAGTCGATCTCATTTCCAATGCTCCACATAACGATGCTTGGATGGTTGCGGTCACGGCGTACCATATCGGCGAGATCACGCTCATGCCACTCTGGGAAATCTTCTGCGTAGCCCTCATGCTTTGGCGGATATACATTATGACCGGTAGACCACTTATTCTTCGGATTTTCCCACTCATCGAATGCCTCATCCATCATTAAAAGTCCAAGCTCATCACAAAGATCATACAACTCTGGCATATGAGGATTATGACTGCAGCGGATTGCATTGCAGCCGCCTTCCTTCAATTTAAGCAGTCTGCGAAGCCATACCTCACGATACATTGCTGCACCAAGACAGCCGCCATCATGATGAACACATACGCCCTTAAACTTTGTTTCCTTTCCATTCAGGAAAAAGCCTTGATCAGCATCAAATGAAAATGTTCTGATACCAACGCGTTCTTTATCTAATACAATCACATTTTCATCTTCTTTTTCAAATGAAATGCAAAGCTCATATAATGATGGTGATTCACAAGACCAAAGCTTTGGTTTTCCAATCATTCCATTTAAATAGAAGGTTTTCTTCTCATGTGCCTCCATTGCAGCAGGTACTCTAGCAAAAACAACCGACTCCTCATCACTTCCACATAACTTTAGACTAGCAGTCAATGTTCCAATCACACGCTCATCCAGCTCATTTACAATCTCTGCATCTGCACAAACAGCCGCTGACTGCTCATCTGCTCTTGACACATTAAAGGCAACACCATTCCAGACAGCATGAACCTGCTCCTCCACTACAAGGTATGCCTTGCGGTAAATACCAGAGCCTGTAAACCAGCGTGAATCTGCTAAATCAGTATGGCATACACGCACAGTAATCTCATTATCAATCGCGCCAAACTGAACAAAGTCAGTAATATCATAGCTGATCTGTGTATAACCATAAGGACGCTTTCCAATGTGATAGCTGTTGCACCATATTCTACTATTTTTATAGATTCCATCAAATACAACTCTCACGCGCTTTCCCTTATATGCTTCTGGAAGTGAAAAACGCACGCGATACCAGCCAATGCCACCGCTTAAATATCCAGTTCCGCTGGAATTAGTCTGCTCAAACGGCATGTGTACTGACCAGTCATGTGGCAGCGTAACGCTAGTCCACGCACTGTCATCGTATCCCTTGTACCAGCCCTCCGGCACCTCGCCGTAGTGAAATTTCCAGTTCTCGTTCAGTGTAATATATGTTCTATCCATGATTTTTTCTCCTATTAAAAAAGGGCAGACACATTACAATGTCCGCCCCAGCTTCATCAGCCGATATCCGGCTCATCTTTTAAGGTTATTGTTCCTGGCTGTTTGCCGTCTGTCTCGAATACGACGATTTCATTTCGTCCTTCTTTTAACAGCGGTGCCGGAATATAAAGTCTTTTCTGTGGTCCGATCTCCCAGAATCGTCCCAGATTAAATCCGTTTAAGAAAATGCATCCCTTACCCCATCCTTCGAAATCTAGGAAGGTATCTCCCTTTTGGTCCACGTCAAGCGTAAAGTGATAAAATGCCGGAAGTCCCTCTGTATAGCCCTTTGTATAATCGAGCTTTTCGATGTTGTCAAGCGGCAGGCAATACTCTTCCCAGTTTAAGTGAGTGTGACCGTTGATCTGTACGTGTCCGTCGATACCTTTTCTCTGATGCTCCATTCTTGGTCCAAAGTTTACACGTCCCATGTTCTCAACAAGAATATCAAGCGGTGCACCCTTCTTAAAGGTAACTGGCTTTCCATCTTCCTTTGCAAAGTCCTCTCCTGCCTTTGCCTCAGAAAGAAGCTGTCTGTCATAAAGCGTTACAAGCGGTTTCTGATCGACAAAGAGATTTGCACGGTCATTTGCCTCATACAAACGGATCTTTTCAAGATTCTGCTCTTTCTCAAGCTTTGTATGGTACAAAATATATCCATAATTTTGTCCTAAACGCTCCATAGAAGTCGGGAACTTGCATTTTACAGGTGCTGAAAGATCATCAAGAGATTCAAAGAGTCCAACTCTTGCATCATACTGTAAGGTTCCGTATGCTTTCTTCTCGATCTTTGTGCTGTATGTTACTTCCGGAATCGGTGCATACTTGCGGATAACTTCCTGATAGCGGCGATATTTCTCTGTGATATCACCAGACTCTGTAAGTACGCCATCATAATCATAGGAAGTAACATCTGGTGTCAGCTCATCATAATAATTAGATCCATTCATAAAGCCAAAGTTTGTGCCGCCCTCAAACATGTAAATATTGACATGGCCAAGCTCAAGAATCTTGTCAAGATCCTTTGTGCACTCATCAAAGTATCATCTCATATGGCCGCAATTGCCCCAATGGTCAAAACAGCCAACCCAGAACTCGGTACACATTAAAGGACCGCCATTTGTATACTGCTTCAATATTTCAAAACGCTCCTCGGTGCGTGAACCAAAGTTTCCAGTCGGAAGAGCACCTTCTAAGTGACCACAGGAAAGAGACTCATGCATAGGTCCATCTGATGTAACAAGAGGTACAACAGTACCAAAATCGATCATGATCTGCTTCATTGTCTCAAGATACTCTGTGTCATCACCATAGTAGCCATACTCATTTTCTACCTGCATCATGATGACTGGTCCACCGTAGTTTACCTGAAGAGGTGCCAAAACCTTGAACAGTTCTTTATAATAAGAACGAATATGATCTAAGAACGGCTTATAGCAGCCGCGAAGCTTCATGCCATCCTCTGCCAAAAGCCAAGCCGGCAGTCCGCCAAACTCCCATTCTGCACAGATATATGGTGATGGACGAATAATCACCCACAGACCTAACTCCTGTGCTGTTTTTACAAATTTTGCAATGTCGAGCATTCCGTCAAAATGGAACTCGCCCTTATTTGGTTCATGCATGTTCCAAGGAATGTAAGTCTCAACTGTATTGCATCCCATCGCCTTTAATTTTTCCAGACGATCCTTCCAATACTCCGGAACTACACGGAAATAGTGGATTCCACCAGAGATGATCTGAAATGGCTTGCCGTCCAGATAAAAATTGTCTTTGATCTCAAATGTATGTGTCATCATTGCTCCTCTTTCTAAATTATGTTACAAAAAAGAGCAGGATGACCAAAGGTCACCCCGCCCTTTACGCGTTTACTGACCCATTACTGTGGGTAGTTACTATTTTTATTATTCTGCGTCACCGTAAACTTCATTCAGCTGCTTCTGAAGCTCTTCGATAACGATATCCATACCTGCATCCTTTAAAGCCTGCTGATACTCAGCAACGATTTCTTCTGCGGTGCCAGTGTACTTACCACTTGCGATCTGCTTCATGTAGTTTGTATTAACCTCACCGATATTGTTGATGTAGGACTGAATGTCATCAACATTTGCAACAAACTTGCCATAAGGATAACCAATTGATGCATCCTCTAATTCTTTATACATCACATCAATCTTGTCCCAATCCTTTGTAGCGTCACGGATCTCTAACAGATCGTTACGTCCCCACCAGAAATTAGTTGTGATGGACTCAGTATCAGAATTATAAGATTCTGGAACAGTACGAAGACCTTCATCGTTTACATCCCACTGAACACCCTTCTGACCATAGTTGATCAGGTCGTAGCACTCAGCATCATTTCTCAGTAAATCATAAACCATCAGAGCTCTCTCTGGGTTCTCAGAACCGTAGGAAACTGCCATTGCACCGTGAGTAATATTCAAAGCAGTAACATTCTTTTCTTCCTCGCCAAACCAGAAGAATCCAACCTCAGCACCCGGTACGTTCTCTGGAGTCTTACTTACAAGATCAGTCCAAGTCTGGGTATGATGCTGTTCAGCAGCGGTCTTTCCAAGCTTGAAGTCCTCTCTATTATCAGCAGAAGTATTGTTCAGAACGTCTGTCTTCCAAACGCCCATCTCATCCCATTCCTTCATTGTCTTTGCAAACTCAACCATCATATCTGCATCAGTATAGAATGGGCTAACGATGGTGTACAGGTCATCCTTTGTACCTCCCCATAAAGCTGCTGATGACAAACCATCGATTGCTACGAAATCGCTGTGGGAAGAAACCCAGCCGCCTGCCATAGTTGCATATGCACTACCATCAGAATCCCAAGGAGTTACGATACCAAGCTCATCCTTGTGCTCGCATACATACTTGAAATACGTAGTCATATCTTCCCAACTGTGAACGCCATTCTCAAGACCTGCCAGCTTTGCAAAATCAAGACGATATGCAAAACCATGATTTGTCCACTGTGCGTAGTTATCCTCTGGCATCAGATAAATGTTGTCGTTGTATTTACACAGATCCCAGTCTTCCTGCGGAACAGTCTCATAAGTAACTGGTGCGTACTTAGCAAGCATTTCCTCGTCTAACTCAAGGAAAGCACCATTCTTTGCGTTTGGCCATGCATCCAACCAGTCAGTAGCAGTACCAACTAAATCTACAGAACCATCCATACGAGCCAGAGTCAGGTTGTAGTTTGACAGACAGTCAGTCCAGCCAATGTAGTAAATCTGCAACTCTGCGTTAACCTTCTCTGTCAGGATTTCATTCAGCTCATCTAACATCTTCTGTGTTGCATCGTTTGTCGGTGCATCACCAGGAGTCATGTAATTGATAACTACATGCTCAGATGTATCAACATCTGCCCACTTCTCTGCCCAAACATCATCATAATTCGGAACCTCGCCCGTAGTTGCCTCTGCTGCTGCGCTTGTAACCTCTTCTGCTGCTGCGCTGCTGGACTCTTCCTCTGCTGCTGCGCTTGTAACCTCTTCTGCTGCTGCGCTGCTAGACTCTTCCTCTGCGAATGCCGGCATTGATGCGAACATTGTTCCTACCATAGATGCTGCCAATGCGGATGCAAGAAACTTCTTCTTCATATAAAAATTCCTCCTTCTTTGTGCGAGTCTTCTCCTCGCTTGCTTTCTTTGTTAAGTATCTATTAATGCAGGCTTTCCTGCTATTAATCAAAAATCATTAGCCCTTTACGGCTCCGACGGTGATACCGCCGATAAAGTAGCGCTGTACAAATGGATAAATCAGAATAACTGGTCCAGTTGCTAAGATTGCATTTGCCATCTTAAGTCCATTTGACGGAAGATCGGACAAGTCAACATACTGACCTGCTACTGTACTCTTTAAGCTGTTTACCTTATTTACAACCTTGTACAGAGTATACTGCAATGGATAAACACTCATCTTCTCACTTAAAAACAGTGATGACTGATACCACTCATTCCAATAACCAATTGCAAGGAACAAACCGATTGTTGCAAGTGCCGGCTTTAACATTGGAAGAATCAATGCGGTGAAAATCTTCATATCACCAGCTCCATCAATCTTACCAGACTCGGTGATCTCATGAGGAATAGACTTTACAAAGTTCTTCATTAAAATGATCAGCCAAGATGACATCAGAAGCGGAAGCCATACTGCTAAGTAGTTATCCTGCAGCTTGTAGGTCTGTGTCATCATCAGGTAGTACGGAGCCAGACCTGCTGAGAACAGTGTGGTAAAATAGATGTAGAATGAGATTGCATTGCGGAATGGGAAATCCTTTCTCTGCAAAGCATATCCAGTCATGGAAATGATGCCCAGACCAACGAGTGTACCAGTTAAGGTCATCGTAATAGTCAGTCCATAAGACTTCCAGATTGCACCACCCTGAATTACCATCTCATAAGCCTTTGTTGTAAACTGCTTCGGGAACAGCTGTGCTCCTTCTGTACGGATCACTTCCTCAGCTGTAAATGAGGTTCCAATAATAATCAGGAATGGTAACACGCAAGCCAACGCATAAAGTGTAACTACTACATATCCTATTGTACGGATTATGATATCGGAGCGATCCAGCTTGATTTTCGTACCTTTTACTGTCGATTTTGCCATTTCTTTCTCCCTCCTTAGAATAATGCGTACTCAGGATCGATCTTCTTAACAGCAAAGTTGCTTGCCATAACGATACAGAATCCGATGATTGACTGATACAGACCGACTGCAGATGCTGTTGAGAAATTAAAGTCTGTGATTGTACTTCGATATACGTATGTCTCGATAATATCAGTTGTCTCATATAACATTGGGTTTGTACCAACGATGTTGTAGAACAGACCAAAGTTTCCTTTTACGATACCGCCGAGTGCGAACAAAAGTAAGATAACGATTGTGCTTCGAAGACTTGGCAGAACAATGTAGCGAATCTTCTGGAAACAGTTTGCACCATCCACTCTTGCTGCCTCGATGATAGAAGTATCAATACCACAGATAGATGCGAAATAAACAACTGAGTTATAACCAGTTACCTGCCACAGATATACGACAATTAAGATTGGTGGCCATACACTCTTATCGGAATACGGCTGCCATTTTTCCATACCCAGCTTTACTAAAATACCATTGATAAATCCGGTATCGTAGTTTAACAGGTTGAATACAAGGAAACCAACAAGAACCTGTGAGATGAAGTATGGAAGGAACATCAATGTCTGTGAAACCTTCTTAAAATACTTATTGTGGATCTCGTTTAACAAAACTGCCATTAACATCGCAATGATGTTTCCTAAGAAGATGAAAGCCAAGTTGTAAAGAATCGTGTTCTTTGTCAGGTCGAGGAGCTTTCCAGACTGCATTAGAAACTCAAAGTTTTGCAGACCCACAAACTTGCTTCCGAAAATACCGTCTCTGTAATTGTACTTAACGAATGCCACATAGATACCTGGGAGCGGCATGTAGTTAAATGCAAAGAAGAATACGATTGCCGGTACACACATCAGTGTCAGTACACGATACTTTTTAAGGTTATAGAAAAAGCCATGCTTTCTCTTGTACTGATACTGGGGTAAAGTTGATGTTTGCTTTGCCATGTTACCCTCCTTAATAATAATAAAGAATAAAATTTGAATTTCAGCCACTGCTGCGCTCGCGGTTATAAAGTTATTTTGACGCATTTATGAAACCGCTTTCATCTTTCTCATAAAAAAATAAATTCATGTCACATTATGTATATTTTCTATCAGAAAGGTGAGGTTTCATTCGTGCATTTCAACTATCCTTGCTGAAACCCTTTTCATAGTTTTATTATATATTTTTTATCTGATATGTCAACATATTTTTGCGCATTCTAACATCTTTGTAATAACTCACCAATATACAAGCCTTTTTATTATGCATATTTTACAGTTAAAATAGGAGTGAACATATGTCACTCCTTGATTTCTTGTTATACTAGCCTATTTTGCCTATTTTCTGTCTTCCTTTGACCTTATGAAACCACTTTCATATTCCTCAAAGATTTTCTTCAGGCACATGTGTGCAGGAATCTCTTACGCTAATACCAACCGGAACCATATAGTCCTCAGGGCATGTCTCGTTCTCTGATGCACGGATTGCTGCCTCTACAAGATGCTTTGCAAACTCTGTATAGTTGGCTCCTACTGATGTCAATGCCGGTGTCAATGCACCTGACAGGTACGTATTATCAAATGCTACTACTGAGATATCCTGCGGAACACGAAGTCCTTCATCGTGAATTGCCCTAAGTACACCTGCTGCCGTAAAATCGTTGATTGCCACTATTGCTGTTGGTCGATCTGGATTTTTTAAAAGCTCTTTCGTACAGTTGTAACCGCTGTCATTAGAATAATCAATGGAATCAAATACGTAATCTTCACGATATACAATTCCTCTTTGCCTAATCATTGTGCGATATCGCATACGCTTTTCCAGTGTAGACTTCGCATCCTTTCGTCCGCCAATTATTGCAATCTTTTCATGACCAAGACTAAATAAATAGTCCATCGCCAGATCCATGCTGCCGCCCTCATCAAGATGTATCTTACAATTTCTCACACCTACAGGACGATTTGTTGCTATAATTGGTGTGCTTTCCAAGATATGATTAAGCTGTTCTACATATTCTTCATCTACCGCAATTCTGTCTATTACACCGCCAACTACAATAATTGCATCCACCTGCTGCTCATACAACTTCATTAACTGCTTTTTTTCAAGCTCTGGATCACCCAACGACGTAAGCATCAACAGCAGATAACCTGCTTTATCTGCTGCTTTTTCACATTCTGTCGCTACCGCTGAATAGAATGGGCTATAAATATCAGCAATCATTAGACCAATCGACCTTGTTTTTGAGTTACTAAGACCTTGTGCCAGCGCATTTGGTGTGTATCCATATTTTTGTATCACGCTTTGTACTTTTTCACGCTTTTCTTTACTGACTCTGGCGTTATTGGTCAGCACGCGCGAAACTGTTGCCGGAGATACACCAGCCTCTTTTGCGATTGTATAAATATTCGCACGCTCTTTTGCCATAAATGTACCATGCCTTTCTGTCACCCGCTGTGCAATTTTTATTCAAGCTGTCCTTTGCAAGCGGTTTCAAACCTCTTTTATTTAACTATACATGATATTTTTTTCTTTGGCAATGGGAAATTTTCCTATTTTCAAGGAAATTTGTGTTTCAACAGTTCACTCGTCCATGAACAAA
>ENA-UONS01003058-UONS01003058.1-human-gut-metagenome-genome-assembly--contig:-CS19-NODE-3058-length-12051-cov-11.103034_pt1 | contig 12051 bp, 10 predicted proteins | sample MGYA00242458_ERZ724005 | MGnify/ENA metagenome assembly ERZ724005
GGCTGACGACTTGATTATTTTACCACAGAAGTGATTTTTTGTCAAGCTCTTTTTTCAAGGCTTTTGAACGTTCTGAACTTGGAGCGTTCTCAACATCTCGGTGTCAGCCGGTGTTTTTGAACGTCTATTGGTTCTTTTCAAAGGCTTCGTGCTGAGGCTTCGGAAGTCATTCTTTTGTCTCAGCGCTTGGCGCTCAAGTATAATACCACACACCGGTGCCCTTGTCAACACTTTTTGACATCTTTTTTCCAATTTCTTTGCGCCGCAGAAAATCTCCCTGTTTTTCTCTTATTATAATAGCCGCCTTTTCTTGACAAGGCGGCGGGCAGAACGTATTATAGAATCATTCCAGTATCCTGTATGAGATAGCTATACTTATTATATAAAGGAAAAACGCCATGTCCTGTGTCGATATCCGCGGCTGCCGCATCGGGGAAGGTCGCCCCAAGGTCATTCTGCCCATCGTGGAGCGTGCCGAAGCTGCTATTCTGGAAAAGGCCGCGCAGTTTTCAACATTGCAAGCCGATTGTGTGGAATGGCGCGTGGACTATTTTGAAGGTGCCCGTGCCCCCGGTGCTGTTGCCCGCTGTCTGGCAAAGCTGCGGGTCGCCCTGAAGGACAAGCTGCTGCTCGTCACCATCCGCACGAAGGCAGAGGGCGGAGAACTCGCACTGCGTCACACGGAATACACCGATCTGCTCCACACGATCCTTGACACCGATTGTGCTGACCTCATCGACATCGAGTTCTTTCCGGCAGGGGATGACCTGCTCGCACTGATCGGAGACGCCCATACCGCCGGGGCTGCGGTGGTTTGCTCCAGCCATGACTTCCACAAGACGCCGCCGCGGGCCGAACTGGTGCACCGCATGGTTGCCATGCAGCAGGCCGGGGCCGACCTGCCCAAGCTGGCGGTGATGCCCCAAAGCCGCACCGATGTGCTGGAGCTGCTGGCTGCCACCGCCGAGATGGCAGAGCACCACCCGGAGACCCCCGTCATCACCATGAGCATGGGGGCGCTGGGCGCAGTGAGCCGTCTGGCCGGAGAGACTTTTGGCTCTGCCATGACCTTTGCCAACCCCGGGCAGGCCAGTGCACCGGGGCAGGTATCGCTGGACATCGTAAATGAAGTACTGGATGCACTGCATTTGTAACCAACAAATCGGAATTGATATAAAAAAGAAGGACACATAGATGAAAACAGTGGTTCTTTATAATATTATTTCTTTTATCATCCTCGTTGCTTTGATTTTTGTCTTAAGGATTGTTAGTAAGAGTAATTTAAGACAAAATCAACAACTTGTTATTAAAGTCATTGCAACTATTTTAATTGTTTGTGTGATAGCGTTCGTGCTTTTTATTGATGCAATAGCATTTGGCATTATAGGACCAGTTCAAGATTAACAATTCCAATTTGTCGCACATCCTGCCTAAAACATAAACCGGAACGATCTTCCCTTTTTCGGGTGGATCGTTCCGGTTTTTATGTTATATTGAAAATCGTTTTACGCCAGCTTGGCTTCCAGACGGGTGCGGATGGCCTTGATAAAGCCCTCGCTGTCTACGGCGGTGGGGGTGATGCCCTCTGCCAGACCACACAGGTCTTTCGTCATGATGCCGTCGTTCAGGGTCTGCAGGCTGGCTTCTTCCAGTGCTTCACCAAAGTGCACCAGCTCCGACAGATCATCCAACTCACCGCGCTTCTTGAGTGCGCCGGACCATGCAAAGATGGTGGCCATAGGGTTGGTGGAGGTCTTTTCGCCCTTCAGATACTTATAGTAATGGCGGGTCACGGTGCCGTGCGCAGCCTCGTACTCGTATTTGCCGTCCGGGCTCACCAGCACGCTGGTCATCATGGCCAGCGAACCAAAGGCGGTGGACACCATATCGCTCATCACATCGCCGTCGTAGTTCTTGCAGGCCCAGACAAAGCCGCCCTCGCTGCGGATGACGCGGGCCACGATGTCGTCGATGAGGCTGTAGAAGTAGGTAATGCCGGCAGCCTCAAATTTTGCCTTGTATTCGGCGTCGTACACCTCCTGGAAGATATCCTTGAAGGTGTGGTCGTACTTTTTGGAGATGGTATCCTTGGCACCAAACCACAGGTCCTGCTTTACATCCAGGGCATAGTTGAAGCAGCTCCGGGCAAAGCTGCGGATGGAATCATCCTTGTTGTACTGGCCCTGAAGCACACCGGCCCCCTCAAAATTGAACACGGTGGCACGCTGCTCGGTGCCGTCGGCACCGGTGAACAGCAGCTCTGCCTTACCGGCACCGGGGATGCGAAACTCCGTGCACTTGTACACGTCACCATAGGCATGGCGGGCGATGGTGATGGGCTTTTTCCAGTTCTTGACCACCGGCTTGATGCTGTCGATCATGATGGGGGCACGGAACACGGTGCCGTCCAGCACGGCGCGGATGGTACCGTTTGGGCTCTTCCACATCTCGTGCAGCTTGTACTCGTCCATGCGCTGGGCATTGGGGGTGATGGTGGCGCACTTGACCGACACGCCATACTTCTTGTTGGCAAGAGCAGCGTCCATGGTCACCTGGTCGCCGGTGGCATCGCGGTTGGGCAGGCCAAGGTCATAGTATTCGGTCTTGAGGTCCACAAACGGAAGGATCAGTTCGTCCTTGATCATCTTCCACAGAATGCGGGTCATTTCGTCGCCGTCCATCTCGACGAGGGGCGTGGTCATTTTGATCTTTTCCATAGCAGGGTTCCCTTTCCTCTCTGATGGTTTTTCTATCCTCAACCACGCGCCGCCATGCGCCGCGTGGGCGGGCAGGTTTACTTGCGGTAAGCGGCCGCCAGCTTTTCCAAAGCCGGCAGGCTGCGCTTTACTTTTTCGGTGTCGATACAGTAGGCAAGGCGCACATAGCCCTTGACGCCAAAGGTATCGCTGGGCACCAGCAGCAGGTTGAACTCGCGGGCCTTCAGGCAGAAGGCATTGGCGTCCTCCTCCAGGGCCTTGGGGAAGATGTAGAAGGTGCCGCCGGGGCGCTCCACCTCAAAGCCCAGCGCGGTGAGCTTATCGTACAGCAGGTTCATGTTGGTCTCGTAGACGCTCAGGTCGCTGGTGACCTCCTGGCAGCGGCCCACGGCCCGCTGGATGATGCTGGGCGGGCAGTTGTGGCCGGTAAAGCGGGAGATCTGGGCCATCATATCCACCAGAATGTCCTCCCCCTCACAGCCCGGGCGCACGGCCACATAGCCAAGGCGCTCGCCGGGCAGGCTCAAGCTCTTGGAGTAGGAGAAGCAGGTGAGGGTGTGGGGGTAGAAGGCTGCCGGGTAGGGCACCTTCTTGCCGTCAAAGGCGATATCCCGGTAAGGCTCATCGCTCACGAGGAAGATGTTGTGGCCAAAGGCCTTGCTCTTCTCGGTCAGGATGTCGGCCATCCGGGTGAGGGTCTGGGCCGAATAGACCACACCGGTGGGATTGTTGGGGGTATTGATGAGCACACAGGTGGTCTTTTCGCCGATCATCTGCTCAAAGGCATCCAGATTGGGCTGGAATGCCGGGGCCTGCGGCGGCACCACTTTGAGCACCGCACCGGTGCCGGCCACATAGGGGCCGTACTCCGGGAAGTAGGGCGCAAAAGTCAGCACCTCATCACCGGGCTGGGTGACGGCACGGATGGCATGGGCAATAGCACCGGCAGCACCGGTGGTGGGGAAGATGTGCTTCTGCTCATAGGGCAGGCCGAAAGTCTTTGCCAGATGGGCCGCCACGTCGGCGCGGAAGCCGGGGTCGCCCTGGCTGGGGCAGTAGCCGTGCAGGTTCACCGGTTCCTCGTTGGCCAGCAGGTCCTGCATGGCGGCGGTAAATTCCGGCGGGCAGGGCACGCTGGGGTTGCCCAGCGAGTAATCGAACACATTCTCGTAGCCGATCTCGGCGGCACGTTTTTTTCCGTACATGAAAGTCTCGCGGATCACGCTCTTGTTGCCGAGCATGGCGCGGTAGGTCTCATTCAGCATAATACTTCCCCCTGGATTTATGATTGATGTGCCGCCGTATAGCTCTGCTCCACCTTGATGATGCAGTTATAGGTGGGGTCCTGTTCCTTGATGAACTGCTCCATCTGGGTCAGCAGCTCCACCTTGTCCCCGGCATAGCCCGCCGGGAGCACCAGATCAAAAAGCACATTCGTGTGGGTCTTGCCCGGCACGATGCGCAGATCGTGCAGTGACAGGGCCGGGTTCAGCTGGCGGAGTTTTTCGGTCAGACGGGTGCGCAGCACCCCCACCGCAGCATCCGAGGTCACGATGGGATCGTAGTGGATGGTGACCATGAGATGGTCATTCTTCATAAAATTCCGTTCGATGTTGTCGATCAGGTCGTGGGCGTCCAACGGATCCTGCTCGGCAGGCAGTTCCACATGCAGCGAGGCAAACTGGTGCCCCGGGCCGTAGTCGTGCACCATCAGGTCATGCATGCCCAGCACGCCGGGATAGCTCATTACAGTCTGCTCGATGTGATCCACCAGGTCATCGCTGGGGCGTTCGCCCAGCAGCGGGCTGAGGGTGTCCATCACCAGACCCCAGCCGGAGATCAGAATGAACACGGCCACGCCCACACCCATCAGACCATCCAGAATGTTCCAGCCGGTCAGGCGGCACAGAATAGTGGCAATGAGCACCGCACCGGTGCTCAGCACATCGTTGCGGCTGTCCGCCGCCGTGGCAATGAGGGTCTCGGAACCGATGGTGCGGCCGATGGTGCGGTTGAAACCGCTCATCCACAGCTTGACCAGAATGGAAGCGACCAGCACGGCAACGGTCAGCAGACTGAACTGCACCGCTGTGGGATGCAGCACCTTGACCACCGACTCCTTCAGCAAGGAAAAGCCAATGCCCAGCACCGTCACGCTGACCACCAGCCCGGCCAGATACTCATACCGGGCATGGCCGAAGGGGTGTTCCGCGTCCGGTGCTCTGGACGCCAGCTTGAACCCCACCAGACTGACGATATTGGACGATGCATCCGACAGGTTGTTCAAGGCATCGGCCATGATGGCGATGGAACCGAACAGCGTGCCCACGGCGAGCTTGCCCAGGCAGAGCAGAACATTGCACACCATGCCCACGATGCTGGCCAGATTGCCATAGGCGGCCCGGGTGTGCGGGTCCTGCGGATTGTCGGGGTGACGGATAAACAGACGGATCAACAACTGCGTCATAAAAAACCTCCCGGGCAGCGCTGGCAGCCTGCATACCCAATGTCCCTAGTATAGCATTTTGCTTTATGGTTTTAAAGTGGTTTCCGGAAAACTTTGCCTGGCATACAAAGACCCCGGCGGGGTGTGTGCCCTGCCGGGGTCGATTTTGCAAATAAGGGCCCGCCTTACTTTTCAGAAGGCTTGCTCAGGTCCACGCTGCGGATGATCTTGCGCACCGGCAGGATGCTCTTGGCGTTCATGGACAGCTCGTCCACGCCCATGCGCAGGAAGGTCTCGGTGAGGGCGGTGTCGGCACCCAGCTCACCGCAGATGCCCACCCAGATGCCGTGGCGATGGCCGGCCTCGATGGTCATCTTGATGGCCCGGAGCACTGCCGGGTGATGGGGGTTGAAGAAGGGCTCCAGCTTTGCGTTCTGGCGGTCCAGAGCGCAGGTGTACTGGGTCAGGTCGTTGGTGCCGATGGAGAAGAAGTCGCACTCCTGTGCCAGCTCGTCCGCGATCAGCACGGCGGCGGGGGTCTCGATCATGGTGCCCACTTCAATGTTCTGGCCCATCTTCACGCCCTCGGCAGTCAGCTCGGCACGGCACTCTTCCAGCACGGCCTTGGCATCCTGCAGTTCCCGGAGGCTGGTGATCATGGGGAACATGATGCTCATGTTGCCGTAGGCGGAAGCGCGCAGCAGGGCACGCAGCTGGGTCTTGAAAAAGTCCTTCCGGGTCAGGCAGATGCGGATGGCACGGTAGCCCAGGGCCGGGTTGTCCTCGTGGTCCAGCTTCATGTAGTCCACGGTCTTGTCGGCACCGATATCACAGGTGCGCACGACCACCTTGCGGGGAGCCAGGCTCTCCACCACCTGCTTGTAAGCCTCGAACTGATACTCTTCGGTGGGGAAGTCCTTGCAGTTCAGGTAGACGAATTCGGTGCGGAACAGGCCCACGCCGCCGGCGTCGTTCTGCTGCACAGCACCCACGTCGCCCATGCCGCCGATGTTGGCAAACACGTTGATGGTCTTGCCGTCCAGCGTGGTGTTGGGCTTGCCCTTCAGCTCCTGCAGCAGGGCCTGCTTTTTCTGGTCCTCCTGCTGGCGCTTTTTCAGGCTCTTGAGCAGATCGGGGGTGGGGTCTACATACACACAGGCATTGTAGCCGTCCACCACGGCCATCTTGCCGTCCCAGTCATCCTGGATATCCTTGCACTGGATCAGGGCAGGGATGTTCATGCTGCGGGCCAGAATGGCGGTGTGGCTGTTGGAGCTGCCCTCGCGGGTGATGAAGCCCAGCAGCAGGCTCTTGTCCATGCGCACCGTCTCGGACGGGGCCAGATCCTCGGCCACCAGAATGCTGGGCTCGGTGCCCTGCAGGCTGGCATTGTCCACCCCCTGCAGGATGTCCAGGATCGCCTGTGCAATGTCGATGACGTCCGCACTGCGGGCCTGCAGATACGGGTCATCCATGGCTGCGAACACGGCAGCCTGATTGTCGCCGGCGGTCTTGACAGCGTACTCGGCGCACTTGTGCTGGCCGTTGATGATCTCCTTGATGGCGTCCACAAAGTCGTCATCTTCCAGCATCATGGCGTGGATGTTGAACACTTCGGCAATGTCCTCGCCTGCTTCGGCCAGTGCCTTTTCGTACAGAGCAGTCTGCTGCTCAATGGCTTTCTGCTGAGCAGCCTCAAAGCGGGCCACCTCTGCAGCGGTGTCGGCGATCTCTGCGGTGGAGATCACGGTGTCCTTTTTCTTATAAATCTTCAGCTTGCCGATGGCAATGCCGTTCAGAATGCTTCTACCGGTGCCTACCTGCATCGCTCATTCTCCTTCTTACTCATCCATTTTAAAAAAGCCCCCGCAGATCACTCCGCGAGGGCTGTGGCATCACGGCGGGATCAGACGTTCTCGGTCAGGAACTTCTGAATTGCTGCAGCGGCTGCCTCTTCATCGTCGCCTTCTACCTTGATGGTGATGGTCTCGCCCTGCTTGACGCCCATGCCCATCAGAGCCATCAGCTTGCGCATGTCGCAGCTCTTGCCGTCCTTCTCGAGGGTGGCGGTGCTGGCAAAGCCCTTCACGGTCTTGACGAGCAGGCCGGCCGGACGAGCATGGATGCCGCAGGCATCCTTAACGGTATACTGGAATTCCTTCATAATCATTTTCTCCTTACTTAATTTTCCTGTGCCCGGCGCTGCAAACTCCAGCACATGGGGCGTAAAATACAGGAAAAGTTTATACATCTATTATAAACCCTGCACCGTCTTTTTGCACCGTTCTATATTGCTGATTTTTGCGGCAAAATTTTGGTAGTTTTGAACATACAAAAGCTCCAAAAATGCTCATTTTTCACATTTTTTCATTTTTGTTTGCAAAATTTATGCATTCTGCGACCCAATTTTCCATGCAAAATCGGTTGTTCATTCCGGGACCGTACCGGTTTTGCCGGGAGTTCCGGCCCGCATCACTCCACGGGGTAGCCTTCGGCGTCCAGCGGCAGGGACGCATAATCCACCGCCTGGGCCTGCTCTCCGGCCTCCCCGGAAGTCTGCTGCGCCGCGTCGCCGGTCAGTTCTTCGTCATGGCGCTCGCCCCAGTCGCCGCTGTAGTCCTCCCCGGAGGTCTGTTGCGCGTCCAGTTCCTCGTCGTGCCGTTCGCCCCAGTCCCCGCTGTAGTCCTCGCCGGAAGTCTGCTGGGCTTCGGCCATGGCCGTCTGCAGGTCCTTCAGACCCACCACCACGCCGGAGGGCCGCTCCAGCAGGTAGGCTCCCACAGCCTTTTTGCGCCACACCAGCAACACCCCGTAGCGGCTGGTCTCGCCGCTGCTGGCCGCCGGGATCAGGGCCGTCCATTTTTCCACCGTTTTGCCCTTGCAGCGGGTCAGATCCATGCCGCTCTGCTGCACCACCCCATTGAAGGCGGAAAAGCTGTCGTCCCATTTGCGGGGGATCTTGACTTTGTCGGCGGTGATGGACGCACCGTCCACCTCCAGCCCGTAGCCGGTGAACCAGGTCTGGATGTCCTGTGCGCTCTCGATCTTGTTCACCGACGCCGCAGCCGTCACCGTGCGGGTGCTGATGTAGCGCCCCAGCAGCGCGCTGCACACCACCAGGGCACAGCACATGGCCCCCAGCCCCAGTTTTTTCAGGCTCGTTCTGCTCAACGTGATCACAAACATATCGCCCTGCCTCCCCAGCACCATTTTTGCGTTGCACACTCTGGAACCAGTGTATGCACCGCCCGGGGCCGGTATGCGGCACAAAAAAGGAGCCGCCGCACGCTTTTTCCGTGCAGCAGCTCCCCTATGGGGTCAGTGTGCTTTTGTAAAATCCGCCGGGCAGACGCAGCCCTTTTGCCGCAACACCTGCTGCAGCACCCGGGCCACCCCGTATTCCGTGTTGGGCGGGGCCAGATACGGCACCCGGCTGCGCAGCTCCGGGCTGCCGTTTTCCATCAGGAAGCCGTAGCCCACGGCCTCCAGCATCTCGATGTCGTTGTAGGTGTCGCCAAAGGCCATCATGGCACCGGATGGGATGTCCAGCAGCCTGCTCAGACGCTCCACAGCCTTCCCCTTGGTCACGCCAGGGTTGGTCACGTCGATCCAGCATTTGCCGGACACCGCCACGGCCAGTTCCTGCCCGAAGCGGGGGCCGTAGACCTTCTCGTACACCTCCTGCGCATTGTCCTGCGGCAGATAGATGGTAAACTTGTCCACTGCGGCGTCGATGGTGTACAGATCCGACACATAGGCAATGCGGTTGTAGAAGTTGCGGTATACGGCATCATAGCACCGGTCACAGGGGCGCAGGTAGGCGTTCTCCAGCCCGCAGACCACAAAGGAATCCCCGTTTTCCTCCGCGCAGGCCGTCAGCCGGTGCCAGACCTCCGGCTCCATGCGGGAGACGAACAGGTCTTTGCCGCGCCAGCGCACAGCGCCGCCGTTGTCGGCCACCAGAAGGGTCTGCTCCAGCACCGGAGCAAACATCTCTTCCAGCTTGTACAGCGGCCGCCCGCTGGCAGCCGCGAACAGGATATCCTGTCCGGCCAGCTCCTGCACAAGATGCAGAAAGTCCGGCGGCAGCTGACTGCGCCCGTCCAGCAGGGTCGCGTCCATGTCCGACGCGATCAGACGAATGCGGTCCATCGCGCTCCTCCTGTCATCCCATGTAGCTGATGTTGGCATCCAGCTCACCGCTGTAGCCATTGATGCGGGCCTTCTCGGTGCCCTGCCACATATCGCAGTCGATGGGGCTGCTGGACACGCCGTAATGGGCGTTCCAGATGGTGTACTTGCGCAGGGCGTCCAGGTCCACCCGCTTGCGGAACCAGGTGGTGGAAGCGTACACACCGGGCTTGTACCCCAGCGACTTGACTTCCTCGCAGAAGGCGATGGCACACTTGGTGCGGTCCTCCTTGCCCAGGCCATCGGCACGGCCGGTGCCGTTGGGAGAGGTGGAAGCCTCGGTATCATAATAGATGGGGTAGTCCAGCTTGCGGCCGTTCAGCACCCAATTGCAGCCCTGTGCTTCCTCGCGGGCCTCGTCCTCGGTCACCGCTTGGGTGAAGAAATACACGCCCACCTTCAGGCCCGCGTTGCGGGCGTTGGTGAAGTGCTCTTCAAACATGGGGTCCTGCACCAGCGTGCCGCTGGCACCGTAGCCGCGGTAGCCGATGCGGATGATCACAAAGTTCACGCCCGCCTTCTTCACCTTGTTCCAGTCGATGTTGCTCTGGTACTTGGACACGTCGATGCCGAAGTTCACATTCTTCTGCATCACGCCGTCGGCGTCAAAGTAATACAGCTTGCCGTCCACAGACTGGATGCCGGTGACCGGCTTATGGGTGGAGGCGCTGTAGTAATAGGTCTTGCCGTTCTTGGTCAGCCAGCCGGTGTATTCCTCCTGGTTGTCCTTTTTGCCGAACAGCCAGTTCCACAGCCAGCTGAAAAAGCCGTTCTCGTCGCCCAGGTCGATGCACTGTGCCTCGGCCTCATCCAGGGCACCCTCGTCCAGCGCCTTGCGGATCTGCTCGTCGGTCAACAGCATGGTCCCCTCCGGCGTGCGGCCGGACAGGTCATTCTCTGCGGCGTCCGTTTCCTCCGGGGGTGCCTGCGGGTCCTGTGCGGCCAGCTCCGGCGTTTCCTGCTGCAGGATCACCGGGCTGTTCTCCTGTGCGGTCTCTGCCGTTTCCGTGCTTTCCGTGGTGTCCGGATCTGCGTCCTCCGCGCGGCCCGGCACCAGCGGGTCCGTTTCCTCTGCGGTGTCCTGTGCAGGCTCCGCCGGGTTCTCCGCTGCGGCGGGCTCTTCGCCCTGCTCTGCGGTCGTCTCAGACTCCGCGGTCTGTGCGGCAGGCTGCTCGGCGGCTTCCGGCTGTGCCTGTGCCGTGGGTCCTTCCGCCGTCCGGGGCTCTTCCGTGCTGTCCGCAGCGCATTCTTCCGAAGAAGCCGCCGACCCGGTCTGTTTCTTCCCGAAGAGCTTTGTTTTCTGCTCCGGTTCCGTCCCGCTCTGCTGCCGGACGATGGGCTGCACCGTCACAGCCCCCTGCAGGTCGGCCAGATTCATGGCCGCCCCCAGACCGCCGACGGCCAGCACCATGGCCATGGTAAAAACAGCCGCAGCCTTGCCCCAGCCGCGTGCCGAAGATCTGTTGTTCCAAATTCGTTTCATGCCGTACTTCTTCGCCTCCGGATCCCTGTTTTGGTTATAGTCTGCCGCCGCAAAAGCAGACGGCCATTCATGCATTTTCACACAGGTTCAGTATACACCCGATGCCGTCCCGCCGTCAATCGGCTGGACTTTGCCGCCGCGGCCGCCGCGCACGGGCAGGCCTGCGTCCGCACACCCGAAAAATGCTCCAAAAGGGATACGTTTCGCTGGGGCAAAACATTGCACAAAGCCGAAATTTCCTGTTTTTGCCGCCGGAAATCCCGTTTTTTCTTGCTGTCTTGACAGGTATATGGTATTATACTTGACATGCAGTTTCTCTGCGGCGTATCGCGCCGCAGACCGGAAAGGTTGGTTATTTATGGAAAATGTGAAAGATTTTTTAAAGCGCAAGGACATCGTCATTTCTCCGCAGCGCTACCTCATTGAAGCACTGGGCGCCATGGCACAGGGCCTGTTCGCCAGTCTGCTCATCGGCACCATCATCAAGACGCTGGGCCAACAGACCGGGCTGGAAATGCTGGTGGATCTGGGCGGCTACGCTACGGCCATGAGCGGCCCGGCCATGGCCTGCGCCATCGGCTGGGCACTCCACTGCCCGCCGCTGGTGCTGTTCAGTCTGATCACGGTGGGCTACTCGGCCAACGCCCTGGGCGGGGCCGGCGGCCCGCTGGCCGTGCTGCTTATTGCCATCGTGGCCGCTGAACTGGGCAAGGCCGTGAGCAAGGAGACCAAGGTGGACATCCTGGTCACCCCGCTGGTGACCATCTTTGTGGGCGTCGGTCTGTCCATGCTCATCGCTGCCCCCATCGGCGCAGCCGCAAGCCAGGTGGGCACCCTGATCATGTGGGCCACCGAGCAGGCCCCGCTGATCATGGGCATTCTGGTGTCGGTGATCGTGGGCGTAGCCCTCACCCTGCCCATCTCCTCGGCAGCCATCTGCGCCGCACTGGGCCTGACCGGTCTGGCCGGCGGTGCCGCCGTGGCGGGCTGCTGCGCCCAGATGGTGGGCTTTGCCGTGATGAGCTACCGCGAGAACGGTGTAGGCGGTCTGGTGAGTCAGGGCCTGGGCACCAGCATGCTGCAGATGGGCAACATCATCAAGAACCCCCGCATCTGGATCGCCCCCACACTGGCCAGTGCCATCACCGGCCCGCTGGCCACCTGCCTGTTCCACTTTGAGATGAACGGCGCGGCGGTCTCCTCCGGCATGGGCA
>ENA-UONS01003063-UONS01003063.1-human-gut-metagenome-genome-assembly--contig:-CS19-NODE-3063-length-12037-cov-12.648139_pt1 | contig 12037 bp, 10 predicted proteins | sample MGYA00242458_ERZ724005 | MGnify/ENA metagenome assembly ERZ724005
AAAAGTTTTGCTCAAGCTTTTTCAAAAGCTTGCAGGGTCGAGGGACGGAGTCCCTTGTGGGTTTTAAGGGCGAAGCCCTTAACTTCTCTTGCCCCAAAAGGGCGGACAAAGTCCGCCCTTAATAACTAATGTTGCTAACGAAAGAGAATGAATCAGCGGATAAAATCCGCCGATTTTAAGAAAAAATAAATGTTGGGCAAAGCCCAAAGGTGTTTCGCTCTCTGCGGAGAGCGACAAGGGCGTTGCCCTTGACCTATGAGCCTTTGAAAAGGCTCAAGCGAAACTTTTAAGTGTCTTAAGGAAAGTACAGTAGCTATATTGTAGGTAAACAATTTTTAATAATTATCTAAAAAAGAATGTTCTTCACCATTCGATTTATAACCAACCATCGTATCTAAACAAACTGAATGTATACTATTGAAAATACTTTTCTCGATATTTGGATTGTCTTTCTTTAATTTACGGATAAGCTCCTTTACTTCCTTTCGCTTTGATGCTCCTATTCCATCCTCACTTTCAGCAGATTTCTCTGTGAAACAACAAGCACACTGGATAAACTCCAGATGATTATATTTTGTCCAAGCTATTATATCGTCCTCGTGTACACAATAAAGCGGCCTGATAAGCTCCATACCCTCAAAATTTGTGCTATGAAGCTTTGGTAACATAGCTTGAAGCTGAGAACCATAAAACATTCCTAATAATGTAGTTTCTATAACATCGTTGAAGTGGTGTCCAAGTGCGATTTTATTACAGCCAAGCTTTTTAGCTTGACTGTACAAATGACCTCTACGCATTTTAGCACAAAGATAACAAGGATTTTTTTCGGTTCTATCAGCTATATTAAATATATCGGTTTCAAATATTGTTATTGGTATTTCGAGCAGCTTTGCATTACTCTCAATCTTTTCTCGATTAATGCTATTATAGCCAGGGTCCATAACAAGAAATACAAGTTCAAAGGGAAAATCACTATGTCTTTGAAGCATTTGCAGAAGTTTTGCCAAAAGCATGGAATCCTTTCCACCAGAAATACAAACAGCTATTCTATCTCCCTCTTGGATAAGTTCATATTTCTTTATTGCCATAATAAATGGTACCCATATTCTTTTTCGATAGGTCTTGAAAAGACTTCTTTCTATCACCTGACATTGGCTAAGTTCTTTAGACATAAAATAATCACCCGAATTTTTTAATTATATTAAAGTTTATTTTAACACAAACATGAACTTTAGTCTATAATTTTGCACAATTAAGATAGTATTTTTGAGTGATTTATTTTTCTTATAACTAAAAATAAATCTTACGAAAAACAAGAGTCAATATTTCGTAAAATTCTTGCGTTTCGGCGAATTTATTGGTATAATATATTAAGAAAATGTTGATTTGCTTTTGATTTTTTTATATTTTAAACTATGAAAGGGGTAAACATTATGGGCTCTGACCCGTCTGTCGGTCGAATACGGATTGCTATTATTTATGCTATAGACAGAGCACATAATGTATTTTGTGCTCTGATTTGATTTTGTTAGGAAGTGCACAAAAATGATAAGCTACTATAAAACTATTAACAATAGAATTGAGGCTATTGATAATTATGAACCAGGCTGTTGGATAAACTGCGTTGAACCTGAGGGGGACGAGGTTGCAAGTCTTATAAAGGATTTTAATATTGAACCTGATTTCTTTAGGGCATCTCTTGATGAAGAGGAAAGCTCTCATATAGATAATGAAAATGGAGTTACGCTTATAATTATAGATATTCCTGTTGTTGAAAAGTTTAACAAGAGTATAAGATATGCTACCATGCCTATCGGCATTATGATTACCCCAAAAAATGTTATAACTGTTTCTATTAAGGAAACTCCTATTCTTAGTGAATTTTCCGAGGGTGTCGTTAAAGATGTCTTTACTAACTATAAAACTCAATTTGTTTTTCATATAATGCTCAGAGTTGCAGCGAGATATTTGCAATATATTAAGCAGATTGATAAAATCAGCGAGCATGTAGAAGAAAAAATGAAAAAATCTATGAAAAATAAAGAGATTATCCAGCTTTTTGAAATTCAGAAATCGCTGGTTTATTTTTCGTCTTCACTAAAGGCTGATGAAATTACTCTAGAAAAGCTTATGCGTGGCAGACATATCAAGCTTTATGAGGACGACCAAGACCTTCTTGAAGATGTTCTTATTGAAATTAAACAGGCAATAGAAATGGTTGGAATACACCTTAACATTATGTCAAGCACAATGGATACTTTCTCATCTGTTATAAGCAACAACCTTAATTATGTTATGAAAGTTCTTGCTTCTTTGACACTGATTGTTTCTATTCCTACGGTTATCTCTGGCTTATATGGAATGAATATTGATGGAGGACTTCCATTTGATGATTTCTGGTGGTTCCCATTCGTATTATCAGCTATATTGATGATTTCGGCTTTTATAATTCTAAAAAAGAATGATATGTTCTGATTGTATAAGGTACTTTTTATATAAGGAGGCTTATGAGTTATGAATGAAAATGTGCTTTTTCATTTGCAAATTCCTAGAACGGTTAAGGCAAAATATGCTATTCTTCCAGGAGACCCTGCTCGTGTATCAAAAATAGCCTCTTACCTTGAAGATGCGGATTATCTCGTTTCAAACAGAGAATATACTACTTATTTTGGCACTCTTTGTGGTGAAAATGTTTTGGTAACATCGACTGGTATAGGCGGTCCATCTACGGCTATTGCCCTTGAAGAGCTTCATATGCTCGGTGTAGATACTATCATTCGCGTTGGAACTTGTGGTGGTATGCAAGAAACTGTAAAATCGGGCGACCTTATCATAGCTACTTCAGCGGTTCGTGCGGAGGGTACTTCTAAGGAATACGCTCCAATAGAATTACCTGCAACTGCTGATTTTGAAGTTACATCAGCTTTAGTTAAAGCTGCAACAAAGCTTGATGAACACTATCATACGGGAATTATACATAGCAAAGACTCTTTCTATGGTCAGCATAATCCTGCAACTATGGCTGTTTCATATGAGCTTGAAAACAAATGGAAAGCCTTTATAAAATGTGGTGTACTCGCTTCTGAAATGGAAACAGCAGCTCTTTTTACTGTTTCAGCAGTGAGAAATATTCGTGCTGGTTCTATTCTACACGCAATATGGAATCAGGAACGCAGAAAATCTGGAGATAATTCCGAAAATATCAATACTGAAAATGCCGTTCTTACTGCTATTGAGGCATTAAAAATAATTATTGCTGAGGATAAGATGATAAATTAGCATAAGTTTAACAATAGGTTTATTAAACGATTTTATATTTTAAGAACAAAACACTTTTTCAGGGAACCCCCTGCGAGGGTTCCCTACGAAAAACATTCCACTGGAATGTTTTTCTACCCTCCTGCGCTTTGTGAAGCATAAAGTATTTCGCTCTCTGCGGAGAGCGACAAGGGCGTTGCCCTTGACCTACGAGCCTTTGAAAAGGCTCGAGCGAAACTTTTAACTGTCTTGGAGAAGTTTATTTCATACAAAAAAGCATTGTATAATATTATTTTTTCTGATATAATGGATATGATTGATTTTTTTGAGGTGGTATCCATGAACGAAATATTGAACAATAACATTGCCAACAATGAAAAGAGTATAGTTGAAAAAAAGCTTACTTCTGAAATGGAGCTTGAACAACTTAAAGAGCGTTTACACGAAGCAGAGCTTGAGCTTTCAGACAAAAAGACTTCCTTAATTGAAATTACGGCCGCAAGAAACGCTCTATATAAATCGGTTCAGTCACTACAAATGCAGCTTGCAGATGTCACTGCACAGCGTGAAAACGATATACAGGCATATGAAGCAGAACTTCGTCTGCGTCTTGAAGAAAAACATGAGTTGCAAGAAAAATACGACTTACTTGTAATAAAAGCAAAAAGATATGATGACTTGCAAGAAAGTCTTATGAATATAAAAATGAAGGCTGAGGCTCGTGCCTTAGGCGTTATTGATGAGGCTCAGGAAAAGGCTATGGACGCTGTCAATGTTATTGACACGATTGAAAAAGAGGTTAATCTATTTCGTGAGGATATAGCTTGGCTCAGGCGTGATATAAAGATTGGTACTATAACCCTTGATGACAGGCTTGATACTCTATATAAGCGTATTTGCAAAAGTATGGATACCTTGACTAAAATTAAAAATAATTTCTATACGAGCAATAATATTCCGCTCGGAAATGAATTTGATGAAAGTTCTGAAAATCCTATTCCGAATATAAAATATCCTGATGAAGAAGATATTCAAGAAGAACAGACTGACGCTGATAAAAAGGTATAAAGCACAAGGAAAATTTATTGCTAACAAAAGAATTCATCGGTGGACTTCGTCCACCGATTGGAAAAAAAATAAATGTTGGGCTTCGCCCAAAAGCGTTTCGCTCTCTGCGGAGAGCGACAAGGGCGTTGCCCTTGACCTACGAGCCTTTGGAAAGGCTCGAGCGAAACTTTTAAATGTCTTGGGGAAGTGCGTTAGTTAATCGGTAGTTCATTGGAAATTTCTTCGACCGCGTCAACAAACTTCTCTTAAAAGTGTCGAGCGAGACTTGCCGAGCGATTCCGCATCTTGTCCTGTGCGGTCACGCACCGCCATAATTTTATTTTGCTCTTTTTTTGACAGATATGCTCAACAAAAACAACATTGACAATACAAGAATTGCTATTCCACCAGTAAGATGCGTTGCTGTATTTGGTGTTGCTCTCTCTGAAAAACTATTAAAAACATTACTTACTGGCTTATAGAACAATGTAATTATATATGTGCAAAATCCATTAAGTATGGCAGCAAACACTCTGAAAAGAATAAACAACAGCTTATTCGGCTGTATTTCTGAAAGTATACCCCATATTTGCAAATATACACAAAAGCCACCAAATGCTATAACCGCAGATAAAATATATAGTGGAAATGTCCCTTCTGCTATTACATTACACGCACCAGTAACCTCTAAAATTGATGGCAAAATTATCTTTGAACAACTCAACCCCATAGATGAAAATATTTTTTCTATAAACCGCTCTGCCCCACTTTGCTCTATAATTCCTATGAACGTCTGAAATAATATAACCAAAGCTGACAACGAAATTATTCCTTTTGAGCCATCTGTACACGCCTTTATAAAAGCGTTTTGTTGGCTGATAGTATCTTTTGGCTTGTTTTTCTCTTTAATAGATTTTTCAGGATAGAAAAATCTTGAGATTATTCCTAAGATTAAGCCTGATATAAGTTGGGATACAAGTAGAATTATTCCAAGCTTTGTATTGCCTAAGAGAACTGTTCCTACTGCTGTTATCAAAAAAGCTGGTCCTGCACCGACGCAAAAAAGCGACATTCGCCTTGCTTGATTCAAAGAGATTTGCTTTGTTTCATACATTCCTGCTATGCCTCTTGCGCCAACAGGAAAACCTCCTATGAAACTCATTATTACAGTAGGTGCTGTTGAACCATCAAGTCGGAACAGAAATCTCATTATTGGAGAAAACATTTCTCCAAGTATTGACGATACCCCAGAACGAACTATATACGATGACAATACCATAAATGGAAACAAAGATGGTACTAAAAGTTCAAGGCAATATTCAAGTCCCTTTTTTGCACCTTCAGATGCACCTTTCGGAAAGATTGTAAGCAAAGTACAGAATAATAAAATCATTGCAATTTTTACTATCATGTGAATTAATTTTTTTAACTTCAGAGAATAAAACATATAAATCACCAAAACTTTTTTAATATAATCATATGATTTGTTTGCTGATTAAATAACTTTTTATTCTCTAAAAGAATTATTCGTACAAAGTTTACCAGAAGTCGTCAAATTTTACAACTTTTAACACAAATCGAAATTTTTTGCTATAATATTAAGTGGATGGTTTATTGCAAACATCTATCCATCATTTTTTATCACCATTTAAAGCAAAGGCACCGCAAAAACAATGCGATGCCTTTATCTTTTTATATAGGTTATATAGGCAAATCGGTATTTGCTCATAACTTTACTATTTTATCGTAGATTCTTACTATTACTATATAATATCCGATATAAAATATTAACATAATGTCCAGCAATACAAGCTGTGGGTCAAATTCTCTGCACATTTTATCATTCTACCTGCTTTTTGTTTCTATGGACATTGTGGGGGTCGTCATCAATGATAAAAATTCAATACACTATTTAATCTCTTAACGGATACTATCTGCCCACTTCTTGAGTTCTATTTCATCAGCATTTTCTTCAAAACGCTTGCCTTCTTTTAGAATTGCTCCCTTACAAGATGGTGCAAGCTCTGAGTTTGTCTTTCCCATACGGCTTGAGCCTGAGGTTGCAAAAGGTATGATTGTTTTACCTGTTAAATCGTACTGCTCAAGAAATGTATTTATAATTGTAGGGGCAACATACCACCATATCGGAAATCCTACATAAATAGTATCATAATCTGCGATATTATCAAGCTTCTCAGCAACAGCGGGTCTGAAGCTCTTATCGCTCATTTCTACACTTGAACGGCTTTTTTTATTTGTCCAGTCAAGGTCTGCGGTGGTATATGGTTTTTCGGGCTTTATCTCGAAAATATCAGCATCTACTGCATCAGCAAGTCTTTTTGCCAATTTTGCAGTTACACCACTTGCCGAAAAATACGCTACTAACTTTTTACTCATTTTAGATTCCTCCATATTATTTTATAGACTTTCCCAAGACAATTAAAAGTTTCGCTCGAGCCTTTTCAAAGGCTCGCAGTTTCCAAAGGCAGAGCCTTTGGTCGCTCTCCGCAGAGAGCGAAACACTTTTGGGCGAAGCCCAACATTTGTTTTTTCTTAGGCGGCGGACTTCGTCCGCCGCTCAATACTTTAATTAGCAACATTAGTCATTAAGTGCGAACTTCGTTCGCACTTAGAAAGCAAAGAATGTTAAGGGCTTTGCCCTTAAAACCCACGAGGGACTCCGTCCCTCGACCCTGCAAGCTTTTGAAAAAGCTTGAGCAAAACTTTTGAGCATCTTTAGAAAGTTTGCTAACTAATCGGCAGTTTAGTTCTCCGCTTGGAAAACTAATTAGCTATATTATACACTTTTTGAATAAAAAAGTAAACAGCCTTAGTCTATTTTTGACTTAGGCTGTTAATAAATTTAGGCTTTAATTATAATCTTACGATAAGTATTGAACTTAATCCATTTAGCAAAAAATTGTGGGTCGTTGCTATCTGCAAGAGAATTATATTCTTTAAGGAAGTCTTGTACAGCTTTGTTATTATCTGCGACAACCTCAAAGCCTCGTCCATTTATGACAGGGAAACCGCTATATTCATACTCGCTTGCAGGAATAATAGCTGTGATTTTCTTATCTCTCACGCTAATAGCTACTTGGTCACGAAGTACGATTATATCAAAGCTATCTGGATAATGGTAGCTTTCACCGTCAACAGGAATTTCATCACCGACTGTATAGGTGTTTCTTACTGGCTGATACTTCAAAACATTAAGGCTTGATGTATCATAGTAGAATTCCTCGAATATATCGCCTCTTGCTTCAACATCTCCAAGCTTAAATGATGCCTTTGCTGAGCCTGAAACTGCCTTTTGGCTGACATCTTCAATAACACCGCAAGCTGATGTCATATTGGTAACTCTATCAATGAGAATAATTTCTCCGAGTGTTTTATGTGCTGAGAAAAGGTCTGCAACAATAGCTTCTGTGAGGAGAATTTCGCAAACAGCTATACCATTCTTTTCGAGAGTTTCTGTCTTGATATGCTCGCCTGTATTTACATTAACTGCATAATCAATGGCAGTAATAATGCCAGAAATAGTCTTTGTGCCAAGCTTGACAAGATAATCCTTGCCAATAACGAGTGGTTCATCGTCCATCCAAAGAAGTGAGACCTTGAGCTTTTTATATACTGCAATATCAGCATTCTTTGAAAGCACGCAGCCTCTTGAAACATCAACCTCTTTATCTAAGGTTATTGTTACTGGCTGACCTTTATGTGCTGATTTTACCTCTTTGTCTGTAACGAAAACACTCTTGACATTTGCTTTTTCGTTGCTTGGCAATGCGACAATCTCATCGCCTACGCTTATACTTCCTGCTTCAATTTGTCCCTGAAAACCTCTGAATGTATGGTCTGGACGGCATACTCTCTGAACTGGCATATAGAAACCCTTTTCCTCGTCTGAGGAGGATATATCGACAGTTTCGAGATACTCCAAAAGCGGAACTCCGTCATACCACTTGATATTTTCGGACTTGGTGGTGACATTATCGCCCTCTGTTGCTGACAAAGGAATAATCTTTACATTATCAAGTTTAAGTTCTTCTTTAAGCTCATCAATCTGCTTTACGATTTCATTAAAGCGTTCCTTGCTATAACCGACTAAATCCATCTTATTTATAGCAAAGACAAAGTAACGAATACCCATAAGCTTGCAGATTCTTGCGTGACGCCTTGTCTGAACAAGAACGCCTTGTGAAGCGTCAACAAGAATAACAGCTAAATCTGCAAAGGACGCACCGACTGCCATATTTCTTGTATATTCTTCATGACCTGGTGTATCGGCAACTATAAAGCTTCTGTTATCTGTTGTAAAATAGCGATAGGCAACATCTATTGTAATGCCCTGCTCACGCTCTGCCATAAGTCCATCAAGGAGAAGTGAATAATCTATTGCACCGTTTCGGCTACCAACTTTACTATCAAGTTCAAGAGCTTTTTCTTGGTCGGCATAAATCAACTTTGCATCATATAATATATGTCCGATAAGTGTTGATTTTCCGTCATCAACACTTCCGCAGGTTATAAATTTGAGTAATCCTTTCATTAGAAATAGCCCTCCCTTTTTCTACGCTCCATACTTCCTGCCGCCTCATTGTCGATAACTCTTGATGTACGCTCTGAGGATACTGAGCTTAGAGTTTCATCAATGATTTCATCGAGTGTAGTTGCGGTGGATTCTATACCACCTGTAAGCGGATAGCAACCAAGTGTTCTGAAACGAACCGACTTCATCTGCGGAACTTCTCCCTCTTTGAGTGGGAAACGGTCATCATCAACCATTATGATGTTGCCGTCACGCTCTACAACAGGGCGTTCAGCTGCAAAATAAAGAGGAACTATATCTATATTCTCACGCTTGATATATTGCCATATATCTTTTTCTGTCCAGTTTGAGATTGGGAAAACTCTTATGCTCTCTCCCTTTTTAATCTTTGTGTTATAAAGCTTCCACATTTCAGGACGCTGATTTTTTGGGTCCCATGCCTGAGCTTCATTTCGGAAAGAGAAAATTCTTTCCTTTGCTCTTGACTTTTCCTCGTCACGCCTACCACCACCGAATGCCGCTGTAAAGCCATATTTGGTGAGTGCCTGCTTGAGAGCCTGAGTTTTCATAATATCAGTATAAGCTGCTCCGTGGTCAAATGGATTTATTCCTTGCTTAACTCCATCTTCGTTTGTATAGACTATTATTTCTATACCGAGTTTCTTGGCTGTTTCATCACGGAATTTAATCATATCCTTAAACTTCCATGTTGTATCTATGTGCATAAAAGGAAAAGGAGGTTTTTCGGGATAAAACGCTTTCATAGCAAGATGAAGCATTACAGAGCTATCTTTTCCTATTGAATAAAGCATTACTGGCTTTTCACATTCGGCAGCTACTTCTCTGATGATGTATATAGCTTCTGCTTCGAGTTCGTCAAGATGTGAAAGTTCACTCATTTTCTTCTCTCCTTAATATTTATTTGATTCCCTTTGGTTTATATCTATCTTAATGGTATCACCCTGAGGTTTTTCTATTATCCAGCTTAAAATATCTCCGCTCTTTTCGGTATGAACCATACTGCCCATACCACCTATATCCGCACCGAGATAGAAATTTATTGCGTGTACGGGACATTCTTTAATGCAAGAGGTACAGCCCCAGCAATCCTTTGGATACTTGATATATGCCTTACCGCTCTCATCTATTTTGATAAGACTTCCGGGACAGACATTTTGGCATCTTCCACAACCAACACATTTTTGTTTGTTAATTGCTATGCTCATAGCTCTTACCTCCCGGTACTAAATCACGAAGGATTATTTTTATTTCGCCGTTTTCAAGGCGTGAATTTACATATTTGTTGAAGTTCTTATCGTCCTTATTCGGATAATCGAGATTTTCTGCAAAGCTATGCCAACGGGTTTCTTTTCTTGCTTTGAGATGTGCTATAACACTTCTGCAAACTGTAAGTCTTTCACGAAGTTCATAGATATACATAAGCTCTTGAAAATCTTCTGCATAAAGAGAATCTGAAAGTTCTGTGAGCTGTTTAATTTTATAGTCTGCAATATCAAGCTGTTTCTCATTAAAACGATAATTTGTTTTAATACCGCCTGCATAGGAATCCATAACGCTCTGCATAGCTTCTTCAAGTTGTTCTGTTGTAAAGCGGGAATCCTTTTTGGTAAGAAAGCTTTCAACCTCTGAAATGTGGCTGTCTATATTACTGCTCTCGATAGGTGAAATTCCATTTTCGGAAACATATTCAACTGCGGAAAGGGCTGCAATCTCACCCTCTGCCAAAGCACCTGTGACATATTTCTGAGGAGCACCTCCGGCAACATCACCACCTGCAAACAAACCATTGACTGTAGTTGCTCTCTTTGTGTCAACCCAATAGCCACTTGCTGTATGACCACCTACTATGTAAGGCTCTGTACCCTCGATTTCAACATTCTGCTGAGATGGATTCTTTCCGCTCTCTATCCACTTTATAGTCTGTGAAGGAGCCATATTCAAATATGCTTTGAGCAAGGATTCGTCTTGTTCGGGCGTGATACCCTCTGTTCTAAGATAGCAAGGACCTCTGCCCTCTTGATTTTCATTAACTGTGCCGTAAACTCTCTCTGAAGTGGTTAAGCCATATTTTGTTTCGTAAACTTCTCCAAGTGAATTTACTTGTTTAGCACCGACGCCCTGTGCAAGAGTACCTGTCGGGGCAATCGTATCTTTACATCTTAAAGCTATAAAACGCATTTCAAAAGTGGTCATCTCTGCACCAGCTTTTATTCCCATTGCATAACCTGCACCTGTGTTGAATGGCGGATACCACATTTTATGGCGTGAAAATCCCGGATTATTTGGCTTATAAAGTCCCGCCGCACCACCTGTGGCAATTATTACTGCCTTAGCCTCGATAGTATAGAATGTATCATCATCTATGCCTATTCCAAAAGCACCTTGGATTCTGTTATCTTTTACGGCAAAGTCGATTATATTTACTCTATTGAGAATAGTTGTATTTGGCAAGGCTTCTACTGCTTTAGCAAGTATAGGCTTTATATTTTCACCATTTATTTTAAGATTACGGTTTCCTCGTGTTACATACTTGCCATTTTCGTCCTTGAGAATTACAAGTCCGAGCTGTTCAAGTCTATGTGTAACGGAATTAAGTCTTTCGGACATTGTAAGTAGCAAATCTTCTCTTACTATGCCATCTGCATCGTGCTTTGCGTAATCAACATAGTCCTGAGGGGTTCTGCCCTCTGTGATATACGCATTAAGAGCGTTTACACCAGCCGCAAGGCAACCACTTCTTTTTATGTGTGCCTTTTCGCAGATTATAACTTTTTTATCAGAATTTTCGGATATTATCAAAGCCGCATAGCAGCCTGCTGTTCCGCCGCCTATAATCAGAATATCTGTTGTAAGCTTTTCTGTCTTCATATTGCTTCCCTCATTTTTTGAAACTACCGCACTTCCCCAAGAACCTTAAAAGTTTCGCTTGAGCCTTTTTTCTTTTGTTAACAACATTAGTTATTAAGTGCGGACTTTGTCCGCACTTAGAGTGCAAAGAATGTTAAGGGCGTTGCCCTTAAAACCTATGAGGGACTCCGTCCCTCAACCCTGCAAGCTTTTGAAAAAGCTTGAGCAAAACTTTTGAGTGTCTTAATAGAAGTGCTTCAGCTAACTGCTAAATTCGTCAGCCGCGATAACAATCTTCTCTTGCTCACTACG
>ENA-UONS01003081-UONS01003081.1-human-gut-metagenome-genome-assembly--contig:-CS19-NODE-3081-length-11976-cov-6.407600_pt1 | contig 11976 bp, 10 predicted proteins | sample MGYA00242458_ERZ724005 | MGnify/ENA metagenome assembly ERZ724005
GGGCCATCTGGTGGTCCTGCCTGCTGCTGCTCATCTGCTTCGCGCTGATGTTCATTCGGGAAGATCTGGAGGACAACCCCGCCATTGAGCAGGACCTTGCCGAGATCCGGCAGGAAGCAGGCGAGATCGACCACCTGCTGAAAGAGGAACTGCACGAGGAGCACGAGGCTCTCCGCGATACGCTGGAACACAAAAACTGAATCTATTTTTCAAATGGCCGCTTTTTTCCTCCCGCCGGGGGATGGGCGGCCTTTTTGCATCCATTCTTCCAGGGAATGGATGTGATGAAAATTCCGTATTTTACAGATATCATACTGGATGTCTCCCATCCCATCGTTCTGGTGCGGGCTGCCACAGAAACCGAGTGTGAAAACGGCCCCGTGCAGTCTCCCCTGCCGAGGCTGTTTTCATTTGCTGAATCATCTAAAAACAGAATGGTTCACGATAAAAACCAGCTATTTTACAGAATGATAAAAGTGCGGTATTCTATGGTCAGAAAGAAGATCCCCCACGGGATGAAAGAGAGTATCAATACCACCCGGTTTTAGAAAGGAACTATCTGCTATGATCAAACTGTATGAGAACGGCATCTACCTGGTCAACGGCGAAACGATCTGCTCCTGCCCCGAGGAAGTGGCCCAGAAGTCCGGCCGCGCTACCACCAAAGAGGAGGCCACCAAGGGCACCATGGCCTACGGCATCCTGCAGGCTCACAACCAGAGCGATGACCCCGACGCCCTGCGCCTGAAGTTCGACTCCATGACCAGCCACGACATCACCTATGTCGGCATCATCCAGACGGCCCGCGCTTCCGGCCTGAAGCAGTTTCCCATCCCCTATGTCCTGACCAACTGCCACAACAGCCTGTGCGCTGTGGGCGGCACCATCAACGAGGATGACCACAAGTTTGCCCTCTCCGCTGCTCACAAGTACGGCGGCATCTATGTGCCCACCAACATGGCCAACATTCACAGCTACAACCGTGAGACGATGGCTGCCGGCGGCAAGATGATCCTGGGCTCCGACTCCCACACCCGCTACGGTGCTCTTGGCACCATGGCCGTGGGCGAGGGCGGCGGCGAGCTGGCCAAGCAGCTGCTCTGCCGCACTTACGATTTCGCCCGTCCCGGCGTCATCGCCATCTACCTGACCGGCACCCCCCGCGTCGGCATCGGCCCCCACGATGTGGCCCTGAGCATCTGCGGCGCAGTCTACAAGAACGGCTACGTCAAGAACAAGGTCATGGAGTTCGTCGGCCCTGGCGTGGCTTCCCTGCCCATCGAGTACCGCAACGCCATTGACGTGATGACCACCGAGACCACCTGCTGGTCTTCCATTTGGGTGACCGATGAGGAGACCCAGCGCTACTATACTCTGCATGGCCGTCCGCAGGACTACAAGAAGCTGAGCCCCGCTGAGGTCGCTTACTATGACGGCTGCGTCTCCATCGACCTTTCCACCGTGGAGAGCACCATCGCCATGCCCATGCATCCCTCCAACACCTACACCATCCACGAGCTGCAGGCCGACGCCAAAGACATCCTGCATCTGGTACAGGAAGAGGCCAACAAGCAGATCAAGGGTGCCAAGATGAACCTGGACAGCAAGTACCACGATGGCGCTGTCTGGGTGGATCAGGGCGAGATCGCAGGCTGCGCCGGCGGCACGTTCGATAACATCTGCGCCGCTGCCGACATCCTGCGCGGCAAGAGCTGCGGCAACGGTGTCTTTACCCTGAGCATCTACCCGGGCTCCATGCCGGCTCTGGCCGAGCTCATCCGCAATGGCCGCGCCTCTGACCTGGTGGACGCCGGTGCCATCATGCGCGAGTGCTTCTGCGGTCCCTGCTTCGGCGCAGGCGACTGCCCGGCCAACGGCGAGTTCTCCATCCGCCACACCACCCGCAACTTCCCGAACCGCGAGGGTTCCAAGCCGGGCGAGGGTCAGATGGCTGCCGTTGCCCTGATGGACGCCCGGTCCATCGCGGCCACCGCAGCCAACGGCGGCAAGCTGACCGCTGCCACCGATCTGGACGTGGAGTATACGAACCCCGAGTACCACTACAACGCCTCCCTGTACGAGAAGCGCGTCTACAACGGCTGGGGCAAGGCTGAGCCGGACGCAGAGCTGCGCTTCGGCCCGAACATCAAGGACTGGCCCGAGATGCCTGCCCTGACCGACGATCTGCTGGTCAAGGTCTGCTCCTACATCACCGACCCCGTCACCACCACCGACGAGCTGATCCCCTCCGGTGAGACTTCTTCCTATCGCTCCAACCCCGAACGTCTGTCGGAGTTCGCTCTGAGCCGCCGCGATCCCCAGTACGTCTCCCGTAGCAAGGTCATGCGCCAGATTGAGCGCGACCGCGAGGCGGGCAAGGCCCTGCCCGAGGAAGTCCTGAACGTCTATGCTGCCCTGACTAAGGCTGGTGTGAAGAACGATCCCGCCCACACCGACATCGGCTCCACCATCTTCGCCAATATGCCCGGCGACGGTTCCGCCCGTGAGCAGGCTGCCTCCTGCCAGCGCGTGATGGGCGCTTCCGCCAACTTTGCAAAGCAGTACGCCACCAAGCGTTACCGCTCCAACTGCATCAACTGGGGCATGACCCCGTTCCTGGCGGAAAACCCGGAAGTCTTTGCTCTGGGCGATTACATCTTCATCCCCGGCCTGCGGCAGGCTGTACTGGAAAATAAGGCCAGCTTCTCCGCTTACGTCGTCAAGGCAGACGGCACGGTCACTGAGTTCCCGGTCTCCACGGGTGCCCTGACCGAGCCGGAGCGCCAGATCATTGCCGACGGCTGCCTCATCAACTACTACCGCAACAACCAGTAAGATGGAGCGGCATGGGCTTGCACATCCGTCCACAAAACAGTATACTGAAAAAAAGACCGAAAAAAGGACGGAACATGCTATGGATGAAAAAGATCTGCAGATCTTCCTGACCCTTGCCGAGACGGGCAACCTGACCCGGACGGCGGAGAAGCTCTATCTGGCACAACCTACCCTGAGCAAGCGGCTGCAGAACCTGGAGTCCGAACTGGGTGCCACCCTGTTCCTGCGCAGCAAGCACGGTGTGACCCTGACACCCGCCGGGGAGGCGGCACGAGAGACGTTCCTGCACACCACCAAGGATTTTGAGGACCTGCGGGAGCGGCTGCAGAAAGGCCGCGGCATCGTCAGCGGTACGCTGCGCATCGCTACTTCCATTGATTATTCCACCTACCGCCTGCCGGAAGTGCTGGCGCAGTACACCACCCACTACCCGGAGGTCAAGCTGCAGATCTACAGTGAGCACAGCCGGGAGTGCGTGCGGCAGATGCAGACCGGCCGCCCCCACATTGCCATCATGCGGGGCGAGTGCGAGTGGGACGAGGGCAAACTCCTGCTGGAGCGGGAATCCGTCTGTCTCATCCGGAACAAGGCCAATGCGGACACGCCGCTGAAAGAGCTGCGGTACATTGACCGGGACGCGAATCCCGAGCACCAGAGCATGAAAGCCCGCTGGCTGATGGAGCACAAGCTGGAGCCCTCCAGCATCCTGAATGTGGAGGGCCTTTCCACCTGCGTGGCCATGGTCAAGGCAGGTCTGGGCTGGAGCATCGTGCCGGAGATCTGCCTCTCCTACTTTGACGGCATTGCCGAGCCGCTCTTCTTTGCGGATGGCACGCCGCTCACCCGCTCCACCTACCTGCTCTACCGCAGACGGGAAACGGAGCTGCCCCAGGTACGGGCATTCATCCAGACCGTCTGTGAGCGGGAGAACATCCCTTCCCCCGTGCCGCGCGTCTGACCGATTTCCAAAACCGCAGTCCACTTGCAGTCTTATGCAGGCAGGCTGCGGTTTTTGTCATTTTCTCGCAGAATCCAATTGCAGAGCCGTAATTGGTGTGGTATACTATTAACATTGTGTTATTGAAACAGGAAGAGGGGTCAACGAATGAAAAAAGGCTTTGACAACGATAAATATCTTCTCATGCAGTCCCAGCACATCCGGGAGCGCATTGCCCAGTTTGACAACAAGCTCTACCTGGAGTTTGGCGGCAAGCTGTTTGATGACTACCACGCCTCCCGCGTGCTGCCCGGCTTCCAGCCGGATTCCAAGCTGCAGATGCTGCTCCAGCTGAAAGACCAGGCGGAGATCGTCATCGTCATCAGCGCGGAGGACATCATCAGCAGCAAGGTTCGCGGTGATTACGGCATCACCTATGATCTGGACGTGCTCCGCCTCATCGACGCGTTCCAGGGCGTTGGCCTGTTTGTGGGCAGTGTCTGCATCACCATGTACACCGCCGCCCCCGAGGTGGAGCAGTTTGAGCAGCGGCTCAACGGGCTGGGCATCCGGACGTTCCGCCACTACAAGATCCCCGGCTACCCCAACGATGTAGCCCGCATCGTCAGCGACGAGGGCTACGGCAAGAACGAGTACATCGAGACCCAGCGCCCGCTGGTGGTCATCACGGCCCCCGGCCCCGGCAGCGGCAAAATGGCCACCTGTCTGTCCCAGCTGTACCACGAGTACAAGCGAGGCGTCAAGGCCGGTTACGCCAAGTTTGAAACGTTCCCCATCTGGAACATTCCCCTCAAGCACCCGGTCAACCTGGCCTACGAGGCCGCTACCGCCGACCTGAACGATGTGAACATGATCGACCCGTTCCATCTGGAGGCCTACGGCAAGACCGCTGTCAACTACAACCGCGACATTGAGATCTTCCCGGTGGTCAACGCCATGTTTGAGCTGATCGCGGGCAAGAGCCCCTACCACTCTCCCACCGACATGGGCGTGAACATGGCCGGCAACTGCATTGTGGACGATGCTGTCTGCCGCGAGGCTTCCCGCAATGAGATCGTCCGCCGCTACTTCAAGGCCCTGTGCGACCAGAAAGTCAGCGGAAACGCCAGCAGTGAGCTGTTCAAGCTGGAACTGCTCCTCAATCAGGCAGGCCTCACCGTGGGCAGCCGCCCGGTAGAGCAGCAGTCTCACGCTGTCTCTGAGAAGACCGGCGGTGCTCCCGCTGCCGCCATCCAGCTGCCGGACGGTACCGTTGTCACCGGCAAGACCGGCCCTCTGCTGGGTGCTGCTTCCTCTGCCCTGCTGAATGCCCTCAAGAAGCTGGCCGGCATCGACCAGGAAGAAGACCTCGTCTCCTGCCGCGCCATTGAGCCCATCCAGACCCTGAAAACCAATTATCTGGGCAGCAAGAACCCCCGCCTGCACACCGACGAGATCCTGATTGCCCTTTCCAGCTCGGCTGCCGAGAACGAGACTGCCGCCAAGGCCCTGCGTCAGCTCTCCATGCTGAAAGGCTGTGACATGCACTCGACCGTCATCCTGTCCAGTGTGGACACCGATACCATCAAACGGCTGGGCATGTACCTGACCTGTGAGCCGGTTTATGAGGAAGAGGACCGCAAGTACCACAAGCGCTGATTTTCCTCCCCTATGACACAAAAAGCCCGTTCCGCGAAGCTTTCACGGAACGGGCTTTTCTGATGCGTTTTATTCGGAATAGTGTGCCAGGAACTGTTTGGTGCGCTCCTCCTTGGGATGGTCGATGAGCTCTTTGGCAGGGCCCTCTTCCACCACCACGCCGCCATCCATAAAGAGGATGCGGTCTGCCACGTCGCGGGCAAAGTGCATCTCGTGGGTGACGATGATCATCGTGGTCTTCCGATCGGCCAGGTCTCGCAGCACCCGGAGGACTTCGCCGGTCAGCTCCGGGTCCAGCGCGGAAGTGGGCTCGTCAAAACAGAGGATGTCCGGGTGGAGCGCCAGCGCGCGGGCAATGGCCACGCGCTGCTGCTGGCCGCCGGAGAGCTGGTGCGGGTAGTGGTTTGCCCGCTCCGAGAGGCCCATCTGGGCCAGCAGCTCTCTGGCCTGTGCTTCCAGCTCGGCGTGGATGGCCTTTTTGTTGGCCTTATAATCCGGCCGCTCCTTTGCCAGCAGCTCTCCGGCCAGCATTACATTCTGCAGGGCCGTGTACTGCGGGAAGAGGTTAAAGTTCTGGAACACGAGGCCGAAGTGGAGCCGCTTTTTGCGGATCTCGCTCTCCCGCTGGGTGGCGGGGTCGGCGGCATCCCACATGGTCTCACCGTTGACCTTGATGACGCCGGTATCCGGCCGCTCCAGAAAGTTCAGGCAGCGCAGCAGCGTGGTTTTGCCAGAACCGGAGGAACCAATGATCGCCAGCGCCTCGCCTTTTTCCAAAGTCAGTGAAATGTCCTTGAGGACCTTGGTGTCCTCAAAATTTTTCCCGATGCCGGAGGCTTCGAGTAATGCCATAATGTTTCGCCCTCCTCAGCAGCGGAAATAGTCCATCTTTTTCTCGGCCCAGTTGAGCAGGAGCGTGAGGGCTCCCACAAAAACGAGGAAGAAGATCGCGGTGGAAAACAGCGGCCAGATGAGGCCCTTGGCGCTGTATTCCTTTGCCATCATGATGATCTCTTTGTTTGCAATGGTGTTGGCCAGCGAGGTATCCTTGACCAGGGTAATGATCTCATTGCCCATGGGAGGCAGGATACGTTTGACCACCTGCAGCAGTGTGACCTGGAAGAAGATCTGGGTCTTGGTCATACCCAGCACCTGCCCGGCCTCAGTCTGGCCCTTGGGCACCGCCTCGATGCCGCCGCGGTAGATCTCCGAGAAGTAGCAGGCGTAGTTGATGGCAAAAGCCACCACCGCCGCCACCAGACGGCCATTGGAGCCGGAGGGCCAGGGGTTATTGAAGCCCATCAGGCCCGGACCTAAATAGATGACGATGATCTGAAGCATCAGCGGGGTGCCGCGGATGATCCAGACGAACGTCTTGACCGCGCCGCGCAGGGGGGCGCAGCGGCTCATGGAGCCAAACGCCACCACCAGCCCCAGCGGCAGGGAGAACACCAGTGTCCAGAAAAAGAGCTCACAGTTGAGCAGAAACGCGCCGGAAAGGCGCTCAAGAATCACAGTCACAAACACACACCCATCAATTCAAACGTACGTTCGGTTTTTACTCCGCCAGAGTCAGACCATATTTCTCGGCCAGAGCGCCCATGGTGCCCTCGGCCTTGAGCTCGTCAAAGGCGGTGTCCACAGCGGCGGCCACATCGCTGCCCTTGCGGAATGCCGCGCCGTACTCTTCCACGTTCAGCTCGTCCACCATTTTCAGGTTGGCGTAATCGGTGCCCTCGCCGATCATGGCCGAAGCCAGGGTCAGGTCCAGCACAGCAGCGTCGGCGGTGCCGGCGGCGACTTCCATCAGGCAGTCCGTCTGGACGCTCTTGGAAACGTAATCGGCCTGTGCCAGGTTCTCGTCCTCCTGGATGGTGGTCTCACCGGCGGAACCGGCCTCGGCGACCACGGTCTTACCCACGAGGTCCGCGGTGGAGGTGTACTCGGTGCCATCCTTGACCACAACGACCTGTGCGTTCTTGACGTAGGGCTTGGTGCAGGCCAGGTTCTCCTCACGGTCATCCGTCAGGGTCAGGCCGTTCCAGATGCAGTCGATGCTCTTGGCGGCCAGCTCGGTCTCCTTGGTGTCCCAGTTGATCTCCACGAACTCCGGCTCCACGCCCAGCTTCTCGCAGACGGCGGTTGCCAGCTCGGTGTCAAAGCCCGTAAAGTTGCCGTCAGCATCGGTGTAGTTCATGGGCTCATACACGGTGTAGCCAATGACCATCTTGCCGTTGGACTGGATGTAGGCCAGGTCGCTGTCCGCGTCCGAGACAGCGGAAGCAGCGGCAGAACCAGCCGCCGCGCTGGAAGCCGTGGAAGAAGCAGCCGTGCTGGAAGCACCACCACAGGCAGCCAGGCTCAGTGCCATGGCACCGGCCAGAAATGCAGATACGATTCGTTTCATAAGATATTCCCCTCTCATGGTCCCATGGCACCAGCCCCGTACCAATCGGGGCGGGCGGCTTCGTTTCACCGCTTTACCATGCTAAATTGTTAAACTGTGACTATAGAATAACGCGTTTGCCTCCGTTTTGCAAGAGGCAAACGCGTTTTTTCGCAGTTTGACGGTTTGAGAGGGATATTCCGCCCTTATGGCGGTGAATCTGCACAAGTACCGCGGGGTTACTCTGCCAGCGCCGCCTCCATGTTGGCCAGCACTTTGATGCCGTGCTGGCGGGCATATGCGATATCCCATTTCTTTGGCTGGCATTCTATCCAAAGAGCACGCCGCAACTTCGAGCATTCTGCCAAAGTTTCCTCCAAAACATCGCAAAAAGCCGCCCTTTGCAGAGCGGCTTCAAAAACCATCCTTTATTTTGCTTCTTCCAGCGCTTTGGCGGCGGCTTTTTGCAGATCGGTCACATCAATGGTGCACAGGGCAGCCAGGTCCGCATCCGAGCCATCCGCCGGGAGCTTTGCGATCTCTGCAGCGGTCTTTCCCTTGAGGTAAGAGCAGAAGCCCTCGCTGTGCTCGTACCATTCCTTGCCCAGAGAGGAAGCACCCCGCATCCCGTAGCTGTCGCCCTGCTCCAGCTTGGTTTTCACGGCGTCCGGAGCCATGACATTGCCGTCCGACATCACGGTCAGGGCGGGCTCCGCCATATCCCCGATGGCACTGGTCACCCGGCCATCGGAATCGGTGGTCAGGGCCACGATCGTCACATCCACCTGCGCGTTGACATCTTTGTCATCGGTGGCCGTCACGTCCGAAGAAGCGTTGGCTGCCTCAATCCCCAGCGAGACCCGGTCGCCTTTGGCGGCACCCAGCACCTCGGCGTTGGCGCAGGCCTTCGCAACGGCGTCCCGGTAACCGTCAATGGCAATGGTGCAGCTGGAAAGCAGGTCGGCATCCTTGGGCTTCCCGTCTTCCTCCGTCTCCAGCTTGGCAACTTTTTCGGCTGTCATCCCTTTGAGGTAGTCGGCAAAGGCATCCGCCTGCTCCGTCCACCCTTTTTTGATGCCGGAGGCTGCCGCCAGCGGGTAATCGTCCCCTTTCTGGCGCTTGGTGCGGTAATCCGTAGGCATGGAGAGCACCCCGCTGCCATCGGCAGAGATGGTGCTCTCCAGCTCATCAAAGGTCACGTCGATGATCTTCCCCTCACCGTCCAGCAGGACAGCCGCCGCCACAAGGTTGATCTTGCCTGTGCGGTGGTCGTCCGTTGTCTCGGTCAGGACTCCCAGGCCGGTTTTCCAGGCCCCATTTTGAGCCGTGCTGGCGGTGCTGCTGCTCATGCCGGACGAGCTCATACTGCCGGAGCCGGAATTCGATTTGCCGCAGGCCGTCAGCAGCAGCGCCGCTGCCACCACTCCGCTCCAAAGCGCCGTGTGTTTCAGTTTCATTTGTTACGCTCCCCTTTCCATCCGCCCTGATCCGGCGGAGGCTTTTGGGGAAAGTTTACCCGGAGGCTCCCAAGAATATTCATGGTTCAGAATCCAACCGAATCACATCAGGGGGCTGAGCAGGCGGAGCACACTGTCCAGCAGGGTGCCCAGCAGGTTGGTGCGGCAGTCCGAGAGCTGCACTTCCCGGCATTTGCGCAGGGTGTTGAGGACATCGTCCCGCAGGGCCAGGATCTGGCTGTTGCGGTAAAGCAGGGTGCCGCACTCAAAGTGGAGGAACAGACTGCGGTAATCCATATTGATGCTGCCCACCACGGCCACATGGTCGTCACTGACATAGCACTTGGCGTGGAGGAAACCGGGCGTGTACTCGTATATTTTCACCCCGGCCCAGAGGAGAGGCACGTAGTAGGAGCGGGTCAGCCGGAAGACCAGCTTTTTGTCCGGGATGCCGGGCAGGATGAGCCGGACGTCCACGCCCCGCTTGGCCGCGCCTTTCATGGCCCCCAGCAGCTCCTGCCCCACGGAGAAGTAGGGCGTATAGAGATAGACATAGCGCTTGGCCTGGGCCAGAATGTTCAGGTAAACCGTCTCAGCCACGTTTTCCTCGTCCAGCGGGCTGTCCGCGTAGGGCTGCACCAGCCCGTCCGAAGTCTCGGGCAGCTGCTCCGGCGTTGGGGCAAAGGGGGTATAATCCGTCTCACTGGGGCGGAAGGCGTTCCAGACGTTGAGGAATGTGACCGTAAAATTCCAGGCGGCGGCTCCTTCCAGCCGGATGGCGGCATCTTTCCAGTAGCCAAAGCGTTTTTCCGCGTTGATATATTCATCCGCCAGGTTGACGCCGCCCGTGTAGGCCACACTGCCATCCACCACCACGATCTTGCGGTGATCCCGGTGGTTCATCACCACGGAGACCAGCGGCACCACCGGGTTGAACGGGATGCAGCGGATGTGATGCCGCTCCATCCGGACCACGAAATCCTTGGGCAGGCCCAGAAGACTGCCAAAATCATCGTAGATCAGGCGGACATCCACCCCCTGCGCGGCCTTGCGCATCAAAATCTCTTCCACGCCACTCCACATTTTGCCGGAGCGGACAATGAAGTATTCCAGAAAGATGAATTTCTCGGCTTTTTCCAGATCGGCCAGCAGCTTCGGGTACATGGCCTCTCCGCAGGGAAAATACCGCGCCTGTGTCTTATCCCATACCGGGAACGGACCGTACCGGGCCACATAGCGGCTCAGGCCAGAAAAATGATCCCCCGCCAGCTGCCGCGCCGGCCCGGGCTGCTGGGCCAGATCTCCCGTGTGGGCTTTCTCCACGCTCTGCATCCGGCGGCGCATCCCTTTGGAGGGTGCTTTGTTGCCAAACACCAGATACAGGGCTCCGCCCAGCAGCGGCAGCAGACCGATCAGAACGATCCAGATGATCTTATAAGAGCTGTCCTCATCCTTGCGGACCAGATACAGCACGATGAACAGACTGAGCAGCCGGAGTGCCGCATTGACCCATATCCGGCCTGTGGTCAGATAGCTGAACGCCCAGAGCAGCCAGCCCGCCTGCAACAGAACAAGGGCCACCGTAATGGTAGCCCTGTTGAGAAGTCTGCTGAAAAATTTTACGATCGGCAGTCGAAAGAACATCCGCGCCACCTCTCTCCCCGGTCAGTTTTTCTGGAATGAAGATAGTATAGCGCGTTTTTCCGGTTTTATCAAGCTCAGGCTTCGCCGTCCTCATAGCCCACCAGCAGGCCGCCCAGCTCTGCATAGTAGCTGCACAGGCCGCCGCAGGGCGTCACCGTTACCTTAGCCCCGTCAAAGACCGCCTGCACCATGTGCTTGAGGCGCTCGGCCGCCGCAGGGTTGTCGCAGTGAGAGATCTGCAGCTTGCCGCCGTTGTAGCCGTGGCCCTTGAGCTCCAGCACGATGCGCTCCAGAGCACCGTGCTCCCCGCGGGTCTTGCAGAGAACATCCAGCTCGCCGATCTCGCTCGCCTGCCCGATGACCCGGATGCCCAGCATCCGTGCCACAGCGGCCACGGCGGGCTTCACCCGGCCATTGCGGGCCAGATTGGCCAGCGATTCCAACGAAAAGAGCAGATGGGTGTGCTTGTGGTAGCGCAGCATCTCCTCACAGACGGCGTCAAACTCGTGCCCGGCGGCAAGCTCGCTCTGCAGGTGCTCCGCCAGCAGGTACTGCTCCGGGCCGGTGGAAAGGCTGTCCAGCACGAACACCCGCTTGCCGGGGTTCTCCTGCTGGTACTCCTCCGCCGCCAGCTGGGCGGCATTGTAGCTGCCCGAGAGAGTGCCCGTGATGGTGATGGCATAGACCTCATCGGCCCCCTCATAGGCGGCCAGCCAATCGCTGACATTGGGGCAGGAAGTAGACGTTTTCCCCTTATAGGTGCGCAGGGTCCGGGCCATGCCCACAGCATCCAGCGTGCCATCGTCCAGATATTCGGCATCGTCAGTGATGATCTTGAGCGGGACGCAGGCAAAGTCCACACCTTTCAATGCGTACAGGCTGGAAGCCGAGTCCACAACGATCTTGGTTTTCATAGCAATTCTCCCTATCTTACAAGCGGACGTCTGCCGCGTTTTTCTCTGGTTGTAAAAACACTATATCAGTTTTTTAAAAACCTGTCAACAGATTTCAAAAATTATTTAAAAAGTTTTTGTTTTCCCGTTGACCCTCATTTTAAA
>ENA-UONS01003083-UONS01003083.1-human-gut-metagenome-genome-assembly--contig:-CS19-NODE-3083-length-11975-cov-7.796477_pt1 | contig 11975 bp, 7 predicted proteins | sample MGYA00242458_ERZ724005 | MGnify/ENA metagenome assembly ERZ724005
TGCTATAATATCTTTATTTTTTTCTATTGTAGAATCAAAAAGTATAGAGGTTACACAAACACCAAAGTCAGAAGGGAGTTCTCAGAAATAGGTATAAGGATTTGTGAAATGTTCCAAAAATTTTTGGCGAAATACTTGAAATTTTGCAAGTAGAAATCCAATAAGATGTAAAATATTTAATATCCAAAAGGCATATACAAGATATTTTATTCCCCAAAAAAGATTTGTATATCCATAATAATCTCTTATACATAAATATGTTAAATAAAACATTCCTATATATATAATAATTAATATTGGAGTTAATATAAAATTTTTAAATGGATTAGATTTTGTTAATCTTGTTTTTTTCATTTAAGTCTCCTTTGTACTATTATTGTAATTAATATATCATAATGAAAAATTTTATACAATAACAAAGTAAAAAATGTTCACATTAAATTGTGAACATTTTTTACTTTTATTTTGTAGGAATTAATTTTTCTTTTCCACCCATATATGGTTGTAAAACTTTAGGAACAGTAATACTTCCATCTTCATTATAATTACATTCGATTAAAGCAATTAAAGCTCTTGGTGTAGCTAAAACAGTATTATTTAAAGTATGAACAAATTTGTTTCCATCTTTTGTTTTATATCTAATATTTAAACGTCTAGCTTGTGCATCACCTAAAGTAGAACAAGAACATACTTCAAAATATTTTTGTTGACGTGGGCTCCAAGCTTCGATATCACAAGATTTAACTTTTAAATCTGCCATATCACCACTACAACAATCAAGTTGTCTTACTGGAATATCTAAGCTTCTAAATAATTCAACAGACATTTTCCACATTTTATTATACCAATCCATAGATTCTTCTGGTTTACAAAGAACAATCATTTCTTGTTTTTCGAATTGATGAACTCTATATAATCCTCTTTCTTCAAGACCATGTGATCCAATTTCTTTTCTAAAACATGGAGAATATGAAGTTAAAGTAAGAGGTAATTGAGATTCATCAACAATTTGTTCCTTAAATCTTCCAATCATACTATGTTCAGATGTACCAATCAAATATAAATCTTCACCTTCGATTTTGTACATCATAGCTTCCATTTCATCAAAAGACATAACACCATTAACAACACTACTTCTAATCATAAATGGTGGAATACAATATGTGAATCCATGATTAATCATAAAATCACGAGCATATGCAAGCATAGCTTCATGTAAACGTGCTATATCACCAATTAAGTAATAGAAACCAACACCACTTGTACGACCAGCACTTTCTTTGTCTAATCCATCAAATTTTGCTATAATATCAGCATGATGAGGTATTTCATAAGCTGGAACAATTGGTTCACCAAATCTTTCAACTTCAACATTTTCACTATCATCTTTTCCAATTGGAACAGAATCATCAATGATATTAGGTATTTTCATCATTCTATTTCTTATTTCTTCTGTATATTTTTCTTCAAGTTCTTCATTTTCTTCAATTGCAGAATTTACACTTTGAACTTCTTGACGAATTTTACCAGCTTCTTCTTTTTGACCTGCTTTCATAAGTTTTCCAATTTCATCACTTAATCTTTTTCTTTCAGAACGCAGATTGTCCCCATTTAATTTTGCTTCTCTATTTTTTTTATCTAGTTCTATAACTTCATCAACTAAAACAAGTTTGTGATCTTGAAATTTCTTTTTTATATTTTCTTTTACTAATTCTGGATTTTCTCTTATTAATTTAATATCTATCATAACGGCATATCCCTTTCTTTATTAAATTCCTCAGTTAGAGGCTATACATCGGACATTATACAATAAAATTATGGAAATTTCAATAAGATTTGTGTAAATTGTACATAATAGGAAAAATAAGATAATAAAATCAATAATAAATATTCGAAAGGAGAAGAGATGGAAGAAGAATATCTTTTAAATAAAATGATTAAAGGAAAAACTGAAAAAGAAAGAGAAATTGAATTAATGCAAAATATTATTGAAACAAAAGAAAAATTGCAAAATGCTAGAAAAAATTTTGAATATGCAGAAGATGGCATGATTGATTATTATATTTATCAAATAAAGGCAAATCAATCAAAATTAGATTATTTAATAAAATTAGCAAAGAAAAAAGGAGTTATTCTTTCGAGAGATAAGGAAGTAAAAATAAGAATGATTTTGCAGAAGAAATTAGTTGGATAATTTTTGTAAAATTATTTACAATTTTAAATATAAAATGATATAATTGAGTTATAAATGTTGAAAACAAAGGAGAAAAAAATGATAAAAACACTTGCAGAGCAAAGAGTATTTGCATATAGTATAGCAATTATATATAATGTTTTTATGACATATAAAAGAACAAAAAAAATATCTGTAGCAATAATAAATACGGTGATAGCAATAATATTAGGAACAGTTACAGCAAGAATAATATGGTTTATAAATTCTGGAAATAAAGATATATCTCAATTATTTATTTGGAAACTTAAGTATTTTAAAATTTCTGGAGTTCTTATAGGTGGAGCCTTAGGAATGCTTATATCAATAAAAATATTTCCTAAATATAGAACACAACTTATAGATACTATGATGGAATCAATATTTTTGAGTGCTGCAGTTGGAAAAATAGAATGTTTTATAAAAGGGTGTTGTGTTGGAAAAGTAATGCCAGATAAGATTCTTTCATATACTGTAGCTTTAGGATATATACATATAGAATATCCAGTTCAATTAATAGAAACAGGTGTATGGCTAATTGGATTTTGTATATTAGTTAAATATAAAGGAAGAATTAGTGATTTAAAAAGAATTGCATTGGCAGTTCTAGAATATGTTATAATGAGGATGTTTGTTATAGAACAATTATTTCGAGATGCAAAACTATTTGGTGGTCCTAAAATGATAGTTATATATTGTTGTATAATTACGATATGTTTAATAGTCTTATTTAAAGATATAAAAAAAGAAAAATGTAAAAATTAATAAAAAATTTACATTGTAATTCTTAAATTTTATATAATAAAATATAAAACTAAGGAGAAAAAATATGAAAGTAAAAGAAAATGGAATGTCATTAATAGCACTAGTAGTTACTATAATAGTACTTATATTATTAGCCGGAGTAACAATTTCAAATATTAGAAATGATAGTGGGTTATTCAATAAAAGTTTAGAAGCAAGAGATGAAAAAATAGCAAGCGAAGAAAATGAGGCTATTCAATGGGCAGCAGCACAAGCTGTTGCAGACGATAGCAATAAAACAGGGCAAATAATCGATAAAGGACAAATAGCTGAAAAACTTGATAAATATATAGGAAATCAAAATGAAGATATGGAATATCAAATATTTGGACCTGAAGAAGAGTATAAAGGAACAATGATAATTTCAGATACATATGTTGTTGAATTTTCAAAATCAGGAAATTCTTATATTATTGATGGATCTGGAAATGTAAGAAGAGATGAAACAGGAGATAAAGTTGCAAGTAGAGATGGTGTGTTAATAAAACCAGCATCAACATCTATAAATATCGGATCAGAATTAACTTTAAATATATTAGCAAATACAAATGATTATAAAGTAACATGTTCAGATGAAAGTGTATTGCAAGTAAAAAAAGATTTGTCAGGAAATATTAAAGTAACAAATAATACAATTACAGTAAAAGGGTTGAAATTAGGAAAAGCAACAATAGTTGTAGAAACATCAAAAGAAAAAAGAGCAATAAGTTATATAACAGTACATCAAGAGCCAACGTCAATAGAATTATCAGCAATTTCAGAATTATTAGACATATCATCAGCAATAAAATCATTACAAATAAAACCAACAATATATCCAAGTACAGCAAATTATAAAACAGGAATAACTTGGACAAGTAGTAACAATGATGTTGCAGTAGTAGATTCTAATGGATTTGTGACAGGAATTTCGAATGGCGAAGTAACAATAACTGCAACAACAGAAAATGGAAGAGCAGCAACATGGAAAGTGGTTGTAATATCAACACCATTAGAAATAAGTTTGGATTCTGAAAACTTAGTGTTAGATATTAATGGGGTAAATACACATCAGTATGCTACAACAATATATCCAAGTACTGCAAATGCTAGTATAGGATTAAGATGGGAAATAGAGAGTTCAAGTAGTCCAAATGTTATATCAATTTCATCAAATGGAGTGGTAACAGGTCTTTCAAATGGAACTGCAACAGTAAGAGTAACAACAGAAAATAATAAAACAGCAACAGGATTTGTAACAGTACAAACATCACCAATAGGAATACAATTAAATAAGAATAATGTAACACTTGATTTAACTGCAAATCCTAAATCAATACAATTAACTTCAACAATATTACCAAGTACGGCAAATGTACAAAATGTAGTAAAATGGTCAAGTAGTAATTCAAGTATAGCAACAGTTGGAAATGATGGAACTGTTATAGGTGTTTCAAATGGAACAGCAGTTATAACGGCAACAACTCAAAATGGAAAAACAACGAAATGTAATGTGAAAGTACAGACATCACCAGTAAGTTTATCGTTAAATAAAGCAAAAACAACATTAAATATGACAGGAACAAAAACTACAAAATTATATCCTGTGTATGATCCAAAAACATCTAATGTAAACACAAAATTAACTTGGAAAAGTTCAGATACATCAGTAGCAACAGTAGATCAAGATGGAAATGTTACTGCTAAAAAGAATGGAACAACAGTAATAACAGCAACAACTCAAAATAATAAAAGTGCAACATGTATAGTTACTGTTGAGACATTAATTACTGGAATAAGATTAAATAAAGAATATGAAACTATAGAAAGTTTAGAATTAAATAAGCAAACATTTCAATTAGTAGCAACATTAACGCCATCAACAAGTACAGAAGGAATTATTTGGACGTCTAGTAATTCAAATGTAGCAGTAGTTAATCAAGATGGTTTGGTAATAATAAAAGGTGCAGGAAAAGTAACAATCACAGTAAAAAGTTCTAGTGGAACCCATTCAGCATCTTGCGTAATAACAGCAGTTCAACTATATGCAATAGTATTTGATGCACAGGGAGGAAGTGTTAATCCAACATCATATACTTTAAAAGCAGGAGATAAGTGCACATTACCACAAGCGTCTGCAAGTGGTTATGTATTCCAATATTGGGAATATAATGGAACACATTATTCTGCTAATACAATTTTTACAATGCCAGCTGCAAATGTTCATATGAAAGGATATTGGGCACAAGAAGGCGGTGGAGGTGGAGATGGGGGATGTTAACAAAATTAACATCCCAATTATTTTTGAAAAAACACCAAACAGTTGAAAAAAATCGAAAAAAATGTTATAATAGAATGAATAGGTAAATAAAAAAACAAAGGAGGAATGAAGATGGTAAATAAAAAAGAAAATGGTGTTTCTCTTTTAGCACTTGTTGTTACAATAATAGTATTAATAATAATTGCTGGAGCAGTGATAGCAAATATAAGAGGAAATAGCGGAATAATTAATCAAAGTGCGAATGCAGACAAAAAGAAATTAACAAGTGAGGAAAAAGAAGCTGTACAGTGGGCTGCAGCGCAAGCAGTAGCAGACGAAACGAATAAATCAGGTGTAATAGCAGATAAGACAAAAATACAAGAAAAATTAAATACATATATAGGGGATGCGGACTCAAAAAAATTTGAATATAATATATATGGACCAGGAGATACATATATAAATAAAATATTAACAGCAGATATATATGTAGTAAAATTCCAAAACACAGGAAATGCATATATAATAGATGAAACAGGAAAGTATTATGAGCTAACAATAACATCAAATACAAAAGATTATAAAGTAACATGTTCTGATGAAAGTGTATTAGACGTAAAGAAAGATAAGAATGGAAAAATTTTAGTAGAAAATAATAAAATATTTGTAAGAGGAAAAGAATTAGGAAAAGCTACAATATTAGTAGAAACATCTAAAGAGAAAAGAGCTATGAGTTATGTAACAGTTCATCAAGAACCAACATCAATAGAATTAACTGCAAGTGGACATATATTAGATATATCATCAGCAATAAAATCATTACAAATAAAGCCAACAATATATCCAAGTACGGCAAATTATAAAACTGGAATAAAATGGACAAGTAGTAATAATGATATAGCTGTAGTAGATGAAAATGGATTTGTAACAGGAATTTCAAATGGAGATGTAACAATAACAGCAACAACAGAAAATGGAAAGACTGCAACTTGGAATGTAACAGTAATATCAACACCATTATCAATAGGATTAGACAAAGAAAATGTTACATTAGATATAAGTACAAATAAAACATATCAATTTAAAGCAACAATATATCCAAGTACAGCCAATACAGATATAGGATTAACATGGAGTAGTTCTGATAATAGTGTGGCAACAGTAAATAAAGATGGTGTAGTTACAGGAGTGAAAAATGGAACAACAGTTATAACAGTAGTGACAGAAAATAAAAAGGTAACATCAGCAAGTGTAACAGTACAAACATCACCAGTATCAATATCAATATCACCAAGTAGTGCAACAATTGATTTAAGTGCAGAAAATAAATCAGTACAATTAAAGGCAACAATATCACCAAACACAACTAATATAAAAGATAAAATAACTTGGACAAGTACTAATAATAATATAGCAACAGTAGATTCAAATGGATTAGTAAGGGGATATGCAAATGGAACGGTAACAATAACAGCAACAACAGCAAATGGAAAATCAACGAAAGCTACAATAACGGTACAAACATCACCAACATCTATTACATTAAGTACAAATAAAATAGTATTGGAGAAATATACAAATAAAAATTATCAATTAAAAGCAATAGTAAGACCAACTAATGCAAATGTATATACAAACGTATCTTGGACAAGTAGTAATAATGGTATTGTAACAGTAAATGGAAATGGATATGTAACGGCAATTGGAACTGGAACAGCTACGATAACAGCTACAACAGGAAATGGACTTTCTGCCAAATGTACAGTAGTTGTTGAAAATAAAGTACAAAGAATAACAGCTAGTCCCAATAGTGCTGCAATAAAGGTTGGAGATACATTTACTTCTAAAATAACATGTTCACCATCAGATACAACAGAACAAATTGTATGTGTAAATAGCAATTCTAAGGTTATAAGTACTAATATGATTGCAAGTGGAAATGGTACTTATAATTTAACAGTGAATGGGATAGCTATTGGAAATGCAACAATAACAATAAAGAATTCTAGTTCAACAGTATACGCACAAATAAGTGTAAATGTAGGACTACATATTTCTAGAGGTTGGAGTGATGCAGGAGCTGTTTCATCAGGTTGGAAACAATTAGGAGACGTAATAAACAATACAGCATGTTCTACAATAAAATCTATAAAAGGATCAGCTAATATTGGTGCAAATTCAATGTGGTCTGATAGATATTTTGGATTGAGAATAATGGCTCTAGATACTAGTGGAAATTGGGTAGAAATATGGTCTAGATATAGTGGTACATTTACATGGAATTTTGGAAAAGATAGATATTATTCTGCAGACATATCATTAACCCCAAATAAAGTATATTATTCATTCGCTCTACAATTTATGTATTCAACAAATGTTGATTCTGGTGGAGCAAAATATAGTAATTTTTCAATAGATATAGGAACTTAAATAAAAAAAGTACAACTAAATTTTAGTTGTACTTTTTGTTTGGTTTTAATACTGTGCACTGTGTGGAATGTCAACAACTTAGTGAAAAAATGTTTATATAAAAAAATTTTTTCACTAAGTTGTTGACATTGAGTTATGGTAGTAGATATTTTAAAGTAAACCCCTTGAAAAATTTAATAAGTTACGATAAAATACAAAAAGAAAAACGAAAAATAAAGGTGAAAAAACATGTATTTAAAAAGACTAGAAATGCAAGGATTTAAATCATTTGCAGATAAAACAATATTAGAATTTAGACCTGGAATAACAGGAGTAATAGGACCAAACGGATCTGGAAAAAGTAATATATCTGATGCAATAAGATGGATACTTGGTGAGCAAAGTATGAAATCATTAAGGGGAAATAAAACACAAGATATAATATTTGCTGGAACACAAAATAGAAAATCATTAGGATTTGCAGAAGCATCATTAGTATTTGACAATACTGATGGAACACTACCAATTGAATTTTCAGAAGTAACAATTACAAGAAAAATTTATAGAAGTGGTGAAACAGGATATTATATAAACAAAGCGCCATGTAGATTAAAAGATGTTATTGAATTATTTATGGATACAGGAATAGGAAGAGATGGATATTCAATAATTGGACAAGGAAAAGTTGATGAAATATTAAGCAACAAATCAGAAGATAGAAGACATATATTTGAAGAAGCAGCAGGAATAGTAAAATATAGGGCAAGGAAAGAAGAAACGGAGAAAAAGTTAGAGCAAACAAAACTTAATTTATTAAGAATAAATGATATTATAATAGAAATAGAAGGAAATTTAGAACCATTACAACTTCAATCAGATAAGGCAAAAAAATATTTGAATTTAAAAGAAGAATTAAAAAATATAGAAATTGGATTATTTTTATATAATATTGATAAATACAAAAAAGATTTAGGAGCACTTGTTCAAGATGAAGAAATAATGAAATCAACATTAAATCAAGAAGAAGGAAAACTTGAAAAAATAAAGATTTTAAAAGAAGAATTAAAAGATGAAATTGATGAAATAACTACAAAAATCGAAGAAATGCAAAATATCGGATTTGAGAGTCAAAAACAAATAGAACAATGTAATTCTAATATTAATGTAGCAGAAGCAAAAATTCAAAATAATAAAGAAATTGCAGAAAGAAATAAAATAGAAATATCAGAATTACAAGAGAAAATTGCTAGTTTAAAAAATGATATAGAACAAAAAGAGTCAAAGAAGAGTAATCTAAAAGAAAATAAAGCAAAATTTGAAAATGAATTAAAAGAAAAAGAAGAAGAATTAGCAAAATTAACAGCAAGCTTAAGTTCAAAAGAGCTTGAAATGGAAGAAATCAAAAAGACTATAGAAAAAAATACTGATAGAAAATATGAATTACAAGCAGAAATAAGTAAAAAACAAGCTAATATAGAGAATTTGAAAAAAAGAAAAAGTCAGTTAAATCAAGAAATATCATCACAAACATTTGAAATAGATAGAATTAGAATAAAAAAGGAAGACATTGCAAAAGAATTTAATGAGACAGAATCAAACAGAAATAATATTTTGAAAAAACTTGAAGAAATAAAAAAACAAAAAAATGAAATTACAACAAAAATTAAAGAGTTCGAAATTCAAATTGCTAATTTAACAAATGAAATGAGGATGAAAACATCAAGATATAATTTCCTTGTAGAAACAGAAAAGGAAAAAGAAGGTTATACAAAGAGTGTAAAATCATTATTAATTGATTGCGAAAAAACAAAAGAACTTGGAAAAGGTATGCATGGTGTTTTAGCAAATATTATAGATGTTCCAAAAGAATATCAAACTGCAATTGAAATGTGTTTAGGAGCAAGCTTACAAAATATTGTTACAGAAACAGAAGAAGATGCAAAAAAATTAATTGAGCATTTGAGAACAAATAATTTAGGAAGAGCATCATTCTTGCCAATTACGTCTGTAAAAGGAAAAAAATTAGATAATATAAAAGGCAAAAAAGATGGAGTAATAGGTATTGCCTGTGATTTAATAAAATTTGATAAAAAATATGAGCAAATTGTATTAAATTTATTAGGAAGAACAGTTATTGTTGATGATATGCAAAATGCGATAAAACTTTCAAAAGAAAATAATTATTCATTCAGAATAATTACATTAGAAGGTGATGTAATAAATCCATCTGGAGCAATAACAGGTGGATCAGTAACTAAAAAAACAGTTAATATTTTAGGCAGAAGTAAAGAGATTGAAGAATTAAATGGACAAATTACTGAAATAAAAGAACGAATTTCTAAATTAGAAAAATCAAAAGAAGAATATGAAAATTCATCAGAAAATGTATTAGAAGAGGCAGAAAATTTAGAAAAGCAATTACAAGAAATTGAAATTTCTTATGCAACAGAAAAACAAAGAGTTGAATCAATTGATGAAAATATTCAAACAATAAGAGATAGAATAAATAAGCAAAAAGAAGAGATTTCAAAGTCAGAAGAAAATAAAAAAGAACTATTAAAATCAAAAGAATTAGATGAACAAGAGATGGCTAAAATTTCTAAGGAAAATGAAGAAAAACAAGCAATTATAGATGAATTTGCAAGTTCAAATAAAGATAGTCAAACATATATAGATAACTTAAACGAAGATATTACAGACTTAAAAATATCTGTATCATCATTTAATGAAAGTGAAATGTCAATTCAAGAAATGTCAGAAATGATTAATAAAGAAATTGAAACACATACCAAAAATGTTGAAATTAAGAAAGCCCAAATTGAAAAAGATGAAAAAGAAAATATTGAACTTGAAAAACAAATAGAAGAAACAAAAAAGCAAATAGAAGAAATAAAATCACAAGTTTCTAATAGTGGTGAAAATATTGAAAAATTGAAAAAAGATAGAATTGCCAAAAATGAAAAGCTAACAAAAAAAGAAGATGAACAAACTGATGAATTTAAAGTAATAGAGGACTTAAAAGCACAAGTTACAAAATTAGAAGTTAAGAAAACCAAAATAGAAGAAGATATTACAGAAATTATAAATAAGATGTGGGAAGAATATGAATTAACTCCTAATAATGCAGGAAATTATCCAATGCCAGAAAATGTACAATTAACTCAAAGAAAAGTTAATAATTTACGTACAGATATAAGAGAATTAGGTAGTGTAAATGTTGATTCTATTGAAGAATACAAGAATTTAAAACAAAGATATGATTTTATGTGTGAACAAAGATTAGATTTAGAAAGTACAATGGCAAAACTTAATAAAGTAATTGCTGAAATGCTAGATGTTATGAAAACACAGTTTAAAGAAAAATTTGAAATTATTAATAAAAACTTTGGAGAAGTATTCAAAGAATTATTTGGTGGAGGAATGGCAGAAGTATCATTAACAGATGAAAATAATATTCTTGAAAGTGGAATAGAAATAAATGTGCAACCACCAGGAAAGAAACTTCAAAGTATGTTATTACTTTCAGGTGGAGAAAGAGCATTTACAGCTATTGCATTGCTATTTGCGATATTGAAAATAAATCCAGCTCCATTCTGTGTACTTGATGAAATTGAAGCAGCTTTAGATGATGTTAATGTTTATAGGTATGCTGAATATTTAAAGAAATTTGCTAAAGATACTCAATTTTTAATAATTACACATAGAAAAGGAACAATGGAAGCAGCAGATACTATTTATGGTGTTACAATGGAAGAAAAAGGTATTTCAAAATTATTATCAATGAAATTAAAAGAAACATAGAACGAAAGAAGCTACAATTAGTAGCTTCTTTTATAATCTTATTAATCCAATTAAAATCAAAACAAATCCAGAAAATATTGCTAAACATTTATCTGAAAGTTTAATTCTTTTACTAGCAGAATATGCAATAATATTACCACAATTTATAAAGATAGTATGAAATAATGCAGCAAAAAGTGGATAAACAAATCCAGTTATACCAATTATTCCACAGCTAAGTCCAACACAACTAGCATCAGTTGAAACTGCTAATGCTAATAAAATAGCCTCATTTTTATCAATAGAATTTGAATGATCTAAATCGTAATCTTCTGTATTTTTATTAAAACTTTTATAAATAGAATATATTCCAAGTAAAATTAATAAAGCAGAACCAATAAATGTTGCAACAGATGGTGAAAATAATCTTGAAATATGTTTACCAAGAAAAATTGCAAATGATGTTGAAACAAATGCAATTGAGAAAACAATTAAATTGCTAATTTTATTAATTCTAGAGTGCTTTATACC
>ENA-UONS01003098-UONS01003098.1-human-gut-metagenome-genome-assembly--contig:-CS19-NODE-3098-length-11920-cov-18.471724_pt1 | contig 11920 bp, 9 predicted proteins | sample MGYA00242458_ERZ724005 | MGnify/ENA metagenome assembly ERZ724005
TGGCAAAGGCGGGCCAGGCGTCGGCCCGCAGGTGCGCCCCGCCCCGCAGCGGCACGGCGGGGTCACGGGCCAGCCGCACGCAGTCTCCGGCCCGGCTGACCTGCACGCCGGTCCCGGCCAGAAAGCGCAGAAACGAGTCATAGCTGGCCGGGTCGCAGCCCGCAATTTCGATCTGTCCGCCCGCGCACGCCAGTGCGGCGGCGTAGGTCGCGGCGGCGATGCGGTCCGGCAGCGGGCGGTGAAAGGCTCCGCCCAGCGGTCTGCCGCCCTGCACGGTCAGCACCGGCGTGCCCGCGCCCTGAATATCCGCCCCACAGGCAGACAGAAACGCGATCATGTCGCCGATCTCCGGCTCCTGCGCAGCGCCGCGCAGCACGGTCTGCCCCGCGGCGCTGCAGGCGGCCATCAGCAGGGTCATTGTGGCCCCGACACTGGGCAGCCGCAGTGTAAAATCCACCCCATGCAGCGGCTCCGTGCGCCGCAGCGTGACGGCGATGCCCTCCAATTCGACCTCGGCCCCCATGGCGGCCAGCCCGGCCAGGTGGATGTCCACGGGCCGCGGGCCGAGGCGGCAGCCCCCGGGCAGCGGCAGGTGCACATAGCCGACGCGGCAGAGCAGCGGCGCGAGATAAAATACCGAGCTGCGCATGGCCCCGGCCAGATGCTCCGGGATGTCACCGCAGAGACGGTCCGCGGGACGGGTGCAGAGGTCCGTCCCGCAGCGCCGCACCCGGGCCCCGACAGCGTCCAGCAGTGCCAGGCTGGTGTCCACGTCGGCCAGACGCGGGACGTCCCGCAGGCGGCAGGGGCCGTCGCAGAGCAGCGTCGCCGCCAGCAGCGGCAGGGTGCTGTTTTTGGCGGCGGCAGGCCGGATGCTGCCGTGCAGGGTGCGTCTGCCGTGGATGGTGATCGTCTGCATGAGAGGGGCCTCCTAAACCTATGATATTGCCAGAAAGCGGGAGAATGCGCGGTAGGGGCCGCATATAGGCGGCCCGCAGCCTTCCGGCAGACAGCCGGCTGCCTTACACGCGCGGGCCGGGCATACCCGGCCCCTACCGGGCGGCATTGTCAGTCAACGGGCCGCCGCATACGCTCCCCTCATCCGGCCCTGCGGGGCGACCTTCCCCCAAGGAGGAAGGCAAGGGGTATCTCTACCCCGTTATATGCCGCGTTCCCTCCCGCTTATTACAGCAGCAGCGGCTGGATCTGCACGCCGCGCAGCGCGGCCTCTAATGTGTCGGGCAGGAGCGTGAAATCGCTTTTCAGGCTGCACGGCTTTTTGTAGCTGTCGTCCTGGCCGAAGGGCACAAAATAGTAGCTGCGCCGCTGCAAAAGCTGGCCCAGCGCCGGGGCACTGCCCGAAAGCCCATCGTTCGTGGACGGCGCGATAATAATGGGCCGTCCGCCGCGCAAAAGGCTTTTTGCAGCCAGCGTCACGGGGGTCGAGCTGATGCCTGCGGCCAGCAGCGCCATCGTGGTGCCGGTGGCCGGGGCGATGATGAGCGCCTCGGCAAGCCGCTGCGGGCCGAGCGGCTCAACGGCCTGCAGGGTCGTCAGCGGTCTGTGGCCGGTCACTTCATATAAGGTCTGCCGCAGGGCCGACGCGGTGCCAAAGCGGGTATCCAGCCCGGCGGCGCTGGCACTCAAAACAGGCAGGACGTCCCACCCGCGGGCAGTCAGGACACGCAGCTGGGGCAGCACCGCAGCAAAGCTGCAAAAGCTGCCGCACAGCGCAAAGGCGACGGTGCGTTTGGATTGGGTGGTCATGGGGCGGTGCTCCTTTCGTCGGGATCGCGTTCTTCCAGGATCGCCAGCACGGTCTGTGCAATCAGTGCCCCGGCTGTCTGCGGTGCACAGCGGCCCGGCAGGGCCAGGGCGTGCTCGGCGTGCAGACCCAGTTCCTCGGCGGCGGCAAAGTCGGTGCCGCCGGGCAGACTGGCCAGGTCAATGATGAGCGCCCCGCCCGGCAGCTGCTGCAGAAGGGCCCGGGGCAGCACCGGCGCGGGGACCGTGTTAATGACGGCGTCAAAGCCGGGCAGCAGTGTGGGCAGGGCCGTCAGGGGCGCGGCGCGGCACCCGGCACAGCGGGCATTGGCGCGCTGCTCGGGGCTGCGGGCGGCCACGGTGACGCGCCCGCCCAGCAGCACCAGCCGCCGTGCCACGGCACGCCCGACGCGGCCATAGCCCAGCACGAGAAAGCCGCTCTCCCAGATCGTGCGCTCCCGCAGGCGGAGCAGCAGCTCAAGACAGCCCTCGGCGGTGGGCACGGCGTTCAGGCATTCCAGCTCGGGCCGCAGAAAATAGTCGATCAGCGGCAGCCCGGCCTCCCGCGCGGCCATCCGCACCGGCATCCCGGGGCGGCCCACTAAGATCAGCGTCCCCTGCCCCGCACCCTGCAGTGCGCGGGCGACCTCGTCACTGACGCGGCCCTGGGACATGGGCAGCAAAATGTAATCGGCTGCGGCGGCATTGTCGGCGGCGGTCACGCCGTAACCCGCACGGCGCAGCACGCGCGCCGCCGCCTGCTGGCGGGCATCGTGCCCGACCACGCAAAATGTTTTCGGCATAGGCGCTCACCTCGGTTTGATTTGCGCCATACTATGCCGGGGCGTGTGTACCTGTGCCTTCTGCCTTCCCCATCGGGGGAAGGCGGCCCGCAGGGCCGGATGAGGGCAGAGTGTGCGCTATTGCCAATTCACGGGCAATTGCGGCGGCTTTGCCCTCATCAGTCGCTTTCAGCGACAGCTTCCCCCGAGGGGGAAGCCACGGCACGCAAAAAAAGGCACCCACCTTTTCTTAAAAGATGGATGCCTTTTTACTCAATAATATTTCAGCCCGTCGCACTGGCCGCGCCAGACGAGGAGCGGGTTGATGGGCACGGTGCCGATGCGCAGCTCAGCCACAACGGTCCTGCCGCTGGTGCCCAGCAGCTGGCCCTGCTTGACATCGTCCCCGGCCTCGACGTCCAGTGCGGTCAGGCCGTAGAAGATGCTCCTGAGGCCCGCGCCGTGGTCGATGACGACGGTGTAGCCGTAGCTGCCGCCAAGGTCCTCGGCCAGCAGCACATGGCCGCTGGCGGGCACGATCATAGAATCCTTCGACTTCTTCGGCTTGATGACGACATTTGTCGAGGTGCGCCCGCCGTAGCCGTAGTTCGTGCTGCGCTCGCTGTAGGAACGGCCCACGTACTCGGTCATGCCGTAGAGCAGCGGCGTGTCAAAGCTGTCCAGGAACGGCTGCACAAAGCCGCCCACGGCCCACTGGATCTCGCCGTCGTCAGTCGTCAGCAGCCTGCGGACGGCATCGGGGACGTCGTCCGCGCCGATGTAGGGCGACGTCAGCTGGGACTTGGCGCTGTAATCCTTGTAGGAGTAGGAGGCCGCGCGGACCGACAGCGTCAGCGTCTCGGTATAGCCGTCGGCAGTCACGGTCAGCTCGGTGTTCCCGGTCTCTGCGTTCCACGGGATGGGCAGGTAGCAGATCCAGCCGTTGGCGGCCCTGACGAAGCCTGTGCTTTCCAGCGGGCCCGTCAGCGTCGGTTCGGTCCGGCTCATGGTGCTGCCGACACGCACGGCGGCCACGCTGCCCTGCTGCACCGTCGGTGTGCAGAGCGTGATGGACGGCTTGATGCTGACGGTGAAGCGGAACTGCCAGGTCTCGGTGCCGGTGACGCTGGAGCTGTCCTCGGCGGCGCTGTCAGACGCGGTGACGACGAGTTTGGCGTCAAACGTGCCGTTCTCCGCAAACAGATAGCTGCGGAAGCCGGTGACGCTGCCCTCGTACACGGTCTCCCTGTCGGCGTCGGTGATGGTCAGCTGGGTGCTGTAGTCGGACGGCGTCACGATAATATCCGGCGATGCGTCGGATATGGCATCCTCGAGCACAACGGGAGAGGAATTGAGCGTTTCGGCGTAGGTGCGCCTGAAAAAGCTGCCGACCACCGGCACGTGCCACTTGTAGGCCGTGGGAGCGAGCTCCTGGCCGTCAAAGGTGACCTTGACTTCGGGCAGCATGTCAGGCGTGGCGCTGCGGTAAAGCCATGCCACGCCGCCGCCTGCGATGATGAGCACGAACAGCACAACGAGGAGCAGCCACTTGAACATACCGAACACACCGCGCCCGAGGGCCTGCGGGATCGTATCCTGCGGCTCGTCGTCCTCGTCGTCGGCGGCGCTGTCATGCTGCGGTGCCTCGGGCGCCGGGGCAGGCCCGGCAGACGGCGCGGGGTTTTCCTCCAGCCCGGCCATGATCTGCGCAATCGAAAGCTGCGCCGTGCGGGAGATGTTCGCCATGCGTGCGGCCTCAGCGGCAAGGGCTTTATCGTTGGCAAGGTCATCGCTGAAAACAAGGCCGGACGGCTCGGCAGCGTCCTCCGCGGGGACGTCCCCGGTTTGCTCGGGCGTGTCGGTGACGGCTGTGTCTGCCGCGGCGGCCTCGGGGGGCGCTTCTGCCGCAGACGTATCGTCGACGGCAGGGGCGTCCGCTGTCGGTTCGGGCTCCGTCCCGGCGGGCTCGGCCCTTTCCGCAGGCTCGGGCAGGTCCGGGGTACTCGGGACGTCGGGCACGGTGGGTGCGGCAGCGTCCTCCCGGGCGGGGGTCTCCGGCGGTTCGGGCTTGCTTTCGGATTTGGGCTCGGCAAGCTCCGGCGCGGCGGGAACGGGGCTCTCCTGTGCGGGGGCCTTGCGCTCTGGGGTCTCGTCAGCCGGGGCTTTTTTCGTCGTCGTAGCAGCCTTCGGCGTCTTGGACTTTGCGGTTTTTGTTGTCTTTGTGTTTTTTTTGGCCCGCGGCTTCTTGGGGGACGCGGCAGGCTTTTTCGTGGTCTGCCCGTCTGCGGCGGGCGGCTCGGCGCTGTCCGTCGGCGCAGGGGGCGTGTCGGCGGCAGGCTGGGGGCTGGCTGCCTTGCGGCGCCGGGGCTTCGGCTTGGGGGCCTCCTCCGGCTGTACCGCAGTGGATTTCTTATCTTCTTCCATACTCACACTCACTCTTTTAGGGACCTTTATGGATGCCCGGCAAAACGGCAGCGGCACGGCAGGCCGGGTGTGCCGTGTGCAGCTATTTTATTCAGCCTCGCGGAATTGCAGACCACTGTTTCCGTCCAGCGCGGTCTGCGGGTCGGTGGATTTGCTGCCGATGCGCAGCTCGTAGATCAGGTTGTGGCCCGTCCCGGCGGTGCCCAGCGGGTCGCCGGCGGACACACTCTGCCCGCGCTCCACGCCGACAGTCTCCAGCCCGTACAGGTAGCTCTTTACGCCGCAGCCGTGGTCGATGACCACCGTGCCGCCGGTCAGGGTCAGTGTGCCTGCAAAGACAACGTTGCCTGCCTGCGGGGCGGTGACGGTCTCGCCGTCCGCGGCGGCATAGGTCAGGCCGGTGGCCTGGCCGCTGCGCTGGCTGTCCACCATTTGGGTGACACCGTACTCCATGACGACAGCGCCCGCGCTGGGGGCCTCAAAGCGGCCATTCCAGAGCTTGGCGGAGCTGCCCGTTGTGTACAGCGGCCATATGGCGTTGCGGAACTCCTCCCCGCCGCCGGTGTCCTCCTCGGCGGGGACGGTGACCGTATCATACATGGTGCGGGTGACGGTCAGGGTGATGTCCTTTTCCAGGCTCCCGCAGGTCAGGTGCAGCGTATGGTCGCCGCCCTCGGCGTTGTAGGTCACGGGAATATAGCCCATGTAGCCGCTGGAGGTCTTGCGGAACCAGACGGTGCCCAGATCGGTCTCCAGGCTCGGCTCGCCGTCCAGAATGCCGGACAGCTGCACAGCCACGATGCTGCCCTGCGGCGCGCGCTCGGTGCTCAGGGTGACCTTGGGGTTCATCGCCATCGTGTAGCCGGCGCGGTAGGCGTACCAGCCCACGGGGTCGCCGGGGTTGTCCGCACTGCTGTGGTGCGCGGTCACGATGATCTGATAGCCTCCGTTTTGTGTATAGGTATAGGTATTGCAGTCGGCCAGTGCGCCGGTCCAGACCGTGCCGTCGGGCGCGGTGATCTGAAGCTCGGCAGCGGTGACCCAGTCGGGCAGGACGAGCTGCGGCACGGTATCGGTGAAGGTGCCCAGCTTCTGCACGGTCAGGTTCGTCGGGCTTTCGTAGGTCTTGTTGACCTTATCGCCCAGCACCGGGATGACCCAGCTCCAGCCGTTGGGCTCGAGGGTCTGCTCACCGAAGGTGACAGCTTCCTGCGGCAGGGCATCCGTCCCGGTGCGGCTGTAAAGAAAAGCCGCCGTTCCGCCCAGGATGGCGGCAATCATAACGGCGACCATCACAAGCCAAAGCAGCAGTTTACGCATATTGTGTTTTCTCCGTGGCAGTATGGCATTGCCAAAAAGCCGGACGCCGTCAGGTCGGTGCCCAGCCGGGTTGTGGTGGCAGAAAGGCTTCCCCCGCGGGGAAAGCCTTGAGGATCATTTACTCCTTCTCCTCTGCGGGGGCGGAGGGGATGTTCTCGTAGGTGGTGGAATCCTCGTCGTCGTAATCGTCATCCTCATAGTCGTCGCTGAACAGCAGGCGCTCGTACTCGTCCAGCTCCTTTTCACGGTGGTAGAGATAGAGAGCGGCGGCGGTCAGGGCACCGGCAGCGGCAAACAGGAACGCCAGAACGGCACCGAAGGTGGTTTTCTTCATCATAGTAGTTCTCCTTTTACAAATACTGCGCTGTAACGCAGCTTTCGTGAAAAACGCCGCAGCGGGCGTGCATACAAAGCAATAACGCTAACCTTATTATACCCGACGCAGAGGGCAATTACAACCCGAACATTTGTAAAATATTAAAGGAAAGATAATAGACCACAGCTTTAAAGCAGAAAAGAGGAAGGCCGCGGGCCGGTGCTGCCGGCGGCGTGAGGAACGGACGACCCGTAGGGGCCGGGCATGCCCGGCCCGGTACCTTCTCGCAAACGCCCGTTTATGGGTAACCTCCGGGCCGCATATATGCGGCCCCTACCGCGCGGCAAATAAAAAAGTCCCCGGCAGCATGACACTGCCAGGGATATTCTTATGCTGGAATCAGAACAGCCTATCCACCGGGTACAGCCCATCCTCGCTCATCTTTTTCAGGGCTTCGACCAGCTCGGGCTTGTCCTCGCGGTAGGTGATGCCGTGCCATTTGTCGGCACTGGTCAGCACATGGACGTCCGCTTTGCCGGCCTCCAGCGCGTTCGTCACGACGGTGGGCAGGTAATATTCGCACTTCATCGGGTTGACGGGCAGGCTGGCCTGCAGGAACGCGGCAAAACCGGCCTTGGCCTCCTGCACGTAGGCGGGGGTGAAGCCCCACAGGTTCATCGAGACAACACAGTCAGCGGGCAGGTCGGCCCAGCTCTTGCCGCCGTCCTCGCTGTAATGGATGCCGTCGGCGTAGGGCTCGATGCAGGTGCGCTCGGTCACGCTGACGAGGTTGCGGCTCTCGTCGGTCACGCAGATGCCGCGGCTGACACTGCCGTTGGCGCTGACCGTGTTGCCCAGCAGGAAGCCGACCATGGCCCAGGCGTAGCGGTCCCCGTCGGCGTGGGTGCTCAGGTAGTCGTAGATGAGCTTGAAGCCCTGCGGGCCGTAGTAGTCGTCGGCGTTGATGACCGCAAACGGCGCGTCGCCGATGGCCTCCTCGGCCACGAGGATGGCATGGGCGGTGCCCCAGGGCTTGACGCGGCCCTCCGGCACGGTGAAGCCCTCGGGCAGCTTTTCCAGCTGCTGGTAGGCGTAGCGGACCTCGAACCCGGCGCGCACGGCACGGGCACCGACGGCCTCTTTAAACGCCTGCTCGATCTCGTGCTTGATGATAAAGACGACGGTCTTGAACCCGGCGCGGCGGGCATCGTACAGGCTGTAGTCGAGGATGGCCTCGCCGGACGGGCCGACGGGGTCGATCTGTTTGAGTCCGCCGTAGCGGCTGCCCATACCGGCGGCCATGACAACGAGAATCGGTTTGGTAGACATAGGCTTTTGCTCCTTCTTCTAAGAGTGACTGCGCTGTAGGGGCCGGGCATGCCCGGCCCGCGCGTGTATGGCAGACGAACGCCCGCCGTAAAGCTGCGGGCCGCACATGTGCGGCCCCTACCGGGCGTCGCCACATTGATTTTTATCTTACTCTTTTTTTCAGCCACATGCAAGCACCTTATAAAATTAGAAAAAACTGCGCAATTTCCGCAGATTGTGACCCGGTTTGCTATGGCAACTTAAAACAGAAAATGCTATAATGAATAAAACTACAAAACAGGAGGGCTTTTTTCCGATGGAACATACCGGAAAACGTGCGCTGGTGCTGGCTGGCGGCGGGGCCAAGGGCAGCTATCAGATCGGCGTCTGGCGCGCTCTGCAGGAGCTGGACTGGACGCCTGACATCATCACGGGCGCAAGCGTCGGCACGCTGAACGGCTGCCTGTTCACGATGGGCAAGATCCAGGAGGCCGAGGACCTGTGGCGCAGCCTGGAAATTCACGATGTTCTCGAAGTCCCCGCAACGCTCAAGCCCGAGGAGCTGCACACGTTCTTCCTCGACATCATCCGCAGCGGCGGACTGAACGTTGAACCGCTGGCCGAGATGATCGACCGTCTGATCGACGAGGACGCCGTGCGCACATCGCCTATCCACTTCGGCCTTGTCATGACCGAGCTGGGCAGCCTGCGCAGCGTGCAGTGCCCCATCGAGGACATCCCCGAAGGGCAGTTAAAGGACTATATGCTGGCGTCCAGTGCCTGCTTCCCGGCCCTGCGCCCGCGGGAAATTGACGGTGTAAAGTACATTGACGGCGGCTGGCGCGACAATATGCCGCTGGATCTGGCCGCAAAAATGGGCGCAGCGGAGCTGCTCGGCGTCGATGTGGACGGCATCGGCATTGTACGCCCCAACACCACCGGCCTGCCGACGCGCATCGTGCGCAGCCATTGGGATCTGGGCCCGACGCTGGACTTTGACCCCGCCCGCGCCGGGCGCAACATCGCGCTGGGCTACTTTGACACGCTGCGGTTGTTTGGCCGCTGCGGCGGCACGGCCTACGCCATGCTGCCCGACAATGAGGAATTTCTGGCTCGCTTTGCCGAGCAATACCAAAAACTGCTGGCCGAGGTCTGCGCCCGCGCACCGGAAATTGACCTTGTGGAGAAAAACGCGCGGCAGCGCGCAAACTACCCGGCGCCCTACGCACCGAACCCGAGTGCGCCCACCCGCGGCGCACTGGCCCCGCTGGAGCTGGCCGCCGAGCGCGTCGGCGTGCCCGAGGACATGCCCTACACGCCGAAGCTGCTGGCCGCGACCTTCATGGGCAGCTTTGACAAGGACCCGGCAGACCGCTTCCCCGCCCTGCTGGACGGCAGGGACAACACCCTCGTGACCGAGCGTGCCATCGCCGCTGCCGTGCCCGAGGAATTCGTGACCGCTCTGGTCAGCAAGACCCTGGGCGAGCTGCCGATTTTGTAAAAAGGCTTCCCCCTTGGGGCCCCGCCCGCGTTTGCCAAAGTATCGCGCTGCAAGGGCCGGGCGGTAAGCCTTTAACGGGTGTCTGCGGCGAACCCGCCCCTCATCCGACCCTGCGGGAGCCCCCTCCCGGAGGGGGCCAAGAAGAAAAAAGGAGGCATCCTATGCACACCTATACCGGCGTACCGGCGTCCACCGGCATTGTGGTCGGCCCGGTTGAGCAAATCGACCACGGCACTACCGGCCTGCACCGCATCGTCTGCGACCCGTTCCGGGAGCGTGCTCTCTACGACGTCGCCGTCGTGCTGGCCAAGGATGAGCTGCGCCGTTTGAGCCAGCGCGCCAAGGGGCCGGACGCGGATATTCTGCTGTTCCAGATCGCCCTGCTGGAGGACGAGTCCTTCACGAACGAGATCGGTGACTATATCGCCGCCGGTGCGGGCGGGGCTGCCGCCGTCGAGCGCGCCGAGCAGATTTTTGCGGGCCGCCTGAAAAACGTCGATGATGAGTACATCCGGGAGCGCAGCGTCGATGTCTGCGACGTCTGCCGCCGCGTGGTGGATATTCTGGACGGACGCCCGCGCCGCCGCCTGCATCTGAAGCGCCCCAGCATCCTGGTGGCGGACCGCTTCTTTCCCAGTGACCTGTTCAGTCTGGACCGCCGCATGGTACTGGGCCTGGCCAGCGACCAGGACAGCACGGTCAGCCATGCCGCCATCATGGCCCGCAGCATGGGCATCCCGGCGGTGGTACAGCTGGGCGGCGGCACTGCGGCCATGGCCGTGGGTCACCGCGCGATCCTTGACGCCGACAACGGCACGCTTATTGTGGAGCCGGACGGTGCGCAGATCGCCCAGGCGGACTGTAAAATTGTATTGAGCCGCCTGCACGGCCAGAAGCCCGACCCCGTGGCCGCCCTGCCCTGCCTGACGAAGGACGGTACGGCCTTCCGCCTGATGCCGACCTGCAACATCAGCGACAGCGACGTGCCCCATACGCGCGGCGCGGCGGGCATCGGCCTTGTGTGCACCGAGACCGCGATTCTGTACGACCAGAGCGACGAGGTGCAGACCACCCGTCTGCGCGAGCTGCTGAAAAGCGCCGAGGGCGTGCCCGTGCTGCTGCGCACCTGCGATACCCGCGCCGACGACGACGCCCCCTGGGCCGGAGAGACGCAGGACCGCCTGCGCGGCAACCGGCTGTTCAAGCCGCAGATCCGGGCGCTGCTGCGCACCGCCACGGACGGCGACCTGCGGGTCGTGTTCCCGATGATAAAAGATGTGGCCGACTGGGATCGCTGCGTGAAGGAGGTCAACACCTGCCGCGATGAGCTGCTGGCCGAGGGCCGCGAGACCGGCCCGATGATGCTGGGCTGCGTTGTGGACATGCCGTCCGCCGCGGTCATGGCCGGGGATATGATGGAGCACGGCGCGCAGCTGATGGCTGTGGATATTGAGGACCTGACCCGCTACACGCTGGGCCTTGTGCAGAATCCCACCGCCGCCGTGAACCAGCTGACGAACCCCGCCGTGCTGCGCCTTGTCAGCGGCATTCTGGAGCAGGCGCAGGAGCACGGCGCACAGGTCTACCTCTGCGGCATCACCGTGGCCGCCGTGGATGCCATGCCGGCCTATTTAAAGCTCGGCATCCGCACCTTCAGCGCCGAGCCCGCGGCGCTATTGCCGCTGAAGAAGCTGCTGATGGAGCAGGAGCTGACGCAGTAGCGCTGTAGGGGCCGGGCATGCCCGGCCCGCAGGCTTCCCATAAGCAGGGCGATTTCGCGAGGTGCAGGGCCGCACATGTGCGGCCCCTACCGGCAGCTTGTAGGGGAGGCATTCATGCCTCCCGTGTACCTACCGGCAGCACCAAACGCCCCGGGAGGGATGAATCCCTCCCCTACTACTTAAAAAATGAAAATGCCCGCCGTGTTCCCACGGCGGGCATTGTTCATGCGATCAATTACTGAGCAGCAGCCTTGTTGGCGCGCTTAGCCATGCGGCTGATCTTGCGGGCAGCGGTGTTCTTATGGATAACACCCTTGCTCTTAGCAGAGTCGATGGCAGAGACAGCAACCTTAACGACGGTCTCCTTGTCAGCAGCATTGCTGTCGATGGCAGCGTTTGCCTTCTTGACCACTGTTTTCAGGTTGGACTTGACGACCTTGTTGTGCAGAGCCTCTTTCTTGGCCTGAACAACACGATCCTTCTGAGATTTAATATTAGGCATTCGTTCCACCTCCTTGGTTCCCCATAACAGTACAAGTTATCCTACCACACTTTTTGCAAAGTTGCAAGGGCTTTTTGAAAAAAACTTCATAGAAACCAAAAAAATCGCATAAAATTCTGGTACAAGGGGGTGTGTGCCATGCAAAAGCTGCGCCGGTGGGCGGCGGCTGCGCTGTGCGGGGCCGCATTTGCGGGCAGTGCGGCGGCGGTTCTGGCCGCGTGTGCGGTCTGCCCCGGGCGGGCGTGGATCGTGCGCGGGGCGCTGTTTTTGCAGGACCCCGCG
>ENA-UONS01003117-UONS01003117.1-human-gut-metagenome-genome-assembly--contig:-CS19-NODE-3117-length-11848-cov-8.613584_pt1 | contig 11848 bp, 7 predicted proteins | sample MGYA00242458_ERZ724005 | MGnify/ENA metagenome assembly ERZ724005
AAAAGAATCAAGTAGTGCCTGATGAGGTATTAAGCAAGGAGTTCCTTAGCCAGTTTAAAACAGAAGCCGATGTAAGCAAGTTTCCGAAGCAAATACATACCCAAGTATTAGAGGAAATGCTTGAAAATGAAATGGATGTCCATTGGGGGTATAAAAAGAATTCTATAGTCGGTAATAACAGTGGCTATTCACGCAATGGCAGCTATCTGAAGGAAATCCAAACAGAACATGAAGAAGCCGTCATCTCTATTCCCGTAATCGCAATGGCCAGTTTAAGCCGATAGCAGTGTACAAGCATGAAAGCTGTGGACTTTCGATAGAGAAGCATTTTATTTTCCTATATGCCAAAGGAATGAGCGTTTCTGACATAGAAGAGATGCGTGAAATTTATGAAATAGAGCTTTCTACATCGGCCATTTCCATCATTACCAACAAGGTAAACCTGCTGCTCTGGAGTGGCAAAACCGTCCTTTGGATCCTGTTTGTCTTATAGTTTGGATGGATGGTATTGTCTTTAAGGTACGCGATAACGGCAAGATCATAAACAAGACCGTTTACCTTTGTGTCGGACTGAAACAAAACGCCCCGAAGGAAATTCTCTTGGCATGTGGGTTGGTAAATCGGAAAGTTCTTCTTTCTAGATGGGCGTCCTGACCGATTTAAAGGCCCGTGGAGTGCAAGATATACTGATACCTGTACCAACAATATGAATGGATTTACGGATACCATCCGTACCGTATTCCCTCAGTCATCCACCCAAATCTGTGTGGTACATCAAATCAGAAGCTACTGTAAATATGTCGTTTGTAAGGACAAGAAAGAGTTTACGGCGGATATGAAGAATATCTATGTATCCATAGGCCATATCATGGAGAAACAACTGAGATGATCTGACTGTTTTCTTCCAGTTCCCGTTGAAGATCAGAAAATAATCTATACCACAAATCTCATTGAAAACCTGAACGGGAAAAATCAGAAAGTACACGAAATCAAAGCTTTCATTCCCTTTGGACGATGCCGTAAAAAAGACAGTATATCTTTAGCTTATGGAGATTGAAAAGAAATGGACAATGCCTATTTCAAACTGGAGTTTGATTATGAACCAATTTATCGCTATTTTTGAAAACAGAATCCAGATATAAGAACAAACTTACTGCCGAATTCTGTTCCCATTTACACAAAATTTTGGACTGTGCTGATTATGATTTCAAGCGTAATGTAAAACAGCTTCCTTTTCCGACTTCACTTTCTACAGTTAAAGTTCCACCATGAGCTTCCACAAAATCCTTCGAAATAGATAACCCCAGTCCGCTGCCTTGAACTTTAGTACCTGGTACTCTGAAATAATGATCAAAAATACTCTGGTGATAACGTGGATCTATGCCTTTACCAAAATCACGAACATACATCTCTATATAGTTGTCTTCTGTTTGACGTGCGCCTATAATTATACGACCATTTTCAGGAGAATAACGGATTGCATTCGAAAGCAAATTAGTTAATACCCAAGCTATTTTTTCACTGTCAACAAATAATTTACCTATTTTATTTTCCGGATATTGTACTTCTATTTGTATATTAAATTTTTCAGCTTGTACTCGATTGGCCTTTATTGCATATTCAATCAACTCTATTGGTTTTGTTATACGGGGCTTTAATTGTAGTTTGCCAGACTCAACCTGCGTCATATTAAGCAGTTCACCAGTAATATTAAGCAAACGCTCACTATTATCTTGAATACTTTGTGCCAATTCCTTTTGTTCATCGTTTAAGTCCCCTATTCGACTGTCTTCAAGCAACTGCAAGCTCATCATTATTGCTGAAATAGGTGTCTTCAGTTCGTGTGATATTGTCGAAATGAAAGTTGTCTTGGCCGAATCAAGTTCCTTGAACTCAGTAATATTCTTAAGCATAATAACGTATCCCTCGTTTATAACGCCAGAATTATTATTTCCAGACTTATCAATTTGCATACATTTCATCTGAAAATAACTTTCCTTATTGTCGGCATATATTTTTAGAGGTTCCGTTTTACCTACTTTATCCTCTCTTTGAGAATCCATAAGTTCACGTATAAGTCTTCTCAACAAATCATTTCTCATAGAAATTTCCTGAGCCGATTTTTGTAATACATCTTCACGCTTTAAATTAAGAACATTCAAGGCCTCATCATTTATAAATAAAATAGTCAACTCATTATTCAAGCCTATAATAGGTTCCTTCACACTATTAATAATGGTTTCCATATAAATTTTTGCAGCCTTCATTTGTGCCAGCGTACTTGAATGATAATCAGACAATCGTTTTGCCATTCTGTTAAAGTTTTCGGATACTTCTGCAAATTCATCACTTTCCAGATTTAACCTGCAATCATAATTATGATTGGCTATATCTTTGATTCCGTCAATAATTTTTTTGATCGGTTTATTAAAATAGGCAGGAAAAACTGTCAGCATAAAAATTCCGATTACTATACAAAGACCTCCAATAGAAGATATCCAAAGTAATGCACGTTGTAATCCTGGCCCTGCAGCAGGACTATTAGGCTCTGTAGCTGTCAAGATTTGCAAGTTTACAATAGAGAGTGAAACAAGAAGCACAATCATCGCAACAAGTACTCCTATCACTAATGTCAATTTTGTCTTAATATTCATAACACATTATTTTATTGCGGAAAGATAATCAATTTTATATCCATTTTTGAAAGATTTTTAAGAAAATATCCATAACGATGTATTTTTAAAATTTTTCTCCAACCTAAAGTCGGTTGCCCAATACAAACTGTTGTAATATGATGTTCACGACATACATCAATAATAGCCTGTATAATATCCGGTGAAGCAATTTGTACCAATTCACCACCCAGTTCGGTTACCAGTTTAAAATGGTTTAGTAAATGCCTCTGAACAGACAGATTTATCCTATCAGGACTTTCTACAGGTGTTTGAACATATAAAGCTATAAAATTTGTATTATATCGGGACGCAAGCCGCGCGGTACGACGTATGATATGTCTCGGTGTTTTTTCATTACTACTTATACATGCAAGATACAATTCTCTATGAATAGCCTTTTCCTCTGGAACAACTTCCGTTTCAACTTTCTTTTCAACCCTAAATGCAACCTCTTTAAGAGCTAACTCTCGTAATTGAAGAATATTTTCCGTCTTGAAAAAATTATTAAGAGCAGTTTGTATTTTCTCTTTCTTATATATTTTCCCAGCTTTTAAACGACTGATAAGTTCCTCAGCCGTCAAGTCAATATTAACAACCTCATCTGCTTCTTCTAAGACCTTATCAGGAATACGCTCCTTTACTTCTATTCCGGCAATCCCCTTAATATCCTCATTCAGACTTTCTATATGTTGAATATTAACAGCCGATATAACATTAATGCCAGCCTCTAATAGGTCCATTACGTCTTGCCAACGTTTTTCATTCCGACAACCGTCAACGTTGGTATGTGCAAGTTCATCGACTATTACTAGCTCTGGATGTAACTGAAGAATAGCGTCCAGATCCATTTCTTCTAATTCTTTCCCCTTGTAAAATATCCTTTTACGAGGAATAACCGGTAATCCTTTTAATTGAGCTTCTGTGCCTGCCCGTCCATGCGTCTCAACATAACCAATCTGTACATCAATGCCGTTGTCCAACATTTCATGAGCCTCCTGCAACATTTTATATGTTTTACCCACACCGGCTATCATTCCGATATATATCTTAAAAACACCTCTTTGTGAACGCTTTATAAGATTCAGGAAATGACGTACATTTTCTTCTTTATTCACCATTATTCTTTTATAAATTTAGTATTCAGTATCAATAGTGTAAATTTAAAATTATTTTGTTGTTTTAGTATTAGTAATCAATCCAAAATCGTTTGTTGAATAAAAGTAATACACCAAATATTTCCAATCGTCCAATAAGCATTAGAGCCGAAAGAATCCATTTAGCCGCATCAGGTAAAGCAGACCATGAAAAAACTGGTCCGAAAGTTCCTAAACCAGGTCCGACATTACCTATTGCAGATATAACAGTACTGAATGATTCGGTCAGACCAACTCCTAAACACATCAACAATGTCCAACCTATAAATATGCATATCAGGTATGTAACAAAAAAAGTATATACCATTGCTGTTGTTTGTACTGGAACTTGACTGTTATTAATATGTACCAGTAAAACAGCTCGCGGATGCAACATTTGCTTGAACTGATTCTTTATGTTCTGAAATATGATTAAAAATCGTAAATTTTTAACACCTCCACTGGTTGAACCTGTACACCCCCCAGATATCATGGCAAAAATTAGCAACATCCATGTAAATGTAGGCCATAAATTATAATCATCTGTAGCAAATCCACAAGATGTATGGGTAGTAGCTACCTGGAATAAAGCTTTGCGAAATGCTGTCTCAATATCATAATAACCAGTTATGAACAAGGTAAACGCTATTATTACAGTCAGAACTGTTATTGATGTAAGAAACCAGTGTAATTCTCCATCCTTTAATAATTTCTTATATTTCCCATCCAAAGTAAAATAATACAGAGAGAAATTGACTCCGGATAAAATCATAAAAATAGACACTACATATTCTATGTAAGGTGAATTCCAATAAGATATACTATCCTGTTTAGTTGAAAAACCACCTGTTGCCGTAGTAGCAAACGCCTGACACAATGCATCAAATAAATTCATTCCACCTAACATCAATAATATAGTTTCCAATAAAGTAAGTCCTATATAAATAAGCCACAGATATCGTGCCATAACCTTAATTTTAGGATGGATTTTATCGTGCGTTACTCCTGTAGCCTCTGACAAAAAGAGCTGCTGGCTGCTACCGCTGAATAATGGAAGCAATGCTATGGTAAAAAGAACTATACCAAGACCTCCAATCCATTGTGTAAAACTACGCCAAAAGAGCAGTCCATGGGGTAATGATTCTATATTATTTAATATTGTAGCTCCAGTTGTTGTGAAACCTGACATGGTTTCGAAAAAAGCATCAGTAATAGATGGTATGTATCCACTTAAATAGAATGGTAACATACCCAAAAGCGTAAATAATATCCAGGAAATACTGACGATACAATATCCATCACGTCTTGAAATATTATTACATCCACGATTACCGGCTAGTACCATTATTCCGCCAATGCTAATATTCATTACCATTGTCCAGATAAAGTAGATATAGCTATCTTCATGATAAAAAGCTGATATACCAGCGCAGATTGCAAATAGCCCAGCTTCAACCAAAACCAGTATACCTAAAATATAGGAAACTGTTCTAAAATTAATTAGTCCTTCTTTCTTGTTTTTGAATAAAAAAGAATTTGTTTGATAAGTTTCTTCCATATATAACATCTTTTGTAAACTTATAGGCAAATCGTATGCCACATGAATTAAGTGAATTGTAATTCGTTAATTAATAAGATGTTATAAGTATGTACTATGTATAAAGAAACGTCACCCTTCTCATTATGAGATATATAAATTCCCATAATGAGAAGGGTGACATTGATTATTATAATTAGCTATAAAGGGATGTAAACGTCTATATTAATTTAAAACCCCAAACTAAATCCTGTTACAAGATATGTCCTATCATAGATCGGAGCCACAATCGCTTGTACAAATAAAGGAATAGAAAAATTGTCTGTTATTTTTATATCCTTACCTGCTTTTAACGATATGTCAGTAAAAGCAGCTTTATTATGATAATACCCTTTCCAAGGAGTAAAACCTATTGCTGGAGTCAGAGTGATGTCCGCTGGTAATGAGATTTGATATGAAGCATTAATATAGGTAGAACCTTGAAGTTTTCCTTCTTCGTTTTTATCAGCTCCGGCAAACATCGTACTCCATGAAAGAGTCAAAGGAAAAGATTTACCAAAACAATATGTCAAAGTCCCTTCAAAAAAATGCGAATCTTTATAATGACCGTATGGCCGATTCACTCCGGACCACCAATAATCCGATACTGTTACAGAGAAATTATTTGATGAATAACTCAAATTTATATCAAACTCTTTAGAAGGTATTTCAACATTCCATCTACTTAATGTTTGGCTACCCCATACATTAATACTGAAGCCTGCATATCCCAAAGTTAAAGATGGCTGTACTGAAAAACCTGAGTTCTGATCTGCTCCACGCCATATATAATCAGAAACAAAATCAGCCTTACCGTTAACTGTAAATTTATCTTGAGCATAAGTCTTAGTTGGGAGTAATAATATAGCTACACCCATGGCTGCTGCTAATGTTTTTATAATCTTTCTCATAATCTGTTGAAATATATTCTTGTTATATTTTGGAATTACAACATATTCGTTGTTTTTAATAACTCATCTTTTCCCTGCGTATCTGCATCTACAATTTCTTGCAGATACAGAAATACATATCAGGGAAAAAACAGTTATAGATTTATAGATAGCTGCAGATTATCTGTTTACAGTTGGATTTATCTCTTCCAAAGCAACATTCAGTTTTAACACATTAATTTTTGCAGGACCGAATATGCCTAATAATGGTTTCTCTATCATCTTGTCAACGATAGCTTTAACATCCGATTCATCCATATCTCTTGCCTCAGCAACACGTTTGACTTGTACATACGCACATTCAGGAGTTATATCAGGATCAAGACCTGAAGCACTTGCTGTTACCATTTCAGCAGGAACATCTTCTCGTTTCAAATAGGGGTGATAAACCAGAAATGTATCAATTCTTGCTTCCACCTCTGCAAGATATTCCTCATTGGTAACACCCTTGTTGCTGCCTGCGGAGCTTGTACCATCGTATCCGTCGCCCGCACATGAAGGTCTGCCCCAGAAAAATATATCTTTAGTAAAGACTTGCCCTACGTTTGCTACTCCAACAACTTTACCATTGAGCTTTACCGTTTCTGCATTGCCACCTTCACCGGGTGCTGCGAACTGTGCGAAAATCCATAATACCAATATATAACATACCGAAAAAAATACACAGAATACCAATGTGATTCGAATTGATTTCATTAAATTTTTCATAACTGTTTCTTGATTTTATTAGAAGAATAATCCAACAAATAAGTCTATTAATTTAATACCAACAAATGGAGCTATAATACCACCTACGCCGTAAATGAGCAGGTTACGACGAAGTAATGCGCTTGCACCTATAGGTTTGTATTCAACACCTTTAAGAGCCAAAGGTATCAAAATAGGTATTATGATAGCATTGAATATGATAGCAGAAAGAATAGCACTTTCAGGACTATGCAACCCCATTATATTAAGTGCTCCAAGTTGTGGCACGGAAACCATAAATAATGCTGGAATTATAGCAAAGTACTTGGCAACATCGTTTGCTATAGAGAATGTAGTTAGAGTACCACGAGTCATCAGCAACTGTTTACCGATCTCAACAATTTCAATAAGTTTTGTCGGATCATTGTCCAAGTCAACCATATTGCCGGCTTCTTTTGCCGCCTGAGTTCCACTATTCATTGCCACTCCCACATTAGCTTGTGCAAGAGCAGGTGCATCATTTGTTCCATCACCCATCATGGCGACTAGTTTTCCGGCAGCCTGTTCCTTTTTTATATAATTCATCTTATCTTCCGGTTTGGCTTCTGCTATAAAATCATCAACACCGGCCTTTTCAGCAATATACTTTGCGGTCAGAGGATTGTCGCCTGTTACCATTACAGTTTTTACACCCATCTTACGCAAACGTTCAAAACGTTCCTCTATGCCAGGCTTTATAATATCTTGCAATTCGATAACTCCTGCAATTTTCTTGTTGATACATACTACCAAAGGGGTGCCACCATTGCTTGTAATTCTCTTAATAATATCTTCAGTTTCTTTAGGAAATTCATTTCCTGCTTCATTTACAATATTACGAATTGCATCAAATGCTCCTTTTCGGATTTGCGTACCATCCTTTAAGTTTATTCCTGAACACTTTGTTTCAGCCGTAAATTTAATCATGTGAGCCCCTTCTGTGTTCAGATTACGCATACGTAATCCCTGTTCACGTCCTAACTCAATAATGGATTTTCCTTCCGGCGTATCATCAGATGCAGAAGACAGCATACATGCTTCTATAAAACTACGTCTGTCAAGTCCTGCTACAGGATAAAAATCAGTAGCTTTACGGTTACCGATTGTTATGGTTCCAGTCTTGTCAAGCAGAAGTGTATCTACATCACCGGCCGTTTCAACAGCTTTACCTGATTTAGTGATTACATTTGCCCGTAATGCACGATCCATCCCTGCAATACCTATCGCAGAAAGCAAACCACCGATAGTAGTAGGTATCAAACAAACGAAAAGTGAAAGGAATGCTGCAATGGTAATTACGGTATTAGAGTAGTCTGCCATTGGCTTAAGAGTGATACATACTACAAGAAACACCAATGTAAATACGGCAAGAAGAATTGTAAGAGCGATTTCATTAGGTGTCTTCTGACGGCTTGCTCCTTCAACCAATGCAATCATCTTATCCAGAAAGCTTTCACCCGGTTGAGTTGTTACAACTACCTTAATATGATCTGAAAGGACTTTTGTACCGCCTGTTACAGAACTCTTGTCTCCACCCGCTTCACGAATAACAGGAGCAGACTCACCTGTAATGGCACTTTCATCTATTGATGCAAGCCCCTCAATAATTTCACCATCAGCCGGAATGACATCACCTGCCTCACATTCAAATATATCCCCCTTCTTAAGCTGTGAACTGCTTACAGTCTTCACATTACCATTTATAATAAGTTTAGCAGGTGTTTCTTCACGAGTCTTACGCAAGCTGTCAGCCTGGGCCTTACCGCGAGCTTCAGCTATAGCTTCAGCAAAGTTGGCAAACAATAATGTCAGAAAAAGTATTATAAATACCCATAGGTTATAAACAAATGAACCTTGTGATGTGCTGAATGCAGAATATACAGTTACGAACAACATAATCAATGTTGAAACTTCTACAGTGAACATGATCGGGTTCTTAATCATTATTTTCGGATTCAGCTTTACAAATGACTGTTTCAGACTTTCTATAACCTGATCCTTTTGAAACAGTGATGTATTTTGATTCTTTGAATTCATATCATAATTTTTTGTTTATAAGTTGACAAGGGTATCAGTTATCTTTTAATATAAAACTGTACTGCTTGTCAACTTCAACTTAATTATCTTAAATCACAATGAAAAATGTTCAGCAATTGTACTTAATGCCTGTGCAGGGAAGAATGACAACGCTGCAACTATGAAAATAACTGCAAATGTCATCACTCCGAAAGTTACTGTATCTGTTTTAAGAGTTCCGGCGCTTTCCTTTATATACTTCTTTTGTGCCAAAAGACCTGCTATAGCTACCTGACCGATAATAGGTATAAACCTACTCAATATTAATACAATACCACATGATACATTCCAGAACCAGGTATTGTCACCAAGCCCCTCAAAGCCAGAACCATTATTTGCGGCACAAGAAGTAAACTCATATAACATTTCTCCAAGTCCGTGAAAGCCAGGATTATTCAACCATCCTCCTTCACTTTCCACAAATGCAGGAGCATGAACATAAAGATATGCAGCAAGAGCAGTTCCTACAAGTATCACAAAAGGATGAAGAAGTGCTACTATCGAAGCTATCTTCATTTCTTTTGCCTCGACTTTGTGACATATAAATTCCGGAGTACGTCCTACCATCAATCCACTTATGAATACTGCTATAATAATGAATGTAAAGTAGTTCATCCAACCTACACCAACACCACCAAACCATGTATTAATCTGCATATTCAGCATTTCAATCATGCCGGACAGCGGCATTGTAGAATCGTGCATACCGTTTACAGAACCATTAGACGTAACAGTTGTAACAACACTCCAAAGACCTGTTGCGCCGGCACCGAGACGAACCTCCTTACCTTCCATTGCTCCATCGTCCTGTGCTATACCCATTGCGTCAATTCTTGGATTACCCCCCATTTCCTGAGAAACATTGATGCATACACCTATTAGGAATGCAACAAGCATTACACCATAAATACTGTAACCTAATCTTTTACGGTTTACATAGAAGCCAAAAGCAAATACCATGGCCATTGGAATAATAAGAATGGAGCAACATTCTATCATGTTAGACAAATAGGTTGGGTTTTCCAATGGATGTGAAGAGTTTACACCATAGTAACCTCCGCCATTAGTACCCAACTGTTTGATAGGAACAATTGCCGCTGCCGGGCCTTGTGATATACTTTGTGTATTTCCCTCAAGTGTTGTTATCTCCATCTTTCCATCAAATCCCATTGGAGTCCCTTGTATAATTAGTATAAAACCAACTACAAGTGATAACGGAAGAAGGATACGTGTACAACTTAATACAAGATATTTCCAGAAATTACCAATAGTTTTTGTGGTCTTTTCACCAAGAGCTTTCATGATACCCGCCATAGCAGCCATACCTGTAGCTGCAGTTATAAACTGGAACAACATGATTACAAACAGCTGTGTGAAATATGTAAGGTTGGTTTCACCACTATAATGCTGTTCATTACAGTTTACCATAAAAGAGATACAAGTATTGAAAGCCTGATGTGTCGTCTGACCAATATTTCCATCCGGATTTAGTGGTAAATAGCCTTGCACAACAAGCAAAATCATTCCCCATACAAACCAGAAAGCATTTACTACAAGCAAAGCTCTTAAAAACTGTTTCCAGTTCATCTCTTCTTCCGGATTGATTTCTGAAAGCCGGAAAATTAAATTTTCTACAGGCTTCATGAAATCACTCCAAACCTTGCTACCTTTATAAACTTTTGCAATATATTTTCCTAATGGATAACTTAATACTACCATTAGAATAATTTGCGCTATTACACCTAATATTTCTGTATTCATATTTTTACTATTTTTTATTCGACAGCCTTATTATAATATTCTTCCTGCTCTATTTAAAATTTTTCGGGTTTAACTAAAACATACATTAAATAGCCAAACATAATAAGGCTTACAATAAATAATACTGTGTACATAAATCTTTCCTCCTTTTTACTTTAAATGTTTTCAAACCAATCAATACAGTTCCCAAATAACCAAAAACAGCCAATACCCATCAGCATACAGACTGCAAAACCAATTGTAAATAGTTCCATCATTTTTTATATTTAAAATTCATTTCTACCTATGCAATAGGTATGCCAGACAAGGAACAATCCATATAATAGACTGTATATAAGCATGTTACGATTTTATCCTTTACTCTAAATATTATTTTATTTTTCTCAATTTGATAAATTGAAATTATTATTATGACATGATACATTTGAAAGCAGTCAAAGTAGACATAGAAAGACATTATTATCCATGTAGTATTAAATAATGACAGATGTGAAAGTATAGTAAAAGAACGAAGTTGTTAATAACAATAAAGCATAGACTAAAAAGCAGAACCGAAAATTCCTGAGGTTTTCAATGTTTATACCCAATAAAATAGAATAATTCAGAATACGACATTTCTCAATAGAAATAAATTCAGAGATATATAGTGCCTTTTTAATGCCAGATTATCAAGAGAGAGCAAGACTCAGCTATAAGCTTCTTCTTAAAGCTGGGTCATACTTCTAAAAATATTTACAATAAAATTCAGTTATAAATAAAGTATAGCCATGTTTTTCAATTTCTACAAGTAGAAACACTATCTTCTTACAACATTATCGGAAAAACAAATGAGAACTTTTATATAATGTACTTTTTGATTTTTCTATTCAAATTTTTCATGAGATTTGCAGCATAGATTATTTCTCTTATTTCCAGATGAAATTATTAGAAAAACACAAGTGTCTCAATTAT
>ENA-UONS01003122-UONS01003122.1-human-gut-metagenome-genome-assembly--contig:-CS19-NODE-3122-length-11830-cov-9.696221_pt1 | contig 11830 bp, 7 predicted proteins | sample MGYA00242458_ERZ724005 | MGnify/ENA metagenome assembly ERZ724005
ATGTGTAGTGTATGCGGTTTTGAAGGTATATCGGAAAGGCCATCGGAGAGATCCGGTGGCTTTTTGTAATTATTTTCTGCAAAATACTTGTTTTTCGAAAAAGATTGTGCTATAGTAACAATTGTCAGGGAAAGATTCCTGAGGTATTCCTCGATAGCTCAATGGTAGAGCATTCGGCTGTTAACCGAAGGGTTGTTGGTTCGAGCCCAACTCGGGGAGCTAAGATGAAGAAGCGATACAGAAATGAGAAATCATAGCTGTATCGCTTTTTTGCTGTCTGTAGCCATTAAGAAACGCCATCTAACATTTTAACGGTTTTCCATAACATTTCTTCCTGTTCATGGAAGAAAGATTTCGTTATAATAAAATCAGACAGATCACGGAATATGTGCAGAGTCAGGAGTCGTGTCAAGGCGGAACTTTTTCCGATAGGCACTTGGCGTCATGCCCTGCTTCTGGCGGAAGGCTTTGGTAAAAACTTCGGCATTCCGGTAACCACAGGAAAAAGCGACCGTTTCGATGGAGAGATCCGTATACGATAAAAGCTCGAGCGCACGCGTGATCCGGCAGGAAGAAAGATAGTCCTGCGGTGAGGTATGGAGATATTTCTGAAACAGGGTATAAAGGTAACTCCGGTTGATGCATACATATCTGGCAATATCCGAGACAAGAATTTCATTGGAATAATTATTTCGGATAAACTCAACAGCTTTTTCCACGTAAAGATTGCCGCTCTCCCGTGCAGAAGGATCGGCAAGCGTGATTTCGCGGGAAAGAATTGAGAAAAACTGGTACAGACAGCCTTCCAGAAGATACTGGTCCGAGGTGTCATAGGTATTGTGCTTCTGCATCTGAAACAAAAGGGACTGCAGTTCACCGGAAAAGTTGCACTGGTAGACAGGGTGCTCCTCGGAAAGACCGAGTTCCTGTACATAAGAGGCAGCTTTTTCGCCGTCAAAACCGATCCAGAGATATGTCCAGGGATCATCCGCATCGGCTTCATAGTAGGTGCGGACATTTGGCATCAGGAAAAAGCCCTGTCCGGCGGTTAAACGGTAAGTGCGGTTTCCGATGGTAAAAGTGCCTTTCCCGGAAATAATATAGTGGATCACGTAATTGGGGCGGACAGCCGGGCCGTAGCTGTGCAGTGGCTGGCAGGCTTCGTAACCGCAGAAACAGAGATAAAGATCCGAAAATTTATGCTTTTGGACGGGAAGTGTCCAGGAAGTTTCCATAAGTATACCTCACAAAATGAATCATCAGAAAAGCCGGAATGTCACAAAAGGATGAGATTCCGAAATGTCAGTAAAATTATATCGTGTTTTGCAGGATACTGCAAGCCGCTGTAGGAAATCAAAGGCCCGGAGTAGCAGCCGTTGCGGTTCACACAGCACCGGAACACTTGCTGTTCGGGTATGTAAGAAAGTGATTTTGATGTGAGCAGCCCGAAAAAATGCGATAAGATAAAGGAGAAAAAATCATGGCAATCAAAGTAAGTGAAAATGGACGGTTATTTACCCTCCAGACAAAAGACAGTAGTTACCAGATGTTCGCAGATGACAAAAATGTGCTTCTGCATCTCTACTATGGAGAAAAAATCGGTGAGGAAAATCTTTCCGGTCTGATTTTCTGTACGGATATGGGATTTGCAGGAAATCCGGAGGAAGCAGGCCCTAATCGGAAATATTCTCTTGATACACTTCCGCAGGAAATTCCGGGAAGTGGTGTCGGTGATTTCCGTGATGATATGATTGAGATCCGCCACGCGGACGGCAGCTTTGCAGCAGATTTTCGTTTCGATTCGTTCGAAATTCTGGATCATTCCTATGCTATTCCGGGAATGCCGGCGCTGTACGATACAGAGGAAGAAAAAGGTGAGACTCTTGTTATTACAATGACGGAGAAGGCTTCCGATATTGTTCTGAAGCTGTTTTACGGTGTATTTGAAAAGGAAAATGTGATTACGAGAGCGGCAAGACTCGAAAATCACGGAGAAACGGCGATTGAGCTGGAAAAAATGCTGTCATTCAGCATGGATCTGATGTATGAAAATTATGAGATGATCTATTTCTCGGGTCGTCATGCGATGGAGCGTACGGCGGAGCGGATTCCGGTGCAGCATGCAAAAGTCGAGATCGGAAGCACCCGTGGTACATCGAGCCATCATTACAATCCGGCTGTGATCCTCTGCGAGGAGGGTGCGGGTGAGACACACGGTTCCTGTATCGGCGCATGCCTCGTTTACAGCGGAAACTTTGTTGCGGCAGCACAGAAGGATCAGAAAAATCAGACCCGTTTTCAGATGGGTATTCATCCGACCAATTTCTGCTTCCATCTGGAAAGAGGAGAGGCGTTCGATACCCCGCAGGCAATCTTAAGCTATTCCGGAACAGGCCTTACCAAACTGTCACAGCAGTATCATGAGATCATCCGCGAGCATATCTGCCGCGGCGCATACAAGCATGCCAAACGACAGATTCTGATCAACAACTGGGAAGCAACCTATTTTAATTTCAACGAAGAAAAAATCCTGAAAATTGCAGAACAGGCGCAAAAGCTTGGCATTGAGATGCTGGTGCTTGACGATGGCTGGTTTGGAAAACGAGAGGATGATAACAGTGGTCTCGGTGACTGGTTTGTCAACGAGAAAAAGATGAACGGCTCCATGGCGCAGCTTGCAGAAAAAATTCACAAGATGGGCATGAAATTCGGTCTCTGGTTTGAGCCGGAGATGATTTCCGAGGACAGTGATCTTTACCGTGCACATCCGGATTGGGCATTTGCAATTCCTGGCCGTGTGCCGAACCACAGCAGAAATCAGCTTGTACTTGATATGACGCGTGAGGATGTGCGTGAGTATCTGCTGGAGCGTCTGACAACCATCGTTCATGATGCAAAGATTGATTATGTCAAATGGGATATGAACCGCAGCGTCTGCGATGTTTACAGCCATGTGGCAGCACAGAGCCGGAACGGAGAGCTGTATCACCGCTATGTGCTCGGTGTTTACGATTTGATGGAAAGATTCCTTGCCGCATGCCCGAATCTGCTGCTCGAGGGCTGCAGCGGAGGAGGCGGAAGATATGATGCCGGTATGATGTATTATTCCCCGCAGATCTGGTGCAGCGATAATACCGATGCGATCAACCGCCTGTCTATTCAGTACGGAAGCTCGTTCTTCTATCCGATCAGTACCGTTGGTTCCCACGTTTCGGTATGCCCGAACCATCAGACCGGCCGCGTGACACCGTTCCGGACAAGAGGCGATGTAGCGCTGGCAGGAAGCTTCGGCTATGAGATGGATCTGAATAAGATTTCGGATGAAGAGAAAGAGATGGTAAAAGAGCAGGTTGCTGCGATGCATACATATTATGACCTCACACATGAGGGACTGTATTACCGCTTGACCGGACTGAAAAAACAGGATTTCATGGCATGGGAGTTTGTGGCAAAAGATCAGAGCCGTGCACTGCTTACGATCGTAAAAACCGACGCAGAAGGAAATATGCTTCCGGTTCACACGAAAGTGTGCGGACTGGCAGAGAACAAGCTGTATCGCTGCAGTCTGGACGGTGAAATCCGCTCGGGCCGTACCTGGAACCGTGCGGGTCTGACCCTGCATCAGGTGCTGAAAGAGTATGAGAGTATCCGCGTGGAGTTTACAGAAGTAGAATAATAAAAGATAAGAAAAATCTTCAACCGGGTTTGCGGGGGAACCTCAATCTGGTTGGAGATTTTTTATACTAAAAAATCAAAGTAGAAGGGAAGGAACGCACTCTTTACAGTGGAAAAATGGTTATGATATAATAAACGCAAGAAATTTTTTGACAGGAAAGGAAATCGTACATGAGAAACAGAAAAAACTGTTTAGCCGTTCTTCTGATGACAGCTATCGTGATAACGGGATGTGGAAATCAGCAGGCGGAAAAAGAGAATCCATCGGTTGTCGCTCAAAAGACATCCAGTGTTCAGAATGAGTCAGAAGATGGTGAAAAAAATTTTCTTTCTACCTATCAAAACATTGCAGTCACCCTTCCAGAAGGCTGGAATGTAACAAAAGATGAGAAAATCCAGTGTAGTTTTGTATCGGAAGATGGTGAAAGCCTTGAAATATCGTACCGGGAAGGAATGGCAAAAGTGGTGCTGATGGATTTTCCGGAGAATGAAGAGAGTGCTGAAAAACTGCTCTATCCAAATGAAATAACCGGGGAAAACAGCATCAGTGATTTTGTGGTGAAAACAGTTAACGAAGGAAAAAGTAAAGAGAGTTTCTTTTATCGTTTCTGGGTTAAAAATTCCCTGCAGATTCCGACCGCATTTTTCTGCGGGGTGAAAACGGAGAATGAGGGGTATCAGATCATATGGAAAAAAGGAAACAACAGCAGCGATACGCAGCAAACCGTGCAGGAAATGCTGGAGTCTCTGCAGTTTCCGGACAATGAGCTGCTGACAGAAACACTTCAGACAGCCTGTCAGGAGCAGAAAAGTGCGCTGGAAGCAGAAAACAATTCGGATGGCGTGAAAAAGCAGAAAGGAAAGAAAACAGTCACCTGTATCTCCCCGGTCAATGTACGCACGGAACCCAACATCAGCACAAGCCAGGTCCTCGGAGCTCTGACGACAGGGGAAGAAGTGGAAATGCTCGGAAAAGAGAACGGATGGTACAAGATTTCGTATGAGGGAAAAACGGCGTATGTGTACGAAGACTATGTGAAAGAAAAAGAAAATTAAAAAAGAATGATATTTTCAAAAAAGCTGCCGAAGCAAACAGAACCGGCAGCTTTTTTGAAATAATTTTGAAAAAGAAAAATCCCGAAAACCATCTGTTTCCGGGAAAATAGAGGCGTCGACCGGATTTGAACCGGTGGATACTGGTGTTGCAGACCATTGCCTTACCACTTGGCTACTGCGCCATATTTAATTAAATGACTCCAACGGGAATCGAACCCGTGTTACCGCCGTGAAAGGGCGATGTCTTAACCGCTTGACCACGGAGCCGAAGTTTTTGTTTTGTCTGCCGTGATTTTTGCTCAGCGACAAGTAGTATATTATCATAAGAAAACGAGTTTGGCAAGTGTTTTTTGAAAAAAAATCAAAAATTTTTGAGAGTTGTGTTGCCGTGCATTCAGAAGGAAAAAATTTGCCGGGTCAGGGCATGGCTTTTCGATATTCTTCCGGTGACATACCAAAAGTCCGGCGGAAAATGCTGGCAAAATAGCTGGGGCTTTCAAATCCGGTATCCAGAGCAATTTCCAAGATAGAAAGCGAGCTGCCGGTAAGAAGATCTGCGGCTTGGGTTACGCGGTACTGGTTGATATAGGAAATAGGCGTTGTGTGAAAGTGCGTTTTGAAGAAACGACAAAAATATTGTGGATTCATATTGAGTATAGCAGCAAGATCTGAAAGACGGATTTTAGAATCATAGTTATCCTGAATATAACGTAAGAGTTTTTTACACTGATCAGATCTTTCTTTTTTACGAGTGCAGAGGGGTTCCGGATGAAGAAAAAGCTGGTATTGCGCCAGAAGTGCAAGAATCCGATACATGTCACTTTTGATCAGAAGAAACCAGCCGATGGGTTTGGTATCGTATGCATACAGGATTTCCTGGAAAAGTTCAGATAATGTCAGTACAAATGTTTTCTGTGTCTGAGAGGAGGATTCAGCAGCAGAAAGCTCTTCCAATGGAAAAGCAGGAAGAAGCAGTTGATGAGAGAGCAGCGGACGAATCCAGTCTGCTTCACAGGAATCCAGATAGGCACATGAGAGAATTTCTGGAAGAAATACAAGGGCATGGTGAACCGAAGGGGTAGTTCCAATGCTGCAGAGCTGATGCAGTTCGTGACTGTTGATGAAAAGAAAAGTACCTTCGGAAATTGTCCGGGTTTCAGTTTTCAGTGTCAGAGTGAGAGTACCTTTTTCAACCCAGATCCATTCTAATTCTTTATGCCAGTGAAAAGGAACAGAGAGCCCGCCATGCGCATAATCCTGATGATAGATATGGAGCGGAACAGGTTCGGTTCCATGCACGGTAAAATCCCGGATTCCGCCAGAAAGAACAGGGGAACAAGATTCAGGAGAAAAGAGCTCTTTTGAACGTTCTTTTTTCATAAAAGTCAAAATCCTTTCATTAAATACGAAAATCAGGTTAGAAAATATAAGATAATATCATTATACTGCTCTTATAGGAAAAAAGAAAGAGAGGACAGAAAATGAAAAGAGAGTGGTGGCATAGCTTAACCGTATATCAGATTTACACCAGAAGCTTCTGTGACAGCAACGGAGACGGCATCGGCGATTTTGGAGGGATTCTGCAGAAGCTGGACTATCTGCAGGAGCTTGGTGTTGGAGCCATCTGGCTTTCGCCTTTTAACGATTCTCCTAATTACGACAATGGATATGATGTCAGTGACTATTATAAAGTAATGGAAGAAGCGGGCACAATGGAAGAGCTGGAAGAACTGATCGCAGCCTGTGAAAAGCGGGAAATTGTGGTCATGATGGATCTTGTTTTAAATCATAGTTCCCATCTGCACCCATGGTTCCTGGAAGCCAGAAAGGATCGAAACAGTAAATACCATGATTTTTACATCTGGAAGGAAGGAACGAAGGAGCAGCCGCCAGAAGGCGGCGGAGCATTCTTTGGAGGAAGCACCTGGGAATGGGTGCCGGAGGTTCAGGAATATTATTATCACAGTTTCAGTGTAATGCAGCCGGATCTGAACTGGAAAAATCCGTCGCTTCGGAAAGAGCTGTACCGGATGATCCAGTTCTGGATGGATAAAGGGATCCGTGGTTTCCGGCTGGATGCAATTGACAATATTGTAAAAGATGGACATGGAGGAAATGATACTCATTCAGAGCAGATTCATACATACTTAATGGAAATGAATCAGAATACGTATGGAAAATCAGAACAGATCCTGACAGTGGGGGAAACCGGAGGTGCTACGGTAGAAATGGCACAGCAGTATTCTGATCCGGAAAGCCAGGAGCTCAGTATGATTTTTCAGTTTGAACTGATGGGAATCGACGGCATTCGAAGTGGAAACTGGGATCCGAAACCGTATACGCTGCCGCAACTGAAGCAGCTCTTTGAAAAATGGCAGACGGGACTGGAAGAAAAAGGATGGAACAGCCTGTTCTGGGGAAACCATGATTTTCCGCGTGTCGTATCGCGCTTTGGAAATGACAGGGAACCGTATCGGGAAAAATCAGCAAAAATGTTGGCTGTCCTTCTCCATGGGATGAAAGGAACTCCTTATATTTACCAGGGGGAAGAAATCGGTATGACAAATGTGTCAGGGCTTCGGATCGAGGACTATCAGGATATCGAGTCTGTAAATTTTGCCGAAGACCGTAAAAAAGAAGGCTGGGAGGAAGAAAAAATTCGTACCTATCTTGCACGGAACAGCCGGGACCATGCGCGGACGCCAATGCAGTGGAATGCGGAAAAACACGCCGGATTTACAGCGGGAACACCGTGGATGGCGGAAAATCAGAATTACGAGGAGATCAATGTGGAAAACAGCAGAAAAAATCCGGATTCCCTCTTCTATTTCTATCAAAAACTAATTGCGCTGCGTAGGAAAAATGACACTCTTGTTTATGGGGATTTCCGTCTGATTGAGGAAGAAAATCCGGATATTTTTGCTTATGAGAGAAATCTGGGAGAGAAAAAGCTGATTGTGCTCTGCAATTTCCGGGATACCGCGGCAGAGATGAAAGCCCGATATGATTTGACAAAAGGAACGGTTCTGATTCATAATGATACAGAAAGTCTCACAAAAGAAGTGTGGAAGTTACAGCCGTATGAGGCGTATATGATTGAACTTCTGCAGTAAAAAGACAGAAATGAAAAGCAGCAGGAGAAGAAAACTGCAGGAGCAACTGGAAACAGGAGGGAGAAAATGTATCGCGTTCTTCTTGTAGAAGATGAAGAAATTGAACTGGAGACATTGCGGGATTATATTGACTGGAAAAAGAACGGGATTTCCAGAGTATTTACCGCGCGCAATGGCAGAAGGGCACTGGAGTGCCTGGAAGAAAATATGGCAGATATTGTGATTACGGATATTCAGATGCCAGGAATGAGTGGAATTGAACTGGCAGAGACGATCGTACGCCGGGGATATCCATGCAAAATTGTTTTTCTGACAGGATATGATGATTTTTCCTATATCCATTCCGCTTTTCAGGTGAATGCCGTGGATTACCTTTTAAAGCCATTTACGATTGAAGAAGTAGAAGCATGTCTGAAAAAAGTGAGAAGTGAACTGGAGAAAAGTGAGATAGCAGACTGGTCGCGGAAAACGGCGGCGAAGCAGTTGCTGGAAATGGCTTTGCGGGAAAAACAGGAAACAGAGCTTTTACGGAAAAATTTCCGTGGTGTATTTGGAGAAGAACTGGAAGAGTGCAGGTTTGGAATCATAGCGGTTTATGGAAAAACGGAAGAAAACATCTGTAGCCAAATTCAGGAAAAATACAAGGGCATCCGTTACATCAGCAAAACGGAACGGATCAGCATTCTGCTGCTGGCGGGGTATCTGTCGGTGAAAGATACGGCATTTCAGATCTGGAATGATTTGAAAGAAGACGCACCGAGAGCCGTTGGATGGTGCAGTGGAGCATGGACAGCTGACTGCCTGTACGAAAAGGCGGAAAAACTTCGGAACTGTTGTGTTCTGGCATTTCATATGGATCCACCGGAACTTTTCTGTGCAGATGAAAAAGAAACGGAACCGGAAAAAGCATATCATTTCCGGGAACAGAAGAAGCGGAGAGAAGAAATCTGTCGTCTGGTCAGCAACGGGAAAAAGCAGGAAACGCTGCAGACCATGAAAGATTATTTTCAACAGCTAAAGGGGCTTGCGCCGAAAACATTTGCGGGAGAAGTTTACAATCTCTATATGTATCTATGGAACCGTCTTGTTTTGAGCGATGAACTGCTGGAAAACTGGATGGAAGCAGAAAAAATTTTGAGAGAAAATGAAATTTTTGAAGCAAACAACAGTTACCAGATGCGGGAAAAGATGAAGCAGTATCTGGAACGGATGTTGGCATTTTTTGAAGAACAGAATCAAAATCCAAATTACTATGCCGTTTATCAGGTAAAAACATATCTTCAGGAGCACTGCTCGGAAAGCGCAGATATCGAGAAGCTGGCTACGGAGGTCGGTTTGTCTCCGAATTATCTGAGGAGCCTGTTTAAAGAGGCAACAGGAAAAACGATTTTGGAATACAATACGGAAATGCGTCTGCAGAGGGCGGCGGAACTGTTAAAGAATAAGAAAAATAAAGTACGGGAAGTGAGTCTGGCGGTTGGATATGAAAATGTTTCTTACTTTGGCGTTGTTTTTCAGAAAAGATTTGGAGTGACACCAAATGAATATCGTAAAATGGTATAAAAATCGGAGTTTTCAGTTTAAACTGGTGATCGGCTATCTGGTACTGGCACTGATTCCAATGCTGTGTGTTACCTGGTACAGTTATGGAAAAACAAGGAATGTGCTTCTTACTGAAGCATATCAGAGTGCAGAACAGGAAGCAGAACGAATTGAAAAAAATTTTTCTACGATGGTCGAGCCTTACGAAACAATTCTGGATGTGCTGTATGTGGATCAGATGCTGAGCGGATATTTGTTTCGGGATTACAGCAACGATTCTTATGAAGATATGTTTTACTATATTGATAAGAAGCTCAGCGAAATCTGTCTGATGAATGCAGGAATTTACAAAATCTGTTTTTACAGCAACAATGAAACGCTTCCGCAGGATAATTATTATTTTTATTCCATGCAGGATCTAGATCGGAGGGAATGTGTGCTGACATTTGATGCGATAGGGGAAACGGTATTCTGTGGGACATCTGGAGACGGAAAAGCATTTCATATGAATCGTCTGATGAATTTTTATCCACAGGGCGGGATGAAGGGCGTACTGTCGTTACAGATTGAAAATCAGCAGATACAGCCCCTCCTCGAAACAATAAATTCCACCGATGAAATTTATCTGGTGGATCAAAAAGGATATATTCTGGCTGCTTCCGAACCGGAAATGGCAGGCCTTCCGATCCGGACCAGAATGCCGGAAGAGGATCTGGAGCAGAAAGCGCAGATTGAGTTTGAGCGTGACGGCATTTCAAAAATCGGAAATATCCAGAGCGGAGTTTTCGGAACAAAAATTCTTGTGATTTCGGATAAGGAGACGGTTTTAAAAGACGCAAAAGCTGTTTCAAGAAGGATGATGTTCCTGATCCTCTGCAGCGCGGCTATGGTATTTCTCTGCATTATCTGTTACACAAGATGGATTTCCGCGCGGGTGCAGAAAGTGGTGTATGCAGCAAAACGGATGGGACAGGGAGAATTTGATTACCGTCTGGAAAATATGGGAGAAGATGAGATCGGACAGATCGGGCTGGCGTTTAATCAGCTCAGTGATCAGATTCAGGAGCTAATTCGGGAAAATTACGAAAAGAAAATCCGGATTCAGACGAGCGAACTGAATTTGCTGCAGGAACAGATCAATCCGCACTTTCTTTACAATGCACTTGCGGTTATTTCAGCACTGGCGATGCGGGAAGGTGGAAAACAGACGATGCAGGCGGTCAAAAATTTGTCCAGCTTCTACCGGATTTCCCTGAATAAGGGAAAACAGGTGCTTTCCATCCAGGAAGAAGTGGAACTGCTGCAGAGCTATCTGAAAATCCAGCAGATGCGTTTTCGGGACAGCGTACAGGTGGAGTATGAGATTGCAAGAGAAGTACTGACATATCGAACCATTAAACTTCTTCTGCAGCCGCTGGTTGAAAATGCCATTCACCATGCGAGAAAAGAGGAAGAAGTTCTCCACATTGCGGTCAGAATTCAAAAAGAAGAAAGGGATGTGGTATTCCAGGTGACAGATGATGGATGTGGAATCGAGGCGGAAAAACTGATTAAACTGCGAAGTTCTCTGCGGCGCTCAGAGGAAGGATATGGACTGAGAAATGTTGCAAACAGGGTTCGTCTGGCTTATGGAGAGGATTATGGTGTCCGAATAGAAAGCCAGGAAGGATATGGAACGACAGTTTCTGTCAGAATTCCAGTAAACGAATAAAAGATCAAACAAAGCAGAAATAACTTTGTATTGTTTGCATAGAAGAGAAAACAGAAACCGGCTGATAAAGGTGATTTTGCCCGTCAGCCGGTTTCTGTTTCGTTAGATATTGACAGAAATCGTAAGAAAACAACAGAATAAAAAAGAGAATTATAAAACTCCGTTAAATCGAGATAGAAATCATAAAAAAGTGAGATTGTTGCAGGACAGACTATCCATTAGAATGGAAACATAGACAGCAAGAGTGTACAAGATGAACAAAAAGAAGAAAGAAGGAGAAGGCATGAAAAAAGAAAACGTGCATGCAAAGCACAAAAAAAGCCTCGCGGAACGGTTCTGGAAACAGAAATATCTGTTTTTACTGCTGCTTCCATCGTTGGTATGGGTCATTCTGATCTGCTATGCACCAATGACAGGACTGTATATGTCCTTCATCAACTACACGCCGCAGGGTAGCGGCTATTTTGCGGATATGGCGAATTCGCAGTTTGTCGGTCTTGACTGGTTCAAGTATTTCTTTTCCACAGATTTCACAAAAATCATGAGAAACACACTGGCAACCAGCTTACTGACACTGTTATTCTCATTCCCGCTGCCAATCATTCTGGCGCTTTGCCTGAATGAAGTTCGAAACCAGAAGGCAAAGAAATTTGTACAGACCGCATCTTATATTCCCTATTTTAGTTTGCGCGCCATGGGCGCGCTCTAACGGGTGAAAGTCCCGAACACGCCT
>ENA-UONS01003130-UONS01003130.1-human-gut-metagenome-genome-assembly--contig:-CS19-NODE-3130-length-11811-cov-12.932800_pt1 | contig 11811 bp, 2 predicted proteins | sample MGYA00242458_ERZ724005 | MGnify/ENA metagenome assembly ERZ724005
TGTGGAATCATATCAATCAGATCCCTGTCTATCCTGTCTCCACTCATGAGTCCGTATTCCCCGGAATAATCCTCATCCCCGTCCTGCAGATCAAAACCAATCCCTTTGATTCCATGCAGGCGTTCTGCCGGAATACTTTCATAGATTTTGATTGCTTCTTCCAGAGTAAGATTATTATGGTACTCACCCATGACCGGGAACTCCATGCACTCTGCTACATAGAAACTGATCGTAGCTTCTGGCTGTTCCTGTTCTGATTGTCTGGTAAAGATAGAAAAGGTTTCTGCATTTTCTAAACGGGAGAGCAGTGACCGGGCAGTTATCACATCACTGTCTATATCAGATTCTTCCGATACTTCAACCAACCAGTCCTTTAAACACCCTGTTTTCTTATTCAGAATGTCCTCTGTGATTTTCTTCACCTGTTCTTCCCTGTTCTCAACGATATCTTTATATTCGTAAGTGTCATATTCATAGCTGAAATTATCTAAATCCACCGCCAGCTTTTCGATTTCCTTCTGATCAAGATAGGCTTCTGACTCTTTCATATATTCTGCCAGAGTGATTCTTTCTTCTGCGATAGGATTGATGTCCACCTTAATACCTGCCATTGCTATACCATGAGCATTTAATTCATTGAAGAAACTGTCCTCCCGGATATTGCCACGATAAGAAAGCACCACATCAAGGTCAGAATCATCTCTGTAAAGTTCCTCTCTGCTTCTGGAACCATGCACCCTTGCTGCAAGCAGCTCTACTTCATTTTCTAATCCCATATCTTCCAGAATACCCTGTGCGTGATACAAGACACCCCGTTCCACTTCTGCCCTGCTAAGACCATTTAATGCTGCTTCATCTCTTCCAATCTCAGAAGTCGCACGAAGCTCACCTGACTGTAGTAAATCCTTTGAATGTTGGATGGTCATTGCCTCAAATTCTTTATAGTCCACTTTGACACATTCCATATCATCCATTCTTTCACTTTTTAAGATTTCATAAGTAGCTTTCTGAACAGATACTTTGGGATCGTCATAATCATTGGAATGGATTTCGTGCAGGTCAGAATCATAAAAAATATAAAAATAGCCTTCTTCCGTTGCCTGTACGGTCAGATACCCTTTGCTCTTGGTAAACTGCATTACAATTCCCTCACAGGTATCCACTGCTCTTTCCCTGTCATAATCCTCAAAAATACTTGGTGGACAATTCTTTAATAACTGTGCCAGCTGCATCTGCCGTTCGCCTGCTTCTTCCACTTCTGCCATCAAATCCTCATAGTCAACGGGAACTGCATTTTCCAGGGACATTTCTTCATCTTCCAGAATATCTTCCATTGCCTGCTGCATAGAAATATCAGGATTGTCATAGGCACCGCCGTCGATCTCATCGTAATCCAAAGCATAAAAGGTATAATCATAGCCTTCCTCTGTTCTCTGGATTGCAAAATACCTATCGTCAATCTTATATGCCAGTTCATCCGGTTCCAGTTCCGGCATAAGTCCTTCCACAGAAATCCCTTTCTCCTGCAGATATTCTGAAATAGCTTCCAATGCTCCTGCATCATACCCATTCCAGAGATCTTCTGCGACAAGCTGACCATGTTCCGATACGATAATCCCTGCCACATCTGAACCATACTCATCATGTTCCATGAAGAAGAACTTCTCCCCTGCATACTCTCTTTCATCTACTGTATGCCAGGTTCCTGCATGTCCATCTGCTTCAAATCCTCTGGTATCTGCTGTAATGGTGACTTCCGCTTCATCTAATGCCTGTTCAATCTTCTGCATACGGATCTCTGCCCTTGCCATATCAATAAATCCATCTAACACCGCTGGGTGGCTTTCTATCACATAATCCTGATTCAGATTCTTCCCCTGATTGATATTTTCCGGGATTTCGATATGTTCTGCCCAGTCTTTGTTCTGTTTGGAAAATCTGCCGTCATAAGAAAGTTCCCGAAGTGTATTTGCCATAACAAACGTCATACGTTCTTCTCCAAACTGTTCCAGCACTTGTTTTGCGACATCTTCCTTTAAATGCAGCCCGTCAAAATTTAATGCGATTGCTTCCTCGATTGCTTTCTTACAATCAATATTTAACTTTCTGGAATCCAGATAAGCATCTACATCCCGTTCTTCCATTGCCTGAGCAAGTGTTCCTTTATAAACTGGCGGATAGGCTCTGGTATGATTATTTTCCAGCATCTCCATTCTCTGCTGTACAAAGTCCGGAAGTTCCTCAAAGCCGAAAGAATCCACATAATAAGCCTTTGTCTCCGCCGTCCGGTTTATAACTATGACGTCGCTTACCGATAAGGAATGTCCATGAAAATCGTTCGGGCGGTTGATATTAAATCTCTCAAAAATATCCTCTAATGTGATCGTTGGTGTCCACGGAGCCGCATACACCATCCTGTAGTCTTTCCCCTCAATGGTATAGCCTAATTTTTTAGCTGATTCAAAACCCATAAACTGATAAGTATGCTCTCCGCCCGTATCCATCTGATAGATTGCAAAACGACCGCTTTCTCCATGAAAAAGCAAAGTTTCATCAATCTTTTCCGCACTGTCCTGTTCCAGTTTTTCCTGTCTGGTGGCAGATGCTTCTTTTTCTTCATATTGCATGATATTTTCTCTTTCCAGCTCATGCATCTGCTCCTCAATGTTCCCAATGATCTCTGCAGATGTTTTTCGGATGGTATCCATTGATGCTTTCAACGCCTTCATATCCCTGCTCTCGCACCAGCTGGCGATATAGGTAAACGAATATTCTGAAGTATCCAGACCAAAATGGTTGCAGACAATATAAGCGATACTTTCTGCTTCCACTTCCTTTGTTGTTTGGTCTTTTAAGACGCCTTCCACATCCATTACTTCCCGGTCATGCAGCAATGCGTGGCTCACTTCATGGACTCCGGTTTTCATCGTCTGTACATTACTCATATCTTCCTTTATCGCAATATATTTTTCTGTCTGGTGATAATAGCCTTTTGCATCCCCTTCCACATTCATCATGCGGATCGGTACAGGAGAAATATTCTGCAATGCCTGCATAAACGTATCATAAAACTGTACACTTCCGGTAAGCTCCGGTACCTCCAGTTCTGCGATCGGTTCCCCCTCTGTCTGGCTGACATCAAACACTGTCGTTACACGGAATCTCGGTATCACCATCTCCACGATCTCTGTTTCCGGCTGTCCATCATCCCCGATCACAGGCTCTTTTGTTACCGGGTCGATCTTTTCAATCTCCTGTTTCTCCCGTATCGGTGCTGGTGCGATGATCTGGATTCCTTTCTCTCCACGTTTTACATGACGGTTAAATTTCTTCTGCCATGCCTGATAGCCTGCCACCAGTGTTGCTTCCGGTTTCTGCATGGTGATCAGCAACGTGTTATTAAAGCTGTAATTGTGGAACTTTGACATGGTATTCAGATATTCGGTATATCTCTCCGAAGTAAAGATTTCCTTTACTCCCTGTTCCAGCCGTTCCGATATTTCTTTTAACTGTTTTTCTATATTATTTGCCATAAACAAACCCTCCATTTTATGTCCCCGCCAGAGAAAACTCTGACGGGAAATCTTTTATAACTCCTGTTCATGTTTTTTCTTTGCAGCTTTCTGTACAGATGGCTGTTCCGCTGTATTCTGCTGTGCCTTCTCCTGCTTTAAGCGTTCCAGAATAGACGGCTTAAGGATTCTGTCTGCTGTTTCCGGAAGTTCTTTTTCTTCTATGGCATCCCTGCTGTCTGTGCTGCTTCCTTCTCTGCCAATATCCTCATCTGCCATAATCGTCTCATTACCCTTTTCATCCATGTTCAGCAGGGCATTTAACTCGGATAATCGTTCCATCTTTTCATTCAGCTCTGCTTCTTTCGGGAATGGCTTCTTTACCTCTTCCTGTGCAGTAGCAAGCTGCTGTTGTACAGTTTCCAATTTCTGCTCACTTTCCGTCAGTTTCCTGTCGATAGAAGAAAGGGTGTTATGGATACGCTGCATATTTCCTATCGGGTCTTTTCCAATCTCCAGCTTATAAGAGCATTTTCCTTTGACCGTCAGTTCAAACGCATTGGAGAACATATTGTAGGAAGCAGATAACGCAAACCCATGATATTCCCCGACCTTTCCGCCGGTGCTGACAGTTTTTAACCCTGCACAGGCGGCGATCAATGCCTCGCCTGCTTCTTTCTTATCTTCATAAAGGACATTCCCTACCGTCATGGCAAACGTGTCATTATCCTGTAAATCCACGCTTTTTACTACCTGCGAATCCACCTGCATCCCGGCAATCCGCTCTTTCAATGCACTGATCTGTACCGGGAAATTCTTTGCAATATCGGATTCCAGACGGTAAATCTGACTGGTATGGTTTGCCTTTAGAAGTTTCAGCTTACTCACCTGCACATCCAGATCCATTTTTTCCTTAATGTACGGATTGCCTGTAGCAAGTGCCTTGATCTCTGCATAGGACAGTGCCGTATCATCCACATCTTCACAAGCCCTGACCGGGGATTTACTGGTCATGATCTGGCTGATGAACTTCTGCTTATTCTCCAAAATCTGCCACATATACGCATCAAAAGTATTTTCCGTCACATACCGGAATATCTTTACTTTGTCATTCTGGTTTCCCTGTCTTAAGATACGTCCTTCCTGCTGTTCCAGATCAGACGGCTTCCACGGACAGTCAAGGTGATGGAGGGCAATGAGCCTGTCCTGTACGTTGGTACCAGCACCGAGTTTTGGAGTGGAACCCATAAGGATTCTCACCTGCCCGGCCCGTACCTTTGCAAACAAATCTGCTTTCTTTGTCTCCGTGTTGTATTCATGGATAAACGCAATCTCTTCTTTCGGGATTCCCCTAGCAACCAGTTTGTTTCGGACATCATCATATACATTGAAAGTCCCATCCCCTTTTGGAGTAGACAAGTCACAGAAGATCAGCTGTGTTGTCCGATCTGCTTTTCCCTCGTCCCATACCTGAAAAGCATTTTCCACACAGGTATTGACCTTGCTTTTTTCTGCATCCGGAAGGAGTTCATTTAATAGCCTCTGATCCAATGCACATTTTCTTCCGTCATTGGTAATCTTGAGCATGTTGTCCACCGTTGGATTCACAAGACCGGCTCTTACTTCTTCCGCACGTTCCGAAAAGGCACTGACCATTTCCTGCTGTTCTTCACTTGGTTTTAAGACTTCATTGATAAACTCTGCTTCCGGTACAGGAAGATTCAGCATATCCGATGTCTGAATATCCGCAGCTTCCTTAAAAATGGAGATCAGCTCTGGAAGATTAAAAAAACGGGCAAACCGTGTTTTCGCACGATAGCCCGTTCCTTCCGGTGATAATTCGATTGCGGTTACTGTCTCCCCAAACGTTGCCGCCCAGGAATCAAAGTGTCCCATACCCATACGCATGAGTGTGTCATACTGGAGATAACGCATGATAGTGTAAAGCTCGGTCATACTATTTGATACAGGAGTACCTGTAGCAAAGGTGATTCCTCTGCCGCCTGTCAGTTCATCCATATACCGGCATTTCATAAACATATCCGAACTTTTCTGTGCATCCGTCTGTGAGATACCCGCCACATTCCGCATTTTTGTATACAAAAAAAGGTTCTTAAAACTATGGCTCTCATCCACAAACAGCCGGTCTACACCCAACTGCTCAAAAGTTACTACATCATCCTTTCTGGTCTGGTCATTGAGTTTCTTCATCCTCGCCTGCAGACTCTTCTTTGTTTTTTCCAACTGCTTGATGGTATAATTCTGCCCTGCCTGATGTGCCGCTTCTTCAATGGAAAACGTAATATCTGCGATCTGATCTTCCAGCATGACAATCTGCCGTTCTCTTGAAAGAGGGATTTTCTCAAACTGCGTATGGCCGATGATCACGGCATCATAATCCCCTGTCGCAATACGGGAACAGAACCGTTTTCGGTTTGCCGGTTCAAAGTCTTTCTTCGTTGCCACCAGGATATTTGCTCCCGGATAGAGACGTAGGAAATCACTGCCCCACTGCTCGGTCAGATGGTTTGGCACAACATAAAGATTCTTTTGTGAGAGTCCCAGCCGTTTTGATTCCATACCGGCTGCGATCATCTGGAACGTCTTTCCTGCTCCTACGCAATGAGCCAGTAACGTATTATTTCCATACAGCACATGAGCCACTGCGTTTTTCTGATGTGGCATCAAGGTGATCTCCGGGTTCATGCCGACAAACTGAATATGGCTTCCATCATATTCCCGTGGACGGATGCTGTTAAATCGTTCATTATAAATTTTACAGAGATCTTCCCGTCGGTGCAGGTCTTTAAATATCCACTCCTTAAATTCCTCTTTGATCAGCTCCTGCTTCTGCTGTGCCAGCATCGTTTCCTTCCGATTTAATTCCCGGTGTTCCCCATCGGCATCCTGTACCGTGTCATAAATCTTGGTATCTCTAAGGTTTAAGGCATCTTCCAAAAGGCGGTAGGCATTGGCTCTCTGTGTTCCATATGTGGAAGTAACAAGGGCATTTCCGTAGCTGTCCACATTTTTTCCCATAACATTCCACTGTCCGGTCACTTCGGCATACTGGACTTTGACCTTGCTCCCTACATAATATCTTGGTGTATGGAATGTTTCTGCCATGAACCGTGTAATGTAATCCTCGGAGATCCAGGTTGCCCCAAGTCTTGCTTCAATCTCTGATGCATCCAGATCTTTTGGCTGTACCTGCTCCAAATACTGCACATTCACCTGATATTCCGGGTGATCTTCTGCAAACTGTTTTGCAATCTGCAGTTTCTCCCTCACATTTCCAGAAAGATATTCATCCGACGGCTCCCATTTTTCACTGATCGGATTCTTAAAGATCACCCCTGCCAGTTCTTCGGTAAGCTCTGCTTCTGTTTTCCCGGAAAGCTGTGCCATATAGGAAAGTTCAACACCTGCCCTCTCACCAATGGAAACAGCAAGGGCTTCACTGGCAGTATCCACAGAAGTCACCGTTTCTGCCCGGCGGATCGTCCTTTTGGTAAAAATATCCGCTTTCCGTTTCAGTTCTCCCTTATCATCCAGAAATTCCAGAGAAGTCAAAAGACAATAGCTGCTGTCCTGACTAAATGCCCGCTTATTGGCATTGCTGCTGATAAGACCATATTTTGCTGTAAAGGTATCGTATTCTTCATTGAGTTTTCCCTGCAGCTTTGTGATCTGTTCATCGCTTCCCTCTTCCATCTGGCACTGGATCAGTTCATTCGTAATATCACGAATCTTCACCATCCCTTTGACACGTTCCGCTGTCATTGCCGGAAGCTCCATGCGGTTCATCACAGAGTTTTCCCGGTAATAAACTTCATCATCTACCACAGTAAAACTAAAATTCTTTACCTCCGGGTCTGCCGGGATAGAGACAACATCCTCCTCCAGCTCTGTATCCGAAAGTTCCAGTTCCGTGATCGTACCATGGATATTCTGGACAGCTTCTTTTAATTGTTCTTCTAAGGTAATTCCTTCTTTTGGTTTTACGGTCACTTCCTGCTTTCCATACTGGGTACTTTCTGTAGTAAACTCACCAAGCACCATTTCCGGATGCTCTGCAAAATAAGCATTGACTGAATAGCCTTCCGGTGTTTCCTTTAAATTTAACCATTCCGGTTCCTCAATGGATGCCCTGTCCCTTTTCTGGAAAAACAGAATATCAGAAACAACGCTGGTATTGGCATTTCTCTGGAACGCATTATTCGGTAATCGGATGGCTCCAAGCAGTTCTGCCCGGTTTGCGATATACTGTCTCACTGCCGGGTTCTGCTTATCCATCGTTCCACTGGAAGTTACCACTGCAACTACACCGCCCGGACGGACCAGATCAAGGGATTTTGCAATAAAATAATCATGGATCATAAAATGATGCCGGTCATATCTGCGGTCACTGACCTGATACGCCCCAAATGGAACATTGCCTATCACACAGTCAAAAAAGCTGTCCGGATAACTGGTTTCCTCAAATCCCTGTACTGCAATCTTGTTTTTCTGGTAAAGCTGTTTTGCGATTCTTCCCGAAACCGGGTCGAGTTCCACACCGTACATATTGGCTTTGCCCATACTCTCCGGGATCAGTCCCATAAAGTTACCGACACCACAGGACGGCTCCAGAATATTTCCCTGTTTCACTCCCATATTTTCCAGTACTTCATACATACTTCGGATCACGGTCGGGGACGTATAAAAAGCATTTAAGGTCGATGCCCTTGCTGCACTGTATTCTTCTGGTGATAAGGTATTCTTTAATTCCAGATACTCATTTGCCCAGCTGCTGTTATTCTCCTCAAATGCCTGTGGGATACCACCCCAGCCAACATAACGGGATAAGATTTCCTGTTCTTCGGGTGTTGCCAGACGTTCTTCTTTCTCCAACGTCTGTAACAAATGGATGGCTTCCATATTTGCCTTATACTTTGCCTTCGGACCGCCTGCACCAAGGTCATTATCCTGGATACGGAAGTTGTGTGGTTCTATCACAGCTTTTTCCTGTTCCTGGCTTTCCGGAATAGATTCTTCGGCAGTAACCTCTTCCTCTTCTATTTCCTCCACATCTGACATATCTACTACGGTCGGTTCTATCACTGCCTTCGTATCCAAGAAATCAAACATAGTCATCTGGTGCCCGGATGGTTCCGCAAAAGACGGTTCTGCTTCCGGTGTCGGAAAAATCGTATAGGTTCCTTCTGCATACTGATGAAGTTCCGAAAGAAGTTCTGTTTTCTGCTGATAGTTTGTCCCATACGCTTCAAAATCCAATGGAAGAGCTGCCAATGCTGCATCCATCTTCTGTAACAGTTCTTCTGTCTGCTCTGGATTCTCTAAAACTGACACCATTTCTTTTCCTGGTTTTTCCCAGAAGAAATCATCCGTAAATGGTCTGTCTATCTCTTCCGGAAGACGGTCATAAAAGCGGAGTACCTTATTCGCCATCTGCTCCCGTTCATATTCCGGCATACGAGCATAATCTTCTGCCTGCAGGAACTGGTCATTCTTGATCAGATAAGCTACTCTATTTGCAACTTTATTCCAGGATAATAAAATTGACGTATATGGATTCCCATAAGCACCTCTTGCAAGAAACAAGCCTTTTCCATCATAGTTTGCGTGTGAATCATCGGCACCAGACAGTGCATGACTGCTTCCACCGATTCCATACTGTTCCTTGATAAAACCTGTCCTCGATCTTTCATCTTCATGAAGTAGATAAAAGGAATACGTCCTAAGCCTGCCCTGCGAATACGCTCCACCTCCTGCAAGATAAGCATCAATCTCATCCTGTGTAATGAACATCGGATGTTCTTTCCAGGCAAAGCCGTCCCTAACCTGATAAGGAATCACCTCATCCGCAAACTTTTGAAACTGCTTTGAGATATTTATAGGATTATAATGATGGAAACGCATAATAGAATGATTTTCTTCATAGGCTTCTGCCAGTGCATCCAGTCTTTCATTCAGTTCCGAAAGCCACTGGGGATCCTCCAGCTTTTCTTCCAGATAATCCGTGATCTCCGGATAGATACTGCGAAGATGTGGTAAGTCCTCTTCGTCAAAAACAATCTCCGCTACTCCTTCTGCCATATCCCCTTTCATATAGGCAAGAGCCTGGGCGTGTTCTTTTACTGCATTACTTCTTGCCGCATCCAATACAGACTGCGGTGCATATTCACCCTGGTCTAAAAGCTGATGGATACGTCCGCTGACATCTTCCCATGATAAAAATGCCTTATCTAAGATATGGTCTGTAACCGTATGCCCTACTGCGATCTGCATCCCGGTTTCATCAAACCAGACTGAATATTCATTTCCATCAATCTGAAAACCTTTTCCACCTTTACGGTATTCACGCTTCACAAACTCCGTATATTCCTCCGGTGTCTGTTCACTCATGAAATTATAGATGATCCGGAGCTGGCTGGCTTTCCGGTTTCCTCCTGTCCGTAAGATCTCATCAACAACTTGCTCTGGAATCGGAATTTCTCCGGCATAAAGGGCAGCTGCCCTTTCCTCGATCTGCCGTCTTTGTTCATTTGCGGTGGGATATTCGGGCAAAGATAAAGCAGAGGCGATCTCTTCCTCTGCTTTACTCAATCCATCTTCTCTTGTATCTTCGACTAACTGTATACCAATTCCGTCAAGATGCTCTCTTCCGCTGTTGCCATCAGTGCGTTCATGTGTGCTGTCCATGCCATCGGATCTGCTTCCTTGTCCGGTGCCGGATTCTTCTCCAGTAATTTCTCCATCTGGCTGTCCATTCTCTCCTGTGCTGCTTTCTCGATCTGTTCCAGATGGCTGTTCAGCTTCCCGGTCAGGAACAGGCTCTGATAAAGGCTGTTCTTGTGTTCTTTCAGAAATGTCCTCCGCAGCATCCCATATTTCCCGATCGTCACTTCTTCCTCTTCGACGGTCAGATTCGGAAACAGGTAATCTCCCTTGCGATGATATGTCAGTTCCATAATCGTTTCCTCCTTCATTTTCAATATTTTCTTCTTTTTTCGTTTCTGCATCCTGATTTTTAATTTCGCGTATTAACGTGGTAAAGTTATTATAATTCCTTTCATTGGATTTTTCAACCTCTTTTCTCGCTTCTTCCAGAGAAATTTTATGTACGGTCTTTCCAATATCAATCAGAATACTCTCACTGAGCTGGCTTGCCGCATTTCCAAGGAAGGTGAGAACTGACAGACGGTTATAATCTGTGATATGCATGAAGTCCTCTTCTTCCAGAAGTTCCATCGGGTCAAGCCCGCATCGCCTGGAAAGCAGATAGTAAACACTGTCTGTTGCCAGCTGACGAAAATCACTGCGGATCGTCACCTCATCCAGATCTTCCAGATAAGTACCTTCTACAGCATATTCCAATCCATCCAGGTATTCCTCCAGATTGTCATTGACCATTTCCCTTGCGACCGCCATCAATGCGTCCTGCAAAGTTGCCGCATCCTTTTCTTCCAGAGCATAGACTTCTGCCAGATGGGTGAGGATCTCTTCTCTCTGGTGTTCCTGCATCTTCCAAAGATATGGGCTTCTGCCTCCGGCTACCATGTGGGTATCCGAAATATCAAACACATAACGAAGTTTGGTATTCTGCCAGGTTTCATCAAACAAGGCAATTCCTCTTGCACCACGATTTACCCAGCGTAACATCTTTTCATTCCATAGTTCCAGTGATGCACAGGCTGTTGCGTCTGGACGCTGTGCATGGATCAGAAGCTGGTCTGAAAAAGAATACCGATATAACCTTGATGCTGTGTCCATATAATCCATCCAATCCCCTGGCGAACTGCTCACCGATACGGCATGTTCCTGCGCCAAGTTTCGGATGTCCTGTAGTTTAGACATTTAACTTCCCTCCTGTCAATAAAAAAACAGCCCACTCTTTTTAGAATTGGCTGCATAAAATGTACTTTACTTTTTGGAGAGAAAATGCTATATTCTAATTGAAAAGAGTAACCGCCCACAAGGTGGATGCTCCTGGATTAGGTTTTAATTTATTTTGCTCTCAAAGAGAGCTGCCTATCCTGTTGGCAGACAGGGTAGGCTATTTTTTTCGCTTGTTGTCCCTATTATCCAAATAGGCAAGCAAAGCAATCAGAAACGTACCGCCTAAGAACAATAAGCTCAAGACTTCGTATGTATCCATTCGCTCCACCTCCCTTCTTCTGTATCCCTTAAAGGGGATCTGAAAATCCAGGAGGTTTTTACCAACCCTGTACACGGTTACTCCAGTAATATTCTAACAGGTAACTCTCCGCAAAGCAATTCCTTTTTACTTCATACG
>ENA-UONS01003137-UONS01003137.1-human-gut-metagenome-genome-assembly--contig:-CS19-NODE-3137-length-11787-cov-4.306597_pt1 | contig 11787 bp, 9 predicted proteins | sample MGYA00242458_ERZ724005 | MGnify/ENA metagenome assembly ERZ724005
CACCTGTCCATCTGCTATATTGATGGAAGCCTCTACAAAAAGCGTTATATACGAGAAAGCACCTGATGAAAGAAGAAGTCCTGCTAGTATAACAAAGATCATGACGGCAATTTTGATTTTTGATGCCATTGAATCAGGAAAAATTTCTCTTGAAGATGAGGTTGTGACGAGTGCCTATGCAAAATCAATGGGAGGCTCTCAGGTCTATCTGGAAGAAGGAGAAAAGCAGACAGTTGACACATTGATCAAATGCATTATGGTTTCTAGTGGAAATGATGCAAGCGTTGCAATGGCAGAGTACATAGCAGGAAGCGAGTCGAGCTTTGTTCAGATGATGAATGAGCGTGCTGCCTCTCTTGGAATGGAAAATACGCATTTCGAGGACTGCTGTGGGTTAACTGATTCAGACAATCATTATACAACAGCACGTGATATCGCACTTATGGCGCAGGAACTGATAACACGTTATCCGCAGATTAAATCATATACGACGATCTGGATGGAAAATATTACCCATGTAACAATGCAGGGAAGCAAGGAATTTGGACTTGCCAATACCAATAAGCTTTTAAAGCAGTACCCATATACGACAGGTTTAAAAACAGGTTCAACAAATAAAGCAAAGTATTGTGTATGTGCGACAGCAAATAAGGATGGTGTTGAGTTAATAGCTGTTATCATGGGATGTCCAAACTATAAAGATCGCTTCACTGAGGCACAGTCACTGCTCCAATTTGGCTATACAACATGTAAGCTGTATCAGGATGAAAATCCTCCCGAACTTATGCCTATACTAGTAAAGAGAGGAATAGATAAACAGGTTCCGGCTGTATATAAGGAAAAATTTTCATGGCTGTTTGTGTCAGGTGAAGATTTTTCAAATATGGAAAAGATGCTCACAACAAATGAGCTTACAGCACCAATTGAAAAGGGAGAGCAGATCGGTACGGTAATGTACCGGCTGAATGGAAAAGAGCTTGGCAGCATTGGCATTTACGCAGGAGAGTCTGTCCGTGAGGCAAAATTTTTCGATTATCTGCTTAATATTGTGCTGCAGTGGATGGCAGTTATTTAAATAAATCCGCCGCAATTTGATTAAAAGAACGAAAGGAAATATAAATGAACAAATGGATTATGGCAGGTACAGCAGCTGCATTTACGGGTGCAGCTGCGTTTGCCCGCTCAGAATATGAACGAACTCATCTCGACATTGTGCACTATGACATTAAAACAGATAAGCTTGGTTTGGAATGGAATGGCTTTAAGGCTGTTTTTCTTTCTGATCTGCATGATAATAGCTTTGGCATGAAGAATGAAGAGCTGCTTGCGGCAATTGAAAAAGAACAGCCTGATATTGTTTTAATTGGCGGTGATATGCTTGTAGTAAAGGAGTGGGCTGCACCTCATTTTGATATGCTTGCAAATTTGTATAAAAAACTTGTTAAGCGATATCCTGTGTATTACGCATTTGGCAATCATGAGCAGCGCATGAAAGAAGAACCGCTTACGTATCCTGGCTGGTGGCAGAGCTACTGGAAAGTGCTTAAAGATAGTGGTATGCATGTTCTTGTTAATAAAAGTGAAGAGATCATAAAAAATGGTACCGCGATGCGTATAAGCGGCATCACTCTGCCGCGGGAGTGCTATCGAAAAGGGCGTATTCCGTCACTATCAGCCGGGTATCTTGATCAGAAACTTGGAAAAGCCTCAGACACAAACTTTGAACTGCTGCTTGCACACACACCAACCTTTGCAAAGACATATGCCGATTGGGGTGCCGATTTGGTACTTAGTGGCCATTTTCATGGAGGTACCATTAGAATCCCTGGTCTTGGCGGAGTGATGACACCGCAGCTGCAGTTTTTCTCACCTCTTGCAAGAGGAAATGTGACACAGAAAAATACAAATATCATAGTCAGCGGAGGTTTAGGCACTCACAGTATCAATGTGCGCCTTAACAATTTGCCGCAGCTCGTTGTTTTGACATGGAAAACTCATTGAATTTCATTGTATAGTATGCTATACTGGTGTCGTCTAACTATAGAAAAGGAGTGTCGGATGTTATCATACAAACTGGAAAAATTTGAGGGGCCGCTTGATCTGCTCCTTCATTTGATTGAAAAAAATAAAGTCAGCATATACGATATTCCGATTTTTGAAATTACAAATCAGTATATGGAGTATGTCAATGCCATGGAGGAAGAGGATCTTGATATTGTCAGCGAGTTTCTTGTCATGACAGCGACGCTTCTGGATATCAAGTCCAGACTTCTGCTTCCTGCTGAGAAGGATGAAAATGGCGACGAGATTGACCCAAGAGAAGAATTAGTGACTCGTCTTGTTGAATATAAAACATACAAAAGTTTAGGTGAGCAGTTAAAAAGCAGACAGCTTTTGGCGTCACGCCTGCTTTACAAGGATCCCACAATCCCAGATGAAGTGTCAAAATATGAGCCTCCTGTTAATGTGCAGGATATGTTAAGCAAAGTTACATTAGAGCGTCTTCAGGAAATTTATCGTATGGTGACGCGCCGTCAGGTGGACAAGATTGATCCTGTGAGAAGCAAATTTGGCAATATTGAAAAGGATCCGGTGCGCTTGTCGCAAAAGTTGGCACTTGTTTATGAATATGCTCAGCAAAAGAAGCATTTTTCATTTCGAGGGTTGCTTCAAAAGCAGTATACAAAGGCAGATGTGGTTGTTACGTTTCTCGCTTGTCTTGAGTTAATCAAGATTGGACGCCTTACTGTTAAGCAGGAGGGGACATTTAGGGATATTCATCTTGACTGGAATGAGGAATGTACCACGACGATCACAAGAGAAGATATGGAGCAGTATGATTAACTGCTTATACAAATGAATAAAGATGGCAGCTGACAGGCATGTGCCAGATAGAAACAGGAGTAACAGCATTATGGAAAAACGCGACTATTATCCTATTTTGGAAAGTATTTTATTCACAATGGGAAAAAGCGTAGAAATCAAAACGTTAGCAGAGGCACTTAAGCTTACACAAGAAGAAATAAAACAGATATTACAGGATATGGCAAAGGAATACAGTGAAAAGCAAAGAGGCATTCAGCTTGTCTTTTTGGAAGATAGTGTTCAGCTTTGCACAAAGCCGCAGTATTATGAGTATTTGATACGCATTGCGTCAAGACCGCAAAAGCAGGTTTTAAGTGATTCAGTGCTTGAAACGCTCTCTATTGTGGCGTACAAGCAGCCTGTCACAAGAGGTGAAATTGAGCGTATCCGAGGTGTGAAGTCAGATCATGCAATCGCAAAGCTTATGGATTATGATCTGATTGAAGAAATTGGAAGACTTGATGCGCCAGGACGTCCTGTATTATTTGCTACGACAGAAGAGTTTTTACGCTGCTTTGGTGTGTCATCTGTAGCAGAACTGCCTCAGGCAGCACCGGAGCAGATCATGGAATTTAAAGAAGAGGCTGAAAGTGAGATTCCGGTAACTGTATAAGCAAGGTAAAAAAGCACGAAATAATGAGTCACTGCATATGATATAGAAAGGTGCATAGCGGGGGATTTTGCTTGGAGACGTTCAAGAAACCTCTTACGGCGGCACAGGAAAAGGAGTATCTTAGACAGATGAATCAGGGATCATCTGAGGCGAGGACTCTTTTGATTGAGCATAATATGCGTCTAGTGGCTCATATTATCAAAAAATATGCATTTACAGATAAGGAGACGGATGATCTGTTGTCAATCGGAACGATTGGTCTTATAAAGGCGGTCAACACTTTTGATGTTTCAAGGGGAAACCGATTGTCGAGCTATGCGGCAAAATGTATTGACAATGAGATACTGATGCTGCTGCGTGCAGAAAAAAAGATGAGCCGTGAAGTCAGCTTATATGAACCAATAGGAACGGATAAGGAAGGAAATGAGATTCATCTTTTTGATGTGATTGAATCTGGTGAATGTGATGCCTCGGAGCATTACTGCAAAAAGGAGGATATATGTCGTCTGCACAGTGGAATCCAGACGGTGCTTCTTCCTAAAGAAAAGCGAGTAGTGGTTCTTCGCTATGGACTTTTCGGACATCTCGTTCACACACAAAAAGAGGTGGGAAGTGTGCTTGGTATTTCAAGATCGTATGTAAGCCGCATTGAAAAGAGTGCACTTGAGAAGTTAAGAAGCTTTTTAATGATGTAAAACACAGAAAGGCACGGAAAATGAAAGAAAAGTATATTGATTCAAGCAGCAGAAGAGATCGTCTGCATTTGTATATCTGGATGCCAAAAGACCAACCAAAGCCAGGTCTTATCGTTCAGATGACACATGGTATGGTGGAACATATGGGGCGTTATGAGGAGCTGGCACAATACTTGAATGCGCACGGTATCGGCGCAATTGGCCATGATACGCTTGGTCATGGAAAAAGTGCGCTGACTAGCTCACAGTTTGGCTTTTTTGCCAAGAAAAATGGAGATCGCTGTCTTGTTACAGATGTTGCACGTGTGACAGCTTACATTAGAAAGCAGTATCCAGATAGTCATATTGTATTGCTTGGCCACAGCATGGGATCATTTGTATCCAGACAGTATATTACACAGTATGGCTCTAAGATTGATGGTGCAATTTTAATGGGAACAGGAGATCCAGGAAAGCTAAAGGTAGCGTTTGGCCTTGCAGTGGCAGGCTTTACACGTGTGCTTCGCGGCGATTTTTACAGGAGTGATCTTATCAATTATCTGATGTTAGACAGTAACGATCACTACTTTTTTGAAAAGGAATGCACAAGCTGGTTAAGCAGCAATCAAGATGAGGTGGATCGTTATCACGGTGATGAATATTGCGGCTTTCAGTTTACTGTAAGTGCATATCTTGATTTCTTCCGAATTTTGATGAAACTTGCTCAAAATAAAGGAACAGCAAAAATTCCAAAGAGACTGCCAATTCTTCTTTTGTCAGGCAGGGATGATGCAATAGGCGAATTTGGAAAGGGCGTGACGCGCGTGTATGACCGTTATAAAAAGGCGGGGATACATGATGTTTCAATGAAGCTCTATCCGGGAATGCGTCATGAGCTTCTTCATGAGACAGAAAGAAAACAGGTTCAGGAGGATATTCTTTCTTGGATCGAAGAACACTTCGAACAGGAGTGATTATACACAAAAGAAAAATATAGTTTTGCGCATTTACATAAAATGACAAACTGCAGCATAAGGTACCTTAAGAGAAGACAATCTGTCAAAATATGGCAGGTTGTCTTTGTGCGTTCAAAAACAAAAAATTATTTAAAATGAACAGGAAAGGGTAAAGCAATGGTTGCAAAAGTGTATACGGGAACAACAAATGGAATCGAGGGTATTCTTGTGTGTGTGGAGGCAGATATCAGCGATGGACTTCCAATGTTTGATATGGTAGGCTATCTTGGGGCAGAGGTGAAGAAGGCAAGAGAGCGGGTGCGAACAGCACTTAAAAATTCAGGTTTTCGACTGCCACCAAGCCATATCACGGTCAATCTTTCACCTGCCGATTTAAGAAAGCAGGGCAACTATTTTGATCTGCCTATTGCGCTTTCAGTGCTTGCTGCTGCAGGCTTTGTGCGCATGGATGAATTGGAAAATAAAATATTTATTGGAGAGCTGGGTCTTGACGGGAAAATACATCCTGTAAACGGCACGCTTGTACTGGCAGAATGCGGACAGAAGGCAGGGATAAAAAAGGCAGTTGTGCCAAAGGAAAATGCGAAGGAAGCTGCCTGTCTGCAGGAGACAGTTGTTTACGGGACGAAAACGTTAAAGGAAATTGTGGAACTGTTAAATAATCCAGATCGGCTTGAAGAAAACAGACAGGCAGTTCTTTATGAGACTTCTGACAAAGAAGACGATTCGCTTGATTATGATGAGCTTTATGGACAAGAACGCATGAAGCGTGCAGCGATGGTGGCATCAGCAGGTTTTCATAACCTTTTATATATTGGACAACCAGGTTCTGGTAAGAGTATGAGTGCAAAAAGAATACCTACAATTATGCCCGAAATGACATATAAAGAGCAGCTTGAGGTGACAAAGATTTATAGTGTGGCTGGGCTTCTTGACTACAAAGAGGGACTTATAAAAAAGCGTCCGTTTCGAAGTCCGCATCACACAATTTCGGCGACTGCACTTGCTGGAGGAGGGCGATTTCCAAAGCCAGGAGAGATCAGCCTGGCACACCATGGAGTATTGTTTTTAGACGAGCTGGCAGAGTTTAAGCGTGATACACTAGAAATTATGAGGCAGCCGCTAGAAGATGGAAAGGTCACAATAAGCCGTGTCAATGGAAGCTGCAGTTATCCGGCAGAATTTATGCTTGTTGCAGCGATGAATCCGTGTCCGTGCGGCTATTTTCCAGACAGAAGCCGCTGCCGATGCAGTGTGGGTGAGATCAGACGTTATAGAGACCGTATTTCACGACCGATGCTTGATCGTATTGACATTTGCACGGAGGCCTTTGCAGTAAAATTTGATGATTTGTCAAAGGCAAAAAAGGGAGCGGATTCGTCGTCTATGCGTGCACGTGTCACAGAGGCAATTAATCGTCAGCGCATGCGCTATAAGGATGAGGGAATATTATTTAATTCTCAGCTTAAGGGATCAAGACTTTCAAAATATTGTAATCTTGACCAGCAAAAAGAAGAACTTCTTCGTCAGGCATTTGAGTCAATGGGTCTTAGTGTTCGTGCAAGAGATCGGATTTTGCGCGTCTCAAGAACAATTGCCGATCTTGAGGGAAGTGAGCAGATTAAAGAAGCACATTTGGCAGAGGCGATAAGCTATCGGAGTATTGATCGAAAATATTGGGGGGATATGTAAAATGGAGCGAAAAAAAGCATATTACTGGTGTACATGCCTTCAGATGATTACACCTATTAAGGTGCGCCGTTTAATTGAGGAGGCTGGCGGTCCGAGTGAGGTTTTTGGACAAAGCGATGAGAAGCTTGTTCAAATGGGATTTACTGCAAGGGAGCAAAGAATTTATCATGAAGCCTGCGCAATGGAAAAAACAATAGAGGCGGAATACGAAAAGCTTTCACAGTCAGGAATTCGTTTTGTTACAATAGAGGATGAAGAGTATCCGGTGCTTTTAAAGGAAGTGGCAGACCGTCCGATTGGGCTTTTTGTGAAGGGGAATCTTCCAAAGTCTGATTTTCCTAAAATTGCAATTGTCGGAGCGCGTGCGTGCAGCAGCTATGGGAAGGAGTGTGCAGAGGAAATCGCAAGAGAGCTGTCAGCGGCAGGTGCACAGATCGTAAGCGGGATGGCATATGGCATTGACTGCTGCAGCCAAAAGGCAGCACTTGAGGCAGGCAGTTCATATGCAGTGCTAGGCGGTGGCGTTGATATATGTTATCCACGGGAAAATATTGGATTGTATGAAAAACTAATACGTCAAGGCGGCGTGATTTCTGAGATGCGTCCGAAAACACGCAGTATTCCCGTTCTTTTTCCGCGCAGAAACAGGATTATAAGCGGCATTTGTGATGCTGTCATAATTATAGAGGCACGAAAAAAGAGCGGTTCTTTGATTACGGCAGAATTTGCAGGTGAGCAGGGCAGAAGTGTCTATGCAGTGCCAGGTTCAATATTTTCAGATCTTAGTGAAGGCTGTCATGAGCTGATTAGAAATGGTGCTGTACTGTTGTCATCACCACAGGAGATACTTGCAGATTTTAAGTTAGAAGCTGCAGCAAGAAAAATGCATAGACAAAAGATGCCTTTGACAGAAATTGAACAGGATGTGTATCGCTTTATCGAAAGAGAACCTGTTCATATGGAAATTCTTTTGCAAAAAACAGGATATCCGGCTGGAACTTTATGCAGTGCATTATTTCAGATGGAGCTAAAAGGTTACATCAGCGAAGAAGCAGGAGGCTGCTATAAAAGAACATTTAATGTGTAAGATTCGTAAAATTTATATGAAATAAAATAAAAAGGGCTAAAAAGGGCTTGCAATCCGTAAAATAAGAGTGTATAGTGATTTCCGATTGAAAAAATGTACGCATGGTACATTGCTGGAGGAAAGCATGACGAAGTATCTTGTTATCGTAGAGTCACCTGCGAAGGTTAACACTATAAAAAAATTCTTAGGAGCTAACTATCAGGTTATGGCTTCTAATGGGCATGTAAGGGATCTGCCCAAGAGTCAGTTAGGGTTCGATGTTGAAAATGATTACGAACCAAAGTATATTACAATCCGCGGAAAAGGGGATATTTTGGCGAAGCTTCGTAAGGAAGCAAAAAAGGCTGAAAAGATTTATCTGGCAACGGACCCTGACCGCGAGGGAGAGGCAATCTCATGGCATCTGTCGAAGGCGCTGAAGCTGGAAGATGACCAGATTAAAAGAATCACATTTAATGAGATCACAAAAAATGCAGTAAAGGCATCCTTAAAGGAGCCGCGCGCAATTAATATGAATCTGGTTGATGCACAGCAGACAAGACGTATCTTAGACCGTATGGTTGGATATGAGATCAGTCCGGTACTTTGGGCAAAGGTAAAAAGAGGTCTTAGTGCAGGAAGAGTCCAGTCTGTTGCACTTAGACTTATCTGTGACAGAGAGGCAGCAATCGAGGCATTTATTCCAAAGGAATATTGGAGTTTAGATGTTTTGCTTGACGTGCCAGGTTCTAAAAAGCCATTAAAGGCACAATTTTACGGAAAAGACTCCAAAAAGCTTACGATTGAAAATGAAACTCAGCTAAATGAAATTGTAAAGGCAGTGGAGAGCGACAAATTTGTTGTAAAGGAATTGGCGCATAAAGAAAGAAAAAAGAAGGCACCAATGCCATTTACTACAAGTACGCTGCAGCAGGAAGCTGCAAATCAGCTGAATTTTTCAACACAAAAAACGATGCGTATCGCACAGCAGCTGTACGAGGGTGTTTCAATTGAGGGTGAAGGTACGATAGGTTTGATTACGTATCTGAGAACTGATTCCACACGTATCGCAGCAGAGGCTGATACAGCAGCAAGAGCATATATTGAAAAAACGTATGGCGAAAAATATTTGACACAGGCAAAAAAAGAAGAGGCTGCCAAAGGCCATATTCAGGATGCGCATGAAGGTATTCGTCCTACAGATATCACAAGGGAGCCAGTCCGCGTAAAGGAATCTCTTTCACGCGATCAGTTCCGTTTGTACCAGCTGATTTGGAGACGCTTTACTGCAAGCCGCATGGCAGATGCCGTTTATATGATGAATCATGTACAGCTTGAATCAGGCGGATATGAGTTTTCAGCAGTCAGCTCAAAGCTTTCATTTGACGGCTTTATGAGTATTTATAATGACGGTGAAGAAAAAGCGGCAAGCGCACCTGCTGTTGATCATCTTAGTGAGGGCATGGAGCTTTCCGTGAGTGAAAAAGAGACGCAGCAGCATTTTACACAGCCTCCGGCTCACTTTACAGAGGCAACACTTGTTCGTATGCTTGAGGAAAAGGGAATAGGACGTCCTTCTACTTATGCACCGACAATTACTACTATTCTTGCACGTCACTACATCACAAAGGAAAAGAAAAATCTGTATGTGACGGAGCTTGGTCAGGTCGTAAACAACATTATGATGAAATCCTTCCCAATCATTGTAGATGCTGAGTTTACAGCCAATATGGAGTCTTTGCTTGATATGGTTGGCGAGGGAATGGTTGAGTGGAAGAGCATTGTTAGAAACTTCTATCCAGATCTTCATGAGGCAGTAGAAGCTGCAAACAGAGAGCTTGAGAGCGTCAAGATCGAGGATCAGCTGTCAGATGAATTTTGTGAGCTGTGCGGAAGACAGATGGTTATTAAGTATGGTCCTCATGGAAAGTTTTTAGCGTGTCCGGGATTTCCTGACTGTCGAAATACAAAACCATATCTTGAAAAGATTGGCGTAGCCTGCCCGAAATGCGGCAAAGATCTTGTCATCCGAAAGACGAAAAAGGGTCGTGTGTACTATGGCTGTGAGGGTGCACCAGATTGCGATTTTATGTCATGGAATCGTCCGACTGGACATAACTGCCCGAAATGTGGCTCTTATATGATCAAAAAGGGAAACAGAGAGTGCTGTTCTGACGCTGCGTGCGGCTATATTGCAAAGTCGGAGGAATAAATCTGACAAAACTGCGAAATATTCTTGTAAAATTATTCATTTTGTGATATGATACTGTACAAAGAATAAATTGCATTGGAGGAACCCAATATGAGCGTGCAGTTGCTGGATAAAACAAGAAAAATCAACAAACTTTTGCATAACAACAATACCAGCAAAGTTGTCTTTAATGATATCTGTGAGGTATTGAGTGAGATTCTGGAATCCAATATTCTGGTACTCAGCAAGAAGGGTAAGGTTTTAGGTTTCAGTGTCTGGAAGGATGTGGATGTAATTAATGAGCTGATGGAAAACAACATCGGATCATTTGCGGATCATATGCTCAACGAACGTCTGTTAAGCGTACTTTCCACAAAAGAGAATGTCAATTTGGCTACACTTGGATTCTCTCAGGAAAACGGTGATAAATACCAGGCAATCGTAACACCAATAGAAATCGCAGGTGAGAGACTTGGTACATTGTTTATCTACAGAGAGCACACAGGATACGGCATTGATGATATCATCTTAAGTGAATATGGCACCACTGTAGTAGGACTAGAGATGCTTCGTTCTGTAAACGAAGAGAGCGCAGAAGAAAATAGAAAGAAGCAGATCGTAAAATCTGCTATCAGTACACTTAGCTACTCTGAGTTAGAGGCAATTGTTCACATTTTCCGTGAACTCGACGGAAACGAAGGTGTTCTTGTTGCAAGCAAGATTGCAGACCGCATCGGAATTACACGTTCTGTAATTGTAAATGCACTGCGTAAGTTTGAGAGTGCCGGTGTTATCGAGTCCAGATCATCCGGTATGAAGGGAACTTACATCAAGGTTCTTAATGATGTTGTATTTGATGAGTTGGCTAAGGTTAAGGTTAGCGCAGAGAATACATCAGGTACGAATGCATAAAAACGAAAAAAAATAGAAGAAAAAACAAAAAAAGCCTTGCAATTGTATTTTTTCCATGATATGATTGTAGGGCTTAAAAATTTAAAAAACACGTATGCGGTTGGCAGGTTTGGTGCTGCGCAAGCAGTTGCCTGTACGTATGGCATACGGAAGACAAACCAAAGGAGAGTAAAAACATGAGCGTTATTTCTATGAAGCAGCTGCTTGAAGCTGGTGTTCATTTTGGACATCAGACCAGAAGATGGAACCCTAAGATGGCTCCATACATCTATACCGAGAGAAACGGTATCTACATCATCGACCTGCAGAAATCTGTAGGCAAGGTTGACGAAGCTTACAAGGCTATCTTCGACATTGCTGCAGAGGGCGGAAACATCCTTTTCGTAGGAACCAAGAAGCAGGCACAGGATGCAGTAGCAACTGAGGCACAGAGATGTGGTATGTATTATGTAAACCAGAGATGGCTTGGTGGTATGCTTACCAACTTCAAGACCATCCAGAGCAGAATCGCTCGTCTTCGTCAGATCGAGACCATGTCTGAGGACGGTACTTTTGATGTACTGCCAAAGAAGGAAGTTATCGAGCTGAAGAAGGAGTGGGAGAAGCTTGAGAAGAACCTTGGCGGTATCAAGGATATGCCAGGTATCCCGGATGCAATCTTCGTAGTTGATCCTAAGAAGGAAAAGATCTGTGTTCAGGAAGCTCACACTCTGGGTATTCCGCTGATCGGTATCGCTGATACCAACTGTGATCCGGAAGAGCTGGATTATGTAATTCCGGGTAACGATGATGCTATC
>ENA-UONS01003150-UONS01003150.1-human-gut-metagenome-genome-assembly--contig:-CS19-NODE-3150-length-11736-cov-8.513997_pt1 | contig 11736 bp, 10 predicted proteins | sample MGYA00242458_ERZ724005 | MGnify/ENA metagenome assembly ERZ724005
TTAAAAATTAATATATCCTTCTATCCGCTATTTTGAACTTGTCGATAAGGTTCTGCAAACGGCTGTAAATCCTTTTCAACCAAACCGTTTTTCCAGATTCAGCTTAAAGCGTAACATGAGGCGACACTTCCCATCGCATTTACGAACCGACCCCATATAGGCGCATTGACCGCTTGTTTCATCAAACAAAAAACATGACTGCTGAAATGTCTCAAAAATTTTTGTTTTAACCTGTCCGTCCAGAACTTTCCCTTCCGTAATTTGATTAATATCTGCGTGCATAATACATAAAAGTTTAATTAAACATCCGAATTATTTATTTCCCTCCCCTCGGAGGCCTTTCAGCTTTCCTTGCCGGGAGAGATTTTACATGCAAGCCAGCACAGCGGGAAAATGAGGAAAAGGCAAGGAAACCGCCGGGGATTGAACGGAATACCCAACCCGACAGCGCAGCACGGCGGGGACCGAAAGGTCATCTTCGATTTGGGAAGGCTGCCGGGCAAATCCGCGAGCCGGTTAGCGGAGCGGTACTTGACGACCGAATGACGCTGTACCTTCGCATGGGAAAATCACACCGACAAGGGAGTGCGGCAGGGAACGATAAGAATGAGAATAAATAAAAAGGAAAGGCGAACGGGATATAAGAGGGATAGAATATGGACTTGAAAAGGAAATTTTTCGGTATAATTATAATAAGGTGTTTCCGGACACGAGGCCGGGTAGCGGTCTTGTCTCTGCCATAACCGAAAGGTCCAGCGAACAATGAATAACGCAACATCGTTCAGCAGTCAGAAACAGTAACTATGCCGTCGTACTGATTTACGACAATGCCGATAAGATAAGGAAAAGCCGAAAAGAGGGGGTTGCCTTCTTTCCGGCTTTTCGTGAAAGTCCTATTATCCGGGCTTTCCGTTATTCTATACGGTCCAGCCTGCGGATTTCTCCTGAATCGTCCACAGACGGGCATAAAGCCCCTCGTGCCGCATCAGCTCGTCGTGCGTGCCCTGCTCCTTTACCCGTCCGTCTTCCAGAACGACGATCCGGTCCGCATTCATAATCGTCTTGAGCTTGTGGGCGATGACGATGACGGTGCGTCCCTCGATAAGCGTGTCGATGGCTTTCTGCACCTCCACCTCGTTTTCCGGGTCGAGCGATGCGGTCGCTTCGTCCAGCAGGATGATCGGCGCATCCTTCAGGATGGCGCGGGCGATGGATATGCGCTGCTTCTCGCCGCCGGAGAGCGTGCAGCCGCCTTCGCCCACCATCGTGTCGTATCCCTGCGGCAGGCGCATGATGAAATCGTGGCAGCAGGCTTTCTCGGCTGCTGCGATGACCTCCTCGTCCGTCGCACCGGGCTTTCCGAAGCGGATATTGTCGCGTATCGTGTCCTGAAACAGATAGACGTCCTGGAACACCATCGAGATGCGGCTCATCAGACTTTCGGGTTCTATATCTTTCATCGGGACGCTATCGAAAAGGACACGCCCCTGCTGCGGGTCGTAGAATCGGGCGCAAAGTTTCATCACCGTACTTTTCCCGCTGCCCGAAGGACCGACGAGAGCCGTCAGCGTGTTCTTCGAAAACGCAATGGAAACGTCCTGCAGCACCGTCTTGTCCTGATAGGCGAACGACACATGCTCGAAACGGATGTCGCCGGTGACCGGAGCCTGCCGTTCGCCTTCCATCTCCGGCTCGTTCATCAGCGTGAGAATGCGCCCTCCGGCAATGGAGAAGTAGCGGAACTCCGCAAAGTTGGTCAGCGCCGAAGTCAGCGGGTCGAACACACGCGAGCCGACCACGAGGAACAATACGAACACGAGCAGCGAGAGTTCGCCTCCCAGCAGCAGGTAGGTTCCGCACAGCACCATCAGGGTCAGTCCGGCCCGCACCAATGTAATGCACAGCAGCACGAAAGGACCCAGCAAAGCCTCCTGACGGATGCAGGCACGGCGCAATTCCGCAAAAGCGTCGCGCAGCCGGACAAAGCGGTCGCCCAGCAGGTTGTAGGCTTTCATCACCCGAATGCCCTGCAAGTATTCCTCCAAGCGGTTCCCGGCATTGATTTTGGCTTGTATCTGCTTGCCGCTCAACCTTTTCTGCACACTCGTGCTCATCCATAGGACAAGTATGGCGACCGGCAGGGCGGCGAACATGGCAACGGCCATCCGCCAGTCGATCCATACCAGCGAGAGGAACGCCAGTACGGGCATGACGACGGCTCCCATCAGTTGGGGCAAATGGTGGGAAATGCCCGTCTCGGCCATCGTGAAATCGGTAACGAGCATGGATGAAAGATCGCCGGGGTCGCGCCGGGAAAGAAATCCGAGAGAGAGTTTCCGCAGATGTTCCGCCAGTGCGATACGCCCCGACGCACTCATCTCGTAGGCTCCTCTGAAATTGGCCCGGTAGGAGGTCCGTTCAGCCAGAGCCATCACCAGCATATAGACGACCAATATGCCGAAAATACACCACAGCCTTGCCGTGTCGAGCGGTCGTCCGCTGCCGTCGAATGCGGCGAAGATGATGCGCACCGCCTCGATGGAGAGACAGAAAGGTATGATATTGACCAGATTGACGAGCATGGTATAGCCCACGGGCTTATAAAGACGCTCCGTATGGCCTATCGTAATGTTTTTAATCGCATTCATATTCCACTCCTTTCATTTATGTGCGATGATATGCAGTTCTTCTTTTTTCTGAATCATCCGAATGTCGGAAAATCCGGCTTTGGACAGCAACCGTTTCAGGTCTTCGGCTCCATACACCGTCATTCCCTTTATCCTGTCCGTCCACGCCTTTCCGAGTTCGGGGTCGCTCGCTTCCAGACTGATGAGAAAGCATCCCCCTTTCCGGAGCACGCGGAAGACTTCGGCCAGCGCCTTGCTGACGGGAGACCAGAAATAGACGGTCTCGAAGGCCGTAACGGCATCGAAGGCCCCGTCCCCGTAAGGCAGGGAGCAGACATCGCCCTGCCGTATGAAACAGCGTCGATCCAGTTCTCCTGCATTGTGCCTGCGGGCGAAGGCGACGCTCTCCTCCGACAGGTCCATGCCGTAAACTTTTCCCTGCGGACACAGCTTCAGCAGACGCTTTACGTTGGCGCCGCCCCCGCATCCGATGTCCAGCACATTCCATTCCGGCCGCCAGTCCACCTGTTTCATGCCGCGACGGGCCAGCGAAGCGTGGAAACAGTTCATTCCCCGCAAAATCATCCGTCCCCAGAATCCCTGCGGGCAACTCGTATTCTGTAAAATATCGTTCAAGAAACTATTCTTTTTCATATCTCCGTATTCAATTTTTGTTCAACTTCCAATGATAAGCGCTCGTATAGGCATCCCACATGTTCTTGTAGAGACCCTCGGCGACGGATAAGTCGTCGTGCCGGCCCTGCTGTACGATCCGGCCCTGCTGCAAGACCACGATGTTGTCCGCCGAGACGATGGACGACAGCCGGTGGGCGATAATAATCACGGTCTTGCCCTTTATCAGGGATTGAAGGGCCTGCTGCATCTTGTATTCGTTCTCCGGGTCGGCGAAGGCCGTGGCTTCGTCCAGCACCAGTATCGGCGCATTCTTCAGAATGGCGCGGGCCACGCATACCCGCTGCGCCTCGCCGCCTGACAGATACACGCCCTCGTCGCCTATCCTCGTCTCGTAGCCTTGCGGCAGCCGCTCGATGAACTCGTGGCACTGGGCGGCTTTGGCCGCTGCCACTACCGTTTCTTTCGTGGCGGCGGGGGAACCGACGGCGATGTTCTCGTACAGCGTGTCATAGAACAGGAAAGTATCCTGAAAGACGAATGAAACGGTATCCATCAACTGCGGCGTAGCAATGTTCCTGATGTTCACGCCGCCGATGAGCACCTCGCCCTGCTCCACGTCCCAGAAACGGGGAATCAGATTCGCGACGGTGGACTTGCCGCTTCCCGAAGGCCCCACGAGCGCTGTAATCCGGCCTTGCGGCGCCGTAAAGCAGACATCGCGCAGCGCCTCGGTACGTGTGCCCTGTTCCGTATTTTCGTAGGAGAACGACACGTGGCGGAACTCCACCTCATACGACTGTGGCACTTCGGGGCGTTCCGGTTCGGGAACGGGCTTTTTCTCCAGAATGCGGTCGATCCGCGCCACGCCTTCGTCGATCTCCTTGGTGTTTCCGCCCAGAAACGTCAGTTTGTAGATGGGCGAAGCCACACCCGGCCCCATGATGATGAAAAACAGCCATACGGTGGCCAATGCAAGCGACTGGGGATTTCCTTGTATTAACAGGATACCCACAGGTAGAATGAACGTCACCATCGAGTTAAGCAGGACGGTGAACGCAATCATTCCGTTCTGGTAGGTGTCGCAGCATTTCAGGGCGAACGTCTTATACGCCTGTATCTCGGCATTGAACTGCCGGAACGAGCGGACGCTCTGTCCGAATATCTTCACTACGGGCATTCCCCTGACGTACTGCACGGCGGAGGCGCTCATCTTCTCCTGCGCGTCATAATAGATACTCATGAACTCCCGTGCCTTCTTTCCCATGAAATTGGAGAATTGCAGGGCGAAACTCACCAAAACCACGGCCAGACAGACCACTGTCAGCCATGTATCCAGCGAGAAAAAGATGACGAGCATCACCACGACCGTCGCCACTACGTTCACCAAGTCGGGAATCGTGTGGGCGATGAATCCCTCGATTTTCTCGATGTTCTGCTCCATCGTCTTCTTGATGGCTCCGGTAGAGGTGTTGTTGAGATAACCCAGCGACAGCTTGCCGATGTGTTCGGACAGCCGGACGCGCAACCCGTACAGAATGCGGAATGCCGCCACGTGCGAGAACATCAGGGCGGCGTACAACAGCACCAGTCCGCCGATAAGCCCGCAGAAGGCGATCCAGCCCCAGCGAATCATGCCGGCTCCGTCCACCGAAGCCGGGCTTGCACCGTGCGTCAGCAGCTCTTTCAACACCTCGTACACCGCCCAATAGGGTACGAGCATACACACGGCGCTGCCTGCCGACAGCAGACCTGCCAGAAAGAGCAGTCCTTTCTTCTGTCCCGCAATCTCGAACAGGCGGGACAGACCTTCTTTCTTCTTTGTCTTATCCATTGTCTTTTCCGATTTTATACCTTGTCATTTCGATACGATTTCATATCCCAACATTGAGCTGAACTTGTAGCACAACCGCGTCATCCGTCCCAATATCTGCCCGAAGAAGAAGCCCCAGCGCGGACGGAAGAATTTCATGTAGTTGGCCTGTTCCAGAAGGCGCAGGCGGGGTTCCCATTGTTCTACCAGACGCCCGTCGCTCAGACCGGAGCGGATTTGCGCCTCGTGTCCGCGGAGCGAATCGGGTTTCACCCCGTGACGGCTCATTATTGTGCCGCAGACATCGAACCACAGTTCGCCGCCCCCGAAACGCTCCGCTACATGATGCAGGAATGCCTTTACCTGCTTTTCGTAGAAATACATCAGCACGCCTTCGACCACGAAAATAAAATGCGCATCGGAATGCCGACGGCGCAGGTCGTCCAGCCAGTCGGTTTCCAGCAGGGAGGCCGCGATATAGGGATTGCCCGGCTGCTCCGGAATCAGCTCGCGGCGTAGCGCAATGACTTCCGGCAGGTCCATGTCGTAGAATACAGCCTTCCCGTCGCCGATACGCTGGAAACGGGTGTCCAGACCGCACCCCACGTTCACTACCACCGCATTAGCGTGTTTCCCGATGAAGCGGCGCACGGCACGGTCGAAAAACCACCCGCGCACCACGCAGCCGACCTCGCTCAGCTTCGCCCCGTCGAAACGGGAATAGTCGTATTCCAGACTGTCCACCAGACCCTCCGCAACCTTGTCGTTCAGAATCGGGTTCTTTCGGCGGCTCTCTTTCGCCCTGTAGTAGAGCGGAATGAGCAATGTCTCGGCGACAATGCTCTCGAATTTATGTTTCTGTTTCATTTGTTATGATATTTATTAATGAACGATATTCAGATTTGTTCACGAATAAAAAAAGAGGAAACCTTCGTGAAGATTTCCTCTTTTCCCGCTGCCCCGTCACGGCAGCTCGTCCGTATGTGTCTTTTCTATCCGTCATACCTTGATAATGGCCCTCCAACCTTGAATTTCAAACAGAATATAGTCGTGCAGAATGGATTCCATTTCCTGCTTGGGCACTGCGTGCATCAACAGTTCCTCGAACAGCGTGAACATCCACACCGTATGCAGGTGAATGATGAAGTCGGACACGGCCGTATTTATATCCGGATACTTTTTCTTCATGGCGGCGAACCATGCCTTGACCAGCCCGGTCGAGCGGTCGGTGTAGCTTTCGCGAAAATGTTCCAGCGAAGAGCCTTGGGCACGGAACAACAGGATCTCCAGCAGACTGCGATGCGTTTCGATGAGTGAAACGTATTCGTCGATACAGGCTTTCAGATATTTTTCGGAACGCATCGTCATCACGTCCTCGCCGCGTATGCCGTGATGCTCCTGCAACATGGCTTCCATAGCGTGCAGGACGGGACGGACCACTTCACAGAACAATTCGTCCTTGTTCCGGAAATAATTGTATATGTTTCCCACACCGACCCCGACGGCTCCGGCAATCTCACGCATGGAGGTCTTGGAATACCCCTGCTGCCCGAATCGCTGTTCGGCGACTGCCAATATGCGGCCGCGTATGTCTTCTTTGAGTACCTGCATAAATAATGAACGACGTTTCCGTTTATATTTTGCAAAAGTACGGGGTTTGAATTTACTGGACAATACCTATTTGTGGTGATTTTACATGATTGAAATAAGGGAAAAGCAGGTATTACCGGAGGTAGCGAAATACCTTGTTTATATCCGAAAGGAAAAGTCATATTGTTCATTGAAAAGGAGAAAGTCTCATAGATTATAATTACTTTTGTACTTAAAACTCAAAGAATCAAATATAAAATGGCAAAGATTACAGTAAAAGATACGAGTGTCACAATTATATCAGTCAACGAGAATGATTATATCAGCCTGACAGACATAGCAAGATACAAAAGCGATGATCCGACTGCGGTTATCGGGAACTGGCTGCGTAACCGGAATACAATAGAATATCTGGGTATTTGGGAGAGTTTATATAACCCTAATTTTAAACCCCTCGAATTCGAGGGGTTTAAAAAGGAAGCCGGGCTGAACGCCTTTACCTTATCACCGACAAAATGGATAAGTACGACAAACGCAATAGGAATACTATCCAAGTCAGGACGCTACGGCGGCACTTACGCTCACAAGGATATAGCATTTAAGTTTGCAAGCTGGATTTCCGTTGAATTTGAACTGTATATTATAAAGGAGTTCCAACGATTAAAGACCGAGGAACAACAGCAACTCGGTTGGTCTGCCAAACGGGAACTGTCGAAAATCAACTACCGCATACATACCGATGCTATAAAACAGAACCTTATCCCGGCAGAGGTAACCGCCAAACAAGCCAGTATTATTTATGCCGATGAAGCCGATATGCTGAATGTGGCGATGTTCGGTATGACCGCCAAGATGTGGCGTGAGCAACACCCCGAACTGAAAGGGAATATCCGGGACTATGCCTCTATTAACGAATTGATTTGCCTTTCAAATATGGAAAACCTCAATGCAGTATTTATAGACCAAGGTATTCCGCAGGGTGAGCGGTTGATTAAACTCAATCAGATAGCCATTCAACAGATGAAAGTATTGGAGAGTGACGGAAGCAAAAAATTGCTGAAATAGTAAAAAGAACAAGGATTGTCCATCGGGGTAATCCTTGCTTTCCATGGCGTATCTATCTTTTAGGTCACAGGTTTTATAATATACTATGGTAATTATATACATCCTAAATATTATTTTCGCCAAGGATATAACAAACCATGACGAATAAAGATGAAATAACAATGAACTCTGATAAAAACGCCTATTTTCTATCGCTTCCGGAGATAACCGAGTTATCTGTTCCTCCCAAAACGATATTACTGGAAGAAGGCAGGATAGCGGACAAGTTGTTCTTGATCCGGAAAGGTTGCCTGCGCCTGTTTTTCAACAACGAAGGGCAAGACATCACTTTCCAGTTCTTTTTCGAGGGGGATTTCGTCGCATCGTTCGACAGCCTGTATAAACGGACACCGAGCCTTTTTTCCTTGGAGAGCATAGAGCCGGCTGAACTGTCGGTAATGAAGCGGGAAGATTTTTTCAGAAACCTCGGACAGAAGCCCGTGTTACGGCAGATATACGAGGAAAAAATCATCGAACGCTTCCATGTCTATCAGCGGCTCTTCCTTTCCCGCATAAAGAACACCCCCCAACAACGGTATGAAGAACTGCTGAAAGAATACCCCTCCATCATACAGCGGGTTCCCCAGCATTATATTGCCTCCTATTTGGGAATTACAGCCGTTTCCCTGTCGAGGATCAGAAACAGGCGATAGTTCATTTCTTTACATTTGTTATCGTCCGGTTCCAGTCGAAGATGCGAACTTTGCCGCATCTATTAAAACCGAAAGACAGATGAAAAAGATTTTTGTAATAGACTGGAGTCTGATTCCCGTGTTTGTCCTGTCCGCATACTCCGGAATCGAATTGCATGTGGCCGACTATGAAGGTAATCACGAGGTATGGCATAATTGGGCAGTTTTCCATGTCCTGACGAGCCTGCTGTTCCTCATGGCCTCCATATTCCATATAGCGACGCATTGGGGCTGGTATAAGGGAACTGCCAAGAACGGAATAGGCCGGAAAAGCAAGGTCACGGCGGTACTGTCGATTCTGTTCCTGTCCGTGGTTCTGACCGGATTCGCTTTATTGGGCATAGAAGGAGCAGGTTCCCCGGTCGGGCTATGTCATTTTTGGACAGGAATCGTTACAACTGTCCTTTCTATCGGCCATATACTGAAACGCCTTCCGTTGCTACGCAAATCATTGAAATAAGCACAACCTATCCAACGGACAACTTTCGGACAAAGCGTTTTTACAGAAATCGGGGTACTTATTACAAATGCGGCTTCTTGCTTACCGAGAATACCGCATTTTTCTTTTATTCCCCGACCTATTATTCGATTTCAGCATTGCTCGTCTAACCATTTGGGGCATCCGGTCCATTCGTCACCATTCAAATCCGGCATCAGGGAATGCCTGTTGCCATAGGCTCCGACTTCATGCAGTCCCACGAATGTGGCATTTCCTCCGCAAAGTTTTTTGCTCTTCACGAGCTTATGCCTTTTTCCGAAGGAGATGCACGTGCCTGGCTTTCCCGACGATACTTCGGATAGACATTAAAATAGGTGTAAAATAAGATGTTACGCTTATAATTATACACAAAATCCTTTCATTTCGAACCATCATGCCTTATTTATACCGGACGGGGGCAATGTCGCTCCCGTAAAATAATTAAGGACTATGATAATAGGTTATTTAAGGGTCAGCACGGGCAAACAGAACCCGGCTAACCAACAAGACGAGATCCGGCGTTTCGCCGACAGTAGAAATCTTTCCGTCAGCCAGTGGGTAACGGAGATCGCCAGCGGCAAGAAAAAGGGGTGCGACCGCAAATTAGGGGGACTGATACGGCGCATGAAACATGGCGACACGCTGATTGTCACGGAAATATCACGCCTAAGCCGCACGCTGACGGACCTCATGGCCATCATGGGCAAGTGTCTGGAGAAGGGAATCAACCTTTACACGACCAAGGAGGGGTATTCGTTCGACAACTCCATCAACAGCAAGGTACTCTGTTTCGCATTCGGTTTGGTTGCGGAGATTGAACGCAACCTGATTTCGATGCGCACGAAGGAGGCGCTCGCCCTGCGGAAAGCCGAGGGTGTCGTCCTTGGCCGGAAAAAAGGCAGCTACACGAAAATGAACGTGCTGATCGAAAACCGGAAGGTCATCGTCGGCATGTTGAAGCGGAACTGTACGATTGCCGATATATGCAGGCGTTTCGACATTTCGCGGGATACGTTCATGAAATTCCGCAGTCACTATAAGGAAATAGATAAGGCCATGAAAGAGAAAGAGATAAGACGGAAAGGGGAGTTGCAAAAACGGACGGTATGATTTTACGTTGGTTTAATCGTTCGTTAAAAAGACTATCGGAAAAAAGGTCGTATTATTCGGACACTCCGGGAAAATTTGTCCTACTCAAAGAGTTGAAACGCAATTTTTTGCAGATTTTTTTTGTGGATAATTTGTGTTTTTGTAATTTTGTGGCTGAAAACGAACAAATAAATCGGCATAACTAACAGTTATCCGGCTGATTATTTGTTGGTTCGGTGCTTTTTTGCCTCTAAAGAAAGAAGCACGGCACGGACAAACGTACAGAGATTGAATAAATAGCTGATATAAATAAATTGGCATAGACAGAATTATGACAATGAAACGAATACTGTTATTATTTCTTTTATTCTGCGGCGGGTATGTTCATGCGCAAGAGTTGGACTCGGTCCGTATCCATTACCGGCAGGGCCACAGGGAAGTGGACGTGCTCTTCCGGGACAACCGCGCGGAACTGGAGCGTTTTATCCGCACCCTGCGTGAAGAACACGGTGCGGGCCGCCTTGAAAGCGTCGTGATACGCTCGTGGGCATCGCCCGAAGGTGTGAACCGTCTCAACGAGGTGCTGTCAGAGCGCAGGGCCGACTCCCTGAAATCCTATCTCGTGCGCCACGCCGGAATCCCCGACAGTTTGATCTGCATACATGGAGAAGGTATTGCGTGGGACATGCTGCGCCAGATGGTTGCCGTCTCGGACATATTATACAAGGAAGAGGTGCTGCATATCCTTGACCATACGCCCGTATGGGTGTTCGACAAGGCAGGCCGCGTAGTGGACGGACGCAAAAAACAGCTCATGGACCTGCGGGGCGGTATGCCGTACACCTACATGCTGGAGAATTTCTTTCCCGAACTGCGCTCCAGCCTCTCGGTGGCCTGCTACCGGAAACCCGAACCGCCCGTAAAAGTCATTCCCCAAAAAGAGACGAAAGTGAAAGAGCAGGAACCGGCCCTGCAACCCGATAGCGTGGCAGAAACGACCTCCGAGCCGGCAACGGTGCGGCAGGAAGCGACCGTGCAACCGCAGAGACCGACGGTGCAGCGGCTGGCCGTCAAGACCAACCTGCTCTACGACGCGATACTGATGCCTTCGCTCGAAGTGGAGTACCGCATCTCCGACCGCTGGACGGTGAACCTCGAAGGCGACATGGCATGGTGGAAGAACGACGGCAAGCACAAGTATTATCAGGTGGCCACGATCAGCCCGGAGGGACGGTGGTGGTTCGGACAGAAGCAAGGCAGCCCGTGGCACGGACACTACCTCGGCGTGTTCGGCGGCTTCACGTGGTACGACCTTGAAAACGGCAAAGAGGGCTATCAGGGCGAGGCCGAAATGGTGGGTGTCAGCTACGGCTACATGTTCCCCATCGGACGGCGGCTCTCGCTGGAAGCCGGTATCGGTCTGGGGTACATGCACAGCAAGTACGAGGTGTACGACCCGATACCTTACCTGGGCGGCACGCATTACGTCTATCGGCAGACCAGCAAACTGGACTATTTCGGGCCGCTGAAACTGAAACTGACGCTCGTCTGGCGTTTGTGGAACACGGATAAGAAGAAAGGAGGTGCACGATGAGACGCACATCGCTATATATGGCATTATACGCCGCCACGCTCCTGCTGTTGGGTGGTTGCCGCAAGGATCTCTGTTACGACCACCCCGACCATGCTTTCTCCGTTCAGGTAAACCTC
>ENA-UONS01003158-UONS01003158.1-human-gut-metagenome-genome-assembly--contig:-CS19-NODE-3158-length-11716-cov-3.140211_pt1 | contig 11716 bp, 10 predicted proteins | sample MGYA00242458_ERZ724005 | MGnify/ENA metagenome assembly ERZ724005
GCCGATGCCGATAATAGCCGGTGCAATATCATCCGTTATCGTACAAATCCGAATATCAGAATCCGGGTGTAGATTCAACATTTCACAGGCCATCACAATCGGAATGATCGCCACACCGCGATTGTCATTGAGCAGATTGTACATAAGCTCATTGCTCTGCACTTCGTATCCTACCTTCGGTACAAAATCATACACGCGACAGGCCTGATACAGCTGACTTAACTGAAATCTGAAGGTATCACAGATAAACGTCGCCTCTTTGAGCTGTCCCATGGATAACTTCCCGCACTCCGCCAACGGATGATTTTTGTGCATAACAAATACATAAGGATTGCTGTCAATCAACTGAAAATCAATCCGTTCGTCCTCGATCATTTCATTCGACAATGCATAATTAATATTTCTGTCCAGCAGTTTCTGAACCAGCTCAAGTGTTGTAAAATCCAGCTGCCTTATGCCGATTTCCGGATGAGCCTCTGAAAATCTCGGCAGCCGAATAGCCAGATAATGCAAGATATTGCTTCCCAATGATAAAATATTCTGATTTAATGTGTATGTTCTTTGGACATTTTCCATCCCGGCCTTTAACTCTGCAAAAGCAATGTCCACGCTGGAAAGAAATATGCGGCCATAATCATTGAGCACGATTTTGCCTTTTCGGTGTTCAAACAACGGCACACCGATTTCTTCCTCCAGCTGCGCAATACGTTTGCTGAGATTTGGCTGCGTAATATATAATTCTCTGGCCGTTTTGGTCATGTTGCCGTTTCGGGCCACCGCCTGAAAATATTTTAAAACTGTAAAATCCATCTCTTTCCACCGCTTCCGTCATTCCGGATCATGCCGATAAGCCTTCCAAAAGCCGCAAAACAACTGTCCTTTTTATATACGCATGGCTGCATAATAAGCTTCATGATTGGCTCTGTAATAAGTACCGCCTCTTGCCGTACAGTCGCCCACCATGATCACATCTGCACTGCCGTATTTTGCCAGAAGCACTTTGCCAAGGCTGTCATCCGGTTTGACCCCCAGCGCATTCACGACACTGTCCGCCGGATAGAAATGCTTTTCGCCGGTGACTGTATCCACCGTTTCAACCCCGTCCTTTACCGCCTGAATCCGCTGTCCGCCAATAAGTGCTACATTCAGATTCTCCAGCTGATCCAATAAATCCGCTTTATTAAAAATCGGCATTTCCATGATAAAATCTTCCCGCTTCAGCTGGTCCACAACAGTGACACTTTTGCCCTCTTTTGCCAGTGTAAGGGCACATTCAAGTCCTGTAATGCCGCCTCCGCAAACAACCACATTTTCACCGGTCTCAACTTCATGGGCATCCACGGCACGAACGGAAAGTGCATTTTCTATCCCCGGAATCGGAGGCTGAACATAAACAGAACCTGTTGCCACAATAATGGCATCCGGGTTTTCTTTTTCAATTAAATCCTCCGTCACTTCTGTATTCAGCAGAATTTCCGCCCCACATTTGCCGGTTTCTCTGATATCCCAGTCCAGATATTCCCGCATCAGTGTTTTAAACGGTACAAGGCAGGCATCGTTTAATAAACCGCCCAGTCTGTCGGATTTTTCATACAGTTTGACACTATGGCCTCTCTGTACCAGTGTCTGAGCCGCCATCATGCCCGCAGGACCACCACCGATCACCATGACTTTCTTTCGTTCATTTTCCGATACAGGCTGAATCTGTCCGCTCACACCACAGCGCGGATTGATGGCACAGCTCATATTGGTTCCCCATGTATTGGCATTGCCGCAAAGATCGCACCGGGTACACGGACGGATTTCTGCCTGCTGAGCTCTCAGAGATTTTCTGACAATATCGCCGTCTGCCATAAAACTTTTGGCCATGGCTACAATATCTGCCTTACCTGACGCAATAATCTCCTCCGCCTGCTCCAAAGTTGTGATCATCCCCACAACAGCCACCGGCACATGCAGATGTTTCTTTACTTCTGCTGCATAATCCACATTCAACGGTTTGTGAGGTTCACGGAAATAAGTCGGTATACAATAACGGGCCGACAAATGAAAAATCGAACCCTGAGACACATGGACGATATCCACATACTCCTGGGCTTCTTTCATAAATGCCAGAGATTCCTCAAATTCCATGCCGCCCGGAATACCTTCCACAGCAGAAACTCGCATCTCAATGACCATATCTTCACCGACAGCTTCTCTCACTGCCTTCAGCACTTCCAATGGGTATCTACGCCTGTTCTCAGGTGAACCGCCATATTCATCTGTCCGCACATTGGAAGCCGGTGACAGCCATTGGGCCAGGAAATTCTGATGGGCACAGTGAATCATCACCATGCGAAATCCCGCATGTTTGCAGCGCAGGGCACAGTCTGCATAATGGGCTTTCATCTCATCCATATCTTGTCGATTCATGGTACGCACATTATCTTCTGGATTCAACGGTCTTTCTGCAGAAACAATAGCAATGGGTGAACCATCCTGAGGCGCTCTGTTACCCCGTCCTGCATAAGCCAGCTCCGCAGAAATTTCGGCACCATTCTGTCGACAGACTTCTGCCAGCGCATTCATCCCATGAATACAGTCATCATCACAGACATTCATCTCACATAACCAATGTGAAGTTTTGTCATGGGTCACCGGTGTATCACCTACCGTTACCCAGCCTGCACCTGTTTGTGCCTGCCAGGCCATAAAATCCAACATATCCTGTCCAACAGTACCGTCCGCATTGCACTTCAGAACAACCGTCGGCGCATATTCCAGTCTGTTTTTCAACGTTACACCGCGAATTGTCAGCGGCTGAAAAAGATGCGGATATAAATTCTGATTCATACTCATCCCCCATAATTCATTGTCAAATATAACGTTATTATCTTCACTTTTACTATGAGTATAGCAATCGGAAGATGCAATGTAAAATGCCCATTTTGATATTGAGGTATAACCGCAGCGACATAACTTATTACATTTTTGCATCCGATTTATTTAAAACCCTAAAAACAGCGAAAGGCCGCAGCCCAAATGGGCTGCGGCCTTTTTGATTCAGGACTTGCTTACAATTCCTGCGCTTCATATACATTTATTTTTTACTGGATAGAGATATATTTCTTCTCTTCTACAGCAGGTTTTGCTTCTTTCTTAGGTACGAACAGTGTCAGAATACCATGTTCAAAGGATGCCTTGATATCCTCTTCTGTGATATCTTCGCCAACATAATAGCTTCTCTGACATGCGCCTGCATAACGCTCACGTCTGATGTACTTGCCTGTCTTCTTGTCTTCCTTATCTTCATCAAGACCCTTTGCTGCACTGACGGTCAGATAACCATTATTCAATTCAGCCTTAATCTCGTCTTTCTTGAAGCCCGGAAGATCAATCTCAAGTTCATAGCCATTGTCCAGTTCCTTGATATCTGTCTTCATCAGATTGCCTGCATGGTGACCATACAGTTTCTTTTCTGCCTTATCTTCTGCTCTGTTGTCATAATAAAATGGAAAACCAAAGAAATCATCAAATAAATTATTGTTAAAAATGCTAGGTAACATAAGTCATATCTCCTTTTCAATCAAATATCTATATTCCAATCTGTTAACTGTTATTGTCTAAAAACATCCGAGCCGATGAATCATTATCCCTCAATGGATATATATTTCTTCTGCTCTACTGCAGGCTTTGCTTCCTCTTTCGGAATTTCAAGCTTCAAGGTGCCATCCTCGAACTTAGCCTTGATGTCTTCCTGTTTAACACCTTCACCAACATAGAAGCTTCTGCTGCATGAACCGCTGTAACGTTCACGTCTGAGGTACTTGCCCTCCGAGTTCTTCTCATCTGTCTGCTTATTCGATACAGCACTGACGGTCAAGTAGCCATCCTTCAGTTCAGCTTTCACATCTTCTTTCTTTACTCCCGGCATGTTCATCGTTACTTCATAACCATGATCTGTGTCTTTCACATCTGTGGTCATCAAACCTGCTGCATTATAATTATAATCTCCATCAAATGGGAATCCAAAAAAGTCATCTAACAAATTCTCTCCAAAAATACTAGGCATTAACATAAGTCATATCTCCTTTCAAAAGATATCTTAAAATCTAATCAAGCACTTTCGGATCACTCCTGAGTGTTATCAACATTTTCAACTCCGGATTCGGAACTATTCTTTTTGTTCCCCTTCCTTTGTTCTACATGTAATATAACACTTATTGTTAGCACTGTCAATAGATGAGTGCTAATTTTTTGTGAACATTTTGTGAACTCTACGAGTCATGCAAAGCAGAAAAAATTTCATCTGCAGCCAGACCAAAGGTATGGTTGCATGGGCAAAAGAAAATGTAGCTTCTTCCGGATTATCTGACAAGCCACTCGACTCCCTGTTATAATACTCATCAATACGCATATACTATCTATATCTCCATCATCATTGAATAAGACAATTTATTTATAATATTGTCTTGTACGCAAGACAATATTGATATATAATTATCTCATATAGAAAGAGGTGACATATATTATGAATCGCGATACTTTAAAACAAATCATGATTGATCAAAAAGATATTTATCTCAACAATCCATTAATAACAAGACAGTATTCTCTAGAAACCAATGTCAATTATTGCTTTGTTGGTATCAGAAGAACCGGAAAGTCATATATGATGTATCAACAAATAAAACAATTAGAAGACAATGGAATTCCCTTGTCCCAAATTGTTTATGTGAATTTTGAAGATGAGCGTCTTTTGGAAATGACTGCTGAAGATTTAAATCTCATTTTAGAAATTGGATTAGAAATATCCGGAACTGATATCAAGCCATATTTATTTTTAGACGAGATTCAAAATATTAACGGGTGGGAGAAGTTCGTTCGCAGAATTGCAGATATGAAGTATCGAATCAATATTACCGGCAGTAATAGTAAAATGCTAAGCAGCGAAATAGCTTCCACTTTAGGTGGGCGTTTTGTTATTATGAATATTTATCCATATTCTTTCTCTGAATATCTTATTGCAAATAATATGACAAAGAATTACCTGGATGTTATTAGCACCAAAGACAGGGCAGATGTCCAAAATCAATATAACAAATATGTAACCTATGGAGCATTTCCAGAATTAGTTGAGATAAGAAATAAACGAGCTTTTTTAAACAGCATCTATCAAACTGTATATCTCGGTGATATTATAACCAGAAATAAAATCACCAATGATTTTGCAATAAGGCTGATCCTAAAGAAAATTGCAGAATCTGTCACAAAACCTTTATCGTATAACCGGCTGACTAATATATTAAAAAGTGGTGGAATGTCTATCGGTAAACAAACCGTAATAAACTATGTCAGCTATATGACAGACTCCTACCTGCTCTTTACTCTGCAAAACTATGCCGCCAAACTTGTAGAAAAAGAGACTTCTCCTAAGTATTATTTTATGGATACCGGACTTCTAGGACTTATGCTGCTAGACTGCAAATCTGCTCAGCTGGAAAATCTTGTTGCAATCGAACTGATGCGACGTTATGGTACCGAAAATGTCTATTTCTTTGAGAATAATGTAGAAATTGACTTTTATGTACCATTAGACAATCTTGCTATCCAGGTCAGTATGCAGGTTCTGGATAACATAGATACAAGAGAACGTGAGACCAGAGCCTTTGTGAAGCTAAATAATTTTATCCCCAACGCCAAATGTATTCTCATTACTAATAGCGAAGAGGCGGTTATTGATTGCGATGGAATCAATATTGAGGTAATTCCTATTTGGAAATGGTTATTGGATAACTAATCGAGTAGGAGGCGGTGATTAACCGCCGTCCTCTCAATTCTCATAATCATTACACAATCAAAAAAGGCGCAAATCATATGATATGATTTACGCCTGGCTTCATACTGATTTCAGATATATTGTTCTAAATTGACCGGATTATATCTGAGTCATCCGGTTGTGTACTCCGGGATATCCGTCAGATACTTGTTTAAATCGATTTCTCCCATCAATCCGTCAAATGTTAAAACAGGATCCAGCAGATCCAAACAATCCGAAAGGAACAGACATTTTTTTGTTTGCAGCCGCCAGCACAGAAGCACCAATGATTTATTTCTCAAGAAAAACCGTAATAGTGCCCTCTAATAATTTTCTCCAAAGTTTGACAATATTCCCCACAGCAATGGCATTAATCAGTGTTCCTTCCCTGACATCAGTCATCACCATACATGGCTTCGGATTTACGATGCACATTGATCCATTTTTCATGCCATGTTTTCTGAATATCAAAATACTGTGACCGAATTTCTGGTTTTTTGCGAGCCAGAGCAAGACCAAATTTTTCATCATACATCGTAAGTCCTTTATCTTTTATATTTGCATAATAAAAGATATTGCTTATCTGTGACATGATGTAAAACGGTAGTGCAACTTCAATAGTTGTATCTGTAGGTTTGATACGTTCGAACATGTGATGATTTTCCTTTCTGTTAAAATGAAACTGTTTTTTCTGTGATATAACCAGACCAATGAATATCAGTGCCGCACCGGCCACTGAGGCCATGGTCATTTTCTCATGAAGCACAAGAAACAGGAAATTGGCGAGGACTTCCGGCTTCATCAGTATCTCCGGTTTCCAGCTGGCTTTCTGCTGGATCAGCACTGGGATCAAAAATAGAATACCATAGAAATACGCTCTTCTTGTAACGGCCACGATCGGATATTCCCACTCACCGATTTTCTTGATCAGCGCCGAATAGCAGCCCCATGAGATCATCGCCAGAAAGGCCAGACCATCTCCCTGGGGATTAAGCTGCAGATTTTTCCGCATGGCGCCTATCTCAACTAATGGTAACCGAAAATCTATATATTTTCAATATCTATCCATTTTTTTAGCGCCCGACATTTCAAGTTTTCCCCAAAAAAACTAAAGAAAACTTTACCATAAAAATTGTTTTTAGAGGGGTTGTCTTTTCCAGATTTTTCTGTTATTATCCAAAAGGATTATCTCTATGCGAGATTCCCCACTTCTATAAGTGGTCAATCATTGACAAAATTTGAAAGTTAAACGGAGGTGAGTTTTCATGGACAGTTGCATAGGTCGAAGTAAGATATGCGGTGAACAGAAGTATACAGTCAGAATGCGGCTATTCGGAAAGCTCAGCCTTAGACCCATAAGCAAATCTTAATACAATATTTGTGCCTGCAAAGCAGACACAACCTATTCGTATGGAATTTGCCTCTGCTTTGCAGACATGGTGCCTTTGGGCAGCCTCCTCTCTATACGCAATCTATATTTTCGTGCGTTCTTTTGTACATCGCATCCAACAGTCTATGCTATTAAACTGAAACGTGAAGCGATGTATTTTTTATGCCCTTTTTTAGGGTGACAAGGAGGACGACATGAAAAGAAAAATGTTTTACAAGAAAGATTATGTAAAAGAACTGTTAAAGATTATCCGCACAGAAACAGATACCACCAAATTGCCAAAGCTGCTTTCCGATTACCATGAGAAAGATATTGCTGAAGCGATCACCTTACTGAGCGAAACCGAAAGAAGACAACTCTATCCTGTCCTCGGCGCACAGAAAGTGGCTGAAATCTTTTCCTATCTGGATGATTCCGAAAAATATATTGAAGAACTGCCGATTGAAAAGGCTGCCAAAGTGGTTTCTTACATGGATGCCGATGATGCACTGGACATTCTGGATGATCTGACCGAACACAAAAAACAGGAACTTGTCAACCATCTGGATGAAGATACCCGAAAGGACGTCCGCAGACTGCTTTCCTATGATGATGACGAAATCGGCAGCTGCATGACCAACAACTTCATCTGCATTTCCGACAAATTGTCCATCCGTGAAGCCATGAGCACTCTCGTTCGCCAAGCTGGTGAACATGACAATATTTCCACCATTTACGTTGTGGATAAGGATGAGAAATTTGTAGGTGCCATTGATCTGAAGGATTTGATCATCGCCCGTGAAAATGATGTCCTGGAAGATATTATCAGCCGTTCCTATCCTTTTGTCTGCGAACATGAGAAGATCAACGACTGCATTGACAAGATTGCCGATTACGAAGAAGACTCTCTTCCTGTTCTGACCAAAGAGGGCCGCATCGCCGGCATCCTGACCGCAACGGACATTGTGGAACTTGTTGACGATGCCATGGGCGATGATTATGCAAAACTCGGTGGTCTGACATCTGAAGAAGACTTAAATGAACCGACCATCATCAGCATGAAGAAAAGACTGCCTTGGCTGATCATCCTGTTATTTCTGGGCATGGGTGTATCCTCGGTTGTGGGTATCTTCGAATCCGTTGTTGCCGTTCTGCCGATTGTTATTTGTTTTCAATCACTGGTTCTTGATATGGCAGGCAATGTCGGCACACAGTCCCTGGCTGTTACTATCCGTGTTCTGATGGATGAAAACCTGAACACAAAAAAGAAACTCTACCTTCTCGGCAAAGAAATGAGAATCGGTTTCTTCAATGGCATCAGCCTTGGCCTGATGGCTCTGGTATTTCTCGGTGTCTACATCCACTTTTTCAAGAAATACGCATGGCTTTCCGCTTTCCTGATCTCAGGCTGTGTCGGCCTCTCACTGGTTGTGGCCATGGTAGTTTCCAGCATGATCGGCACCATTGTGCCAATGTTTTTCCACAAAATCCACGTGGACCCGGCGGTTGCATCCGGTCCGCTGATTACAACTGTCAATGATCTGGTAGCTGTCGTTACATACTATGGACTGGCAATGGTATTCCTGATTGATGTTTTCCATATTTGACAAAAGTCTCCTTATGGTTTATATTAGTTCATAAATAGATATTTCAAATTTGAACTAATTATTCCATAAGGAGGCTTTTTGTGAAATTAGGTATTGAATTTTCAAGGAAACTGTCTCTGGCCTATGAAAGCATGTGCAAACCGCTCTGCCATGAACTGAAACTGCCCCAGACAGCTTTTGATATTCTTATGTTTCTGGCCAATAACCCTGAATTCAAAACAGCCAGAGATATTGTCGAAGTCCGAAAGCTTAAAGCGAATCTTGTCTCTGTCAACATTGATAAGCTTGTGAATGAAGGTTATCTAATCCGAAAGAATGTAGAAGGTGACCGACGTAAAGTCCAGCTTCTCTGTACCGATAAGGCACAGCCTATCATCAGCAGAGGCAAGCAGCTGCAGGAACACTTTGTTGAACAGCTTTTTGCAGACATCGACGATGCCACACGTCAAACCATATTCCAGGGTATGCAGCAAATGGAACTCAATCTGAATCTCATTCTGGAGGACAACTAGTTATGCATTTACTTTTTACGATTATTGTTACTTTTTTTGCCGGCATGGGAGCCGGTCTCGGAACAGGTTTTGCCGGTATGAGTGCTGCCGCCGTCATCAGTCCGATTCTCATCACCTTTCTCGGTATTGACCCCTATATGGCCGTAGGCATTGCATTATCATCCGATGTACTGGCCAGCGCCGTTTCTGCTTATACTTACGGCAAGAACAAGAATCTGGATATCAAAAACGGCCTGATCATGATGGTTACTGTCCTGATCTTCACTGTTGTGGGCAGCTATATATCCAGCCTGGTTCCATCCGCAACCATGGGCAATTTCTCCGTCTTTATGACTTTCCTGTTGGGTATCAAATTCATTGTGAGACCGGTTATGACTACCAAGGAAACGATGCAGGGCGTATCCGCTAAGAAACGTGCCATGCAGTCTGTTATCTGCGGTATCATTATCGGATTTATATGCGGCTTTATCGGTGCCGGCGGCGGTATGATGATGCTTCTGATTCTGACTTCTGTTCTGGGATACGAACTCAAAACAGCCGTTGGCACAAGCGTCTTTATCATGACCTTCACCGCATTTACCGGAGCAGTCTCTCATTTTGCCATCGGTGGCCTGCCGGATCCTGCTGTCTGGATCCTGTGCATCATCTTCACTCTGATCTGGGCCAGAATTGCTGCGGTATTGGCCAACAAAGCCACACCAAAGACATTGAACCGTGCAACCGGTGTAATCCTTGTTGTTCTCGGAGTCGTTGTTATGGCGTTCTCATTTTTATCGTAAATAACAAAATAAAACACACTCTGTGAATTCCGGCTCATAATTCACAAAATTTGAAGCACTCATTGCGTAAATGAGTGCTTCATTTGTTTTACTGCGTTAACATTTTCTTTCGCCGATTATCTGTTTTTAACCGAGAATTTTCACCGAATCGTTTTTCTTGTTCTCTCAAAACAATTCCTTTACAGTCGGATAAATCCTTCTGAAATACTGATAGCGTTCTTCGTATTTCCTGGTCAGCTCAGGTTCCGGTGTCACTGTGTCCACCACCTTGACAATCTTTGCTGCTGCAGTCTCCACATCCGGATATTCTCCGCATCCCACAGCCGCCAGCATAGCACCTCCGAGTGCCGGGCCTTCTTCATTCTCAAGAACATCCACCTTCAGATTCATTACATTGGCAATGATCTGACGCCACAGAGGGCTCTTCGCACCGCCGCCGCAGATCTTTGTTCTCTCTGGGCTGATACCGAGACTTCTGGCTACCTCCAGAGAATCTCTCAGACCAAAAGCAACACCTTCCAGGACTGCCTGGGTCATTTCCTCTCTTGTTGTATCCATAGACATGCCGATGAACATGGCTCTTGCGTCCGGATTATTGTGGGGCGAACGCTCACCCATCAGATACGGAAGAAAATAGACATGATTTTCACCCAGCTTCGTAATTCCCGTCTGCTCCGCGCTATAATCTTTGGTTTTCAGAATTTCTTCATTCCACCATTTATTGCAGGATGCCGCACTGAGCATGCAGCCCATCAGGTGGTAATGACCATCCGCATGGGCAAAGGAATGCAGCGCATTGTATTCATCCACACCGAAATGCTCACTGGAAATGAAAATTGTTCCGGAAGTCCCCAGCGAAATATTGCATTTGCCTTCTCCCACTGTACCTGTTCCCACTGCCGCTGCTGCATTATCGCCGGCACCGGCAATAATTTTTACATTTTCAGAAAAGCCCAGTTCCTCATTTTCTTTTTGCGCAAAATACCATAAAATCGCATTTTCTTTTCTTTAATATTATAGTAAAATCGCATTTTCTTCAAGAGGAGTTTATAAAGAAAGCCGACAGTTACACATGAACTGACGGCTCTCCGCATAACATAAATTTTCTATTCGCCGAATACAGCCTTATAATCTGCCTGGAATTTAGCAATACCCTGATCTGTCAGCGGATGATGTGTCATCTGCTCGATTACCTTGTAAGGAACTGTTGCGATATGCGCACCTGCCAGTGCACAATCTGTTACGTGCATTGGATGTCTGATAGATGCAGCGATGATCTCTGTTTCGAGGCCATAGTTGTCAAAAATTGTTACGATATCTTCGATCAGGCTGATACCTGCTGTGCTGATATCATCCAATCTGCCGAGGAATGGGGATACATATGTAGCACCTGCTCTTGCAGCCAGTAAAGCCTGGTTTGCTGTGAAGATCAGTGTAACGTTTGTCTTGATGCCTTCTGCAGACAGAACCTTAACAGCCTTTAAACCTTCAACTGTCATAGGAATCTTAACAACCATGTTTGGATGGATAGCTGCGATTTCACGGCCCTCTTTGATCATGCCTTCTGCATCAACAGTTGTTGCCTTTACCTCGCCGCTGATCGGTCCGTCAACGATCGTTGTGATCTCTTTGATGACTTCCTTGAAATC
>ENA-UONS01003187-UONS01003187.1-human-gut-metagenome-genome-assembly--contig:-CS19-NODE-3187-length-11585-cov-5.733044_pt1 | contig 11585 bp, 10 predicted proteins | sample MGYA00242458_ERZ724005 | MGnify/ENA metagenome assembly ERZ724005
TTTAATTTAAAATGTTGAATTGAGGCAACTATGATGATATAATAAAATTAAATGGTATCCACTGGAGATACGAAGACAAAAGAAAGGATTGTGTAGTATGAGAAAAAATCGAGGAATAACACTAATTGCACTAGTAGTAACAATAATAGTACTGTTAGTTTTAGCAGGAGTAAGCATAAATATGCTAACAGGACAAAATGGAATACTAACAAATGCTACAAAGGCAAAAGAAAGTTCAAATGTGGCATCAGATTTAGAGTATTTGCAGACAAAAGCATATGAGGCATTAACAAATTATTACGCAATAGGAAATAAAGAAGGAGAAACAGAATATATTTTAAAGAACTTAAATGGATCAGGAGTAGTTGCAGACGAAAAAACAGGAACTGTAACATATAATGGAAAGACATATGATATAAGTGATATTATAGGAAAAACAAGTGAACAACAAGCAATAGCATCACAAACAGAAGTAAAAATAAAACAAATAACAAAAAGCAGTGCAACAGGAGATGATGCAGCCTTATTTGAAACAGGAAAAATAAGAATGATAATAGAAGAAGAGGAAAATAATATAAATAGAGCAGTAATTCCAAATGGATTTTATTATGTAACAGGAGCACCATCAACAGGATTAGTTGTTTCAGATAAATTTGGAGATGATGATGAAAACACAAAAGGTGGTAACCAATTTGTGTGGGTACCTTGCAAAGATGAAGCTGGCTCAACATATGAAGGAGATAAGGGATTAGCTAAAACATGGCAGAAATATTCAGGATATTCATGGGAATATACAAAGTATGAAGATTGGGAAGATGAAGGAAACAGCGAAAGTGTAAATACATATGGAGGATTTTATATAGCAAGATATGAAGCAGGAGTGCCAACAAATGCAACATTCTATGTAAATAGTGATGGTGGAGCATATTCACAAAATAAAAATCCATCGACAGAACAGACAATAACAGAAAATGAAACAAATTTAACAACAGAACAATTAGCAAAAAAATTAATTCCGGTAAGTAAGAAAAATACACAATGCTGGAATGAGATAACACAAGAAAATGCGGTAAGAGTATCAAATGCAATGTATTACAATAATAATTATGTAGAAAGTAGATTGGTGGATAGTTTTGCCTGGGATACGGTAGTTGAGTGGATGGCAAAAGACACAAACAAATATCCTAATATTGCAACAAACAGTATAGATTATGGAAATTATAATAATAATTATAAAATAGATTTATCAAATGTATTTTATGCAGCTCACAGATATGGATGGAAAACAACAAATAACGAAGAAAAATATTGGTCATTTGCCACAAAATATTCAAAAGGTCAGTTTAATTCTGGAGCAGAGTCAGTTGATAGCACATCAGGACCTAAAAAATATGAATTTGCAAAAGAGACATACATAGATGGATATGAATATGACATAAAAAAAGAGTTAGCTACAGGAGCATCTAATGTAACAAAAGTAAAAAATATATATGACATGGCAGGAAATATGTGGGAATGGACAACAGAGGTCGGAAATCATAATAAAACAGCAACAAAATTCGCCGTTCTTCGTGGTGGTAGCTTCAGGGTCAACGGGTCTGGCAGTCCAGTCTCTTACCGTAGCGGCGGCGATTCAGCCTCTAGCGATTGCGACTTCAACATCGGGTTCCGTGTCGTGCTTTACATTAAATAGTTGCATAAAAATAAATATCCTAGTTAACATAACACAATATAAAATGGTGGTGGGTGGGAAAGACCGCCAATAAGAAAAAGTAAACGACCAAAATAGGCAACATATGCCAAAATTGGTCGTTAATTTTATGTTGACAAATGATACCAAACAGTAGTATAATATAAAAGTTAAAAAAGAGAGAAAAAGGAGAAATTAAAAATGAATAACCAAAAAATAAGAAACATAGCAATAATAGCACACGTAGATCATGGAAAAACAACATTAGTAGATAGTTTGTTAAAACAAAGTCACGTATTTAGAGATAATGAACAAGTACAAGACAGAGTAATGGACTCAAATGACCTAGAAAAAGAAAGAGGAATAACAATACTTTCTAAAAATACATCAGTAATGTATAAAGATATTAAAATAAATATAGTAGATACACCAGGACATGCCGATTTTGGTGGAGAAGTTGAAAGAGTATTAAAAACAGTTGATGGAGTACTTTTATTAGTTGATGCTTTTGAAGGTGCTATGCCTCAAACAAGAGAAGTTTTGAAAAAGGCATTAGCATTAAACTTAAAACCAATAGTTGTAATAAACAAAATCGATAGACCAGGAGCAAATCCTGAAAAAGTTGTTGATGAAGTTATTGAATTATTTATAGAATTAGATGCAACAGATGAACAACTAGAATTTCCAGTTGTATATGCATCAGCAAAAAATGGAGTATCAAAATTAAATTTATCAGATGAAGATAGTGATATGACTCCATTATTTGAAACAATGGTAAATACAATAGAAGCTCCAAAATGCGATTTAGATGGAACTGCTCAAATGCTAGTATCTAATATAGATTATGATGACTATGTTGGAAGAATAGGTGTTGGTAGAGTAGAACGTGGCAAATTTACAGTTGGAATGACAGTATCAGTTTGTAAAGCAGATGATACAGTATATCAAGGTAAAATTGCAAAACTATATACACATGTAGGTTTAAAGAAAGTTGAAGTTGAAGAAGTAACAGCAGGAGATATAATAGAATTTGCTGGAATTTCAGATATAAGTATAGGTGAAACTGTATGTGATCCTGAAAATGTTGAGAAAATAGATTTTGTAAATATAGATGAACCAACAGTTACAATGACATTTAGTGTAAACAATGGACCATTTGCAGGAAGAGAAGGACAATTTGTAACATCAAGACATATTAGAGATAGATTGTTTAAAGAACTAGAAAGAAATGTTTCATTAAGAGTTAAAGAAGGTGAAACTCCAGATTCATTTGAGGTATCAGGAAGAGGAGAATTGCACTTATCTGTATTAATAGAAACAATGAGAAGAGAAGGATTTGAACTTTTAGTATCTCGTCCAAAAGTTATTATAAAAGAAATTGATGGTGTAAAATGTGAGCCAATAGAAACATTAGTTGTAAATGTTCCAGATGATTCAGTAGGAACTGTTATTGAAAAATTAGGTAGAAGAAAAGCTGAAATGGTAAATATGGAACCAGCTGAAGATGGACATACAAAGATAGAATTCAATATTCCAGCAAGAGGATTAATTGGATATAGAACAGAATTCCTTACAGATACAAAAGGTGAGGGAACAATGGCAAGTATGTTTAAGGGATATGAACCATTTAAAGGAGAAGTTGTAGCAAGAGTTAGAGGAACAATAGTAGCTTTTGAAACTGGAAAATCTGTAACATATGGCCTATACAATGCACAAGAAAAAGGAGACTTATTTATTGGTGCAGGTGTAGATGTATATGAAGGAATGATAGTTGGTTTAAATTCAAGAGGAGAAGATTTAGCTGTAAATGTATGTAAAGAAAAACACTTAACAAATACACGTTCTTCAGGAGCTGATGATGCACTTCGTTTAGTTCCACCAATCCAAATGAGTTTGGAAAAAGCTATTGAATTTATACAAGATGATGAATTGGTTGAAGTTACTCCAAAATCAATTAGATTAAGAAAGAAAATTTTAAATAATAAAGAAAGAGAAAGAATGGCAAGAAATAATAAATAATCATAGTGTAGGAGGTCGTTCAAAATGCATAGAATAACAGCTGCAGAAATAGCTAATTACAATGCGGACAAATATTTAAGAAGAAAAGAAATGATTGAAAGAATGAAAAATGAACAACCACATTTGGGTCCAAGATTAACATTTTTCCATTATATATATGACGAAAAAATGCCTATGAAGGATGCAATTGAAAAAATAGTTAGTGAATTCCCATCAATATCTGTTGATAATATAATAATATGGTACAAAGAAGAAGAAAAAAGAAGAGATAAAGAAAGAAGTAATTCAAATGAAGCAAGATAAATTAAAACAAATAAAACAAAAAGCATTAGAAGAACATATTCCTATAATAATGGATGATACATTACAAGAAATAGAAAAAAGAATGATTAAAAATAAACCATCAAAAATATTGGAAATAGGTACAGCGGTTGGTTATTCGGCAATATGCTTTTCAGATTTTCTATCTGATAATGGAAAGATAGATACAATTGAAAGAGATGAAGAAAGAGTAGAGGAAGCTAAGAAAAACATAAAAGATATGGAACTAGAAGATAAAATAAATATTTATGTTGGAGATGCGGTTGAAATATTACCGACTCTTAACGAAAAATATGATATGATATTTATTGATGCGGCAAAAGGAAAATATCCATTTTTCTTAGCAGAAGCTCTAAGAATGCTTGCTCCAAATGGCACAATATTTGCAGATAATATTTTGTATAAAGGTTATGTAATGAGTGACTATAATAAACATAAACAACGTACAGCTGTAAGAAATTTAAGAGAATATATTGCAGAAACAACAGAAAATCCACTTCTAGATACTGAAATTTTAGAAGTTGGAGATGGACTTGCTATAACAAAAATGAAATAATAAAAAAATAGCTTATGATAATAAAATCATAGGCTATTTTTTATTGGGACCGTTTCCTTTCGCAAAAAGATCGTTTCTTTTTCCATTGGGACCGTTTCTTTTCACGAAAAAAGAGGTTATCTTTCATCATCATTATATTGCCCCATAGGATGAAAATCAACATCAAGGGGTTCATAATTTTCTTCAATTTCTTTGATAGATAAATTATCAATTGGAAGGTCATACTTTGGTGTTAAAGTTGATGAATACGACCTAACTGCTGAGCTTGCAAGAAGTTTATCGTGTTTTTCAGTTGTAGCAATATGAACATATTTCTCTCTAACCATATTTGCCAAAGTAGAAAAACCTATACGAGACTTTAGTAAATTTTCAAGAGAATATAGAGGACTTTGTGGAACGGCAATTGCTTGATTATGTTCAACAATATGTGCTGGGTAAATTGTAACATATTTTGCTCCTTTGGCTTCTATAATACTTGTCATATAATCAAAAAATGGCATTTGGTAAAGTGTCTGACCATTTTGAATGGTTATGTTATCTTTTACTTTAATTTGGGACTCGGCATAATTTACTAATTCTTTTAAGTATTTTAGAGCTTTTTTATCTTCTTTTGATATGTGGTAACCACTTACATCGTTCAAACTAAGGGTACTTAAAAAATCACAATAAAAATCTAATTTTTCTTTAGCTTGCCTAGAATCTTGAAAAGGAAAGGCACGTAATTCAAATAAAGGTTTAATATCAAATGATTTTTTATACATTGTATTATGAGCAGCATACCCTTCTTTAGATAAATTATATCGAAATTCGGAATTACCTAATACTTCACCAACAAGAATTCCGTTTAATTCTATTGTATAATAACAAGCATAAAAACCACTTGATTTTGCACGTTCTTTATGTGATTTTATTTCAACATTTAGGTTGGGGTGTTCTGATAATTCCTTAAAAATATTTGGTAATTCAAGTGTTAAAATATAGTTTAGCAATCTGTCATTTTTTAATTGGTTTAAATTATTCTTAAGATTTATAAGTTCTTGCGTATATTGTTTCTTTATTTTAGAGTCAGATATTTTAGTACAATATAACGGATTTTGTTTAGCGATATCCTTTTCTTTTAAAACAGAAACGAGTTGTTCATCAAAAGGAATATATTCCCTAAAATAATTTTCGCGTGCTAATTTTAATAAATCTGTAATAGCCTCATCTTTACTTTGTGGTTTTAAATCCATAGTTTGTTTAACTAATTGTAAATATGGAATATCTAATTCACTAACACAATATTTATGCTTTTTGCCATCTGTAGATTCTGTACAAGGTATACTGTGATTTGTTAGTAAGGTTAATAAAGCTATTTTTGTATCATAATATTTTTCAATTGTATCTATATTTTTTAAGTCCAAGGGTTTTACTTTTCGTGGTGCTAATGGATTTGGATTATCATCTATAAAAGTGTTTGAAATATCTATTTTTTGAAAATGGTGATACATTTTTGAAAATAGAGTTGGTGTATGAAGTTTTTCGTTACTCCTAAGATATTCCTCAGTAGTTAGAAGCGATTTATATAGAGCTTGTACATAAGGGTCATCAGATTCTTCACAATAAGTACTACAGTTGTTTTTTGAGTGGAAAACAATTGTAGCACCTAAATAATCTTTACAAACAGCTTGAACTATTTTGGTTGTCATTTTATCTATATCTTCTAAATTATAGTTTTTTGGTAATTTATTTGGTATCTTTTTTAAAACTTCTTTTTCAATATTATCTATAACACTTTGATTTGCTTTTAATCTAGCGGGATTGGCAACACTGGTATCTATAGAGTCTCTAAAACGCATAAATACTAATGATAGAAAAGTGTAAAACAAAGAATCTTTTTGTTCTGCTAATGAATAAGTATTTATACATTCTAATGTGGCTTCGTGAATTTTTAATTGTAAATATTGAAGTTTTTCTAAATCACTAATATTAGTTTTATCCATAGATTTCCTCCTTTTAAAAATAATGTAAAATTTTTCCAATTCCATTCATTATACAACAAATTTTTAAAAAAGTCTATAGTTGCTTGAAAATTTCGCATTTTGATAGTATACTAATATATGAACAAAAAAAGGAAGGATTTGTAAAAATATGAAAAAAGTAGAATTATTAGCACCAGCAGGGTCTTTTGAAAAAGCAAAAATAGCATTCTTATATGGAGCAGATGCAGTATATTGTGGGACAGCAAGTTTATCTTTAAGGTCTAGAGCGGCAATAGATGATGATGATTTAATAAAAACAATAAAATATGCACATAAGCTTGGAAAAAAAGTATATGTAGCAATGAATATATATGCATTTGATACAGATTACGAAGAAATAAAACAAATGTGCAAAAAACTAGAAGAAGTAAAACCAGATGGAATAATAGCAGCAGATCCAGGAGTAATAAGTACAATTTTAAAATATGCACCAAGTGTACCTGTAAATGTTAGTACTCAAAGTAATTTGGTAAGTTTAGAAGCCTGCAAATTTTGGTATAATCAAGGATGTAAAAGAATGATTATGGCAAGAGAGATGGATAAGAATCAACTAAAATATATAATGGAAAATAAACCAGAAGGAATGGAAATAGAAATCTTTATTCACGGAGCAATTTGTTTTTCGTATTCTGGAAGATGTTTCTTAAGTGATTTCTTATGTGGAAGAAGTGCAAATTATGGAAGTTGCGCACAAAGCTGTAGATGGTCATATAATGTATATTTAGAAGAAAAAAACAATCCAGGTAATTTAATGCCAGTAGAAATGGATGAGCATGGAACAAGTATTCTTTCCTCAAAAGATTTATGTTTAATACACGAATTACCAGAAATAATTGATATGGGTGTAGATAGCCTAAAAATAGAAGGAAGATTAAAAACAGAATATTATATAGCAAGTATTGTAAGTATATATAGAGCAGCAATTGATGATTATATGAAGAATCCTGAAAATTATGATGCCGAGAAATATATGAAAGAAATTGAGAAAATAAAAACAAGAGGATTAACAACATTTTACTTTAATAGTAGAGAAAATAAAGATATTCAAGAATATGAAGGTAAGCAATATAATGCAAATTACGAATTTGGTGGAAAAGTAATTGAAAATAAAGATGAAAAAACAATAATAGAAATAAGAAATAAATTATCTGTTGGAGATGAATTAGAAATTTTAGTTCCGAGAGAGCTAGAGCCAGTTAAATTTACAATTGATAAATTATGGGATATTGAAACAGATGAGGAAATAGATACTGTAAATCCAGGAAAACAAGGACAGCAGGTAAAAATGGTTTTACCTATAAAAGCAGAAGAAAATTGGATAATAAGGAGAAAAAAATGATTTTATACAACGAGAAAATAAGACCAATATTAGATGATTTAGAAAATCCTGAGATTGAACTTGCAGGAGGAAGTGCTGTCGGAATGGTACTTTCAATTACAGATTCATTAATAAGCTATATTTGTAATTTGACTATAGGAAAAAAGAAATATGAAAATGTGCAAGATGAGGTTATAAAAATAAAAAAAGAAGCAGAAGTTTTGAGAGAAAAGGCGCTTAAAGTAATTGATGAGGACAGAGTAGTGCTAGATAAATTATTAAAAGCATTTAAAGTGAGAAAAGAAGAACCAGAAAAACTAGAAGAAGCAAGCAAGGAGTGTGTTTTATTTTGCAATACAGTTATGGAAGATTCTTTGGAAACACTAAAACTTGTAAGTAGACTTGAAAAAGTTGGGAATAGAATGCTAGAAAGTGATTTTAAAATTTGTAAAAAATATGCATTTTCATCTATGGAGTCTAGTATAGTAAATGTTGATGTAAATTTGAAATATGTAAAAGATGAAGAATTTAAAGAAAAAATAGTAAAAAACTATACAGAAAAGATTAATGAAGCTAAAAAATATTAAAAAATAAAATGTGGAATTTAAGTTATACTTGATTTCGCATTTTATTTTTTTATTATATAAAAGCATAAATTATACTAATGATATATGCATAAAAGTAATGATTAAATGGACTAAAATAATATTAAAAAATATTCGGAAAATTGTCGAATTTCCTATTGACATTAAAAATCTTTTATGATAATCTATGTAATATCAATAATCAAAAGAAAGGGAGATAGAAAAACATGAAGAAAAAGAATGAGGGAATAACACTAATTGCACTAGTAGTAACAATAATAGTACTACTTATTTTGGCAGGTGTTAGTGTGTCAATGCTAACAGGTCAAAATGGAATTTTAACGAATGCCGCAAAGGCTAAAGAAAGCACAGATAGTGCTTCAGATTTAGAATATCTACAATTAAAAGCAACAGAATGCTTAATGGACTACTACCAAGGAAATGATTCAGTTGGAGAAGACGAATATGTTTTGAAAAAATTAGCAGAAGATAAAGGAAGCAAAATAACTGTACATCAAGCTGAAAGAACACTTGAGTATAATGGAAAAAAATATAATATTGTGGATATAATAGGAAATGAAAGCGAAAAAACAAAAATTGAAAATGACAATATGAAACAAATAACTGTTTCAACAGTTAAAGATGATGACACAGAAAGTAAAAAGTTATTATCAACTGGAAAAGTTAGATTGGTTATAGAAGAAAATGATACATCGATGAAGGCTGCTATACCAAACGGATTTTATTATGTGACAGGAAAACCATCAACAGGACTTGTAATATCTGATAGATATGGAGATGATGATAACAATTCTAAAGGTGGAAATCAATTTGTTTGGGTACCTTGTAGTGGGGATAAAGGTGTAATATATGAAGAAAAAAATGGTTTAGCTAAAACTTGGAAGGATAATTATAGTAGCAAACAATGGTGGTATACAAATTACCAATCAGGAACAGATAGCAACGGAAACGGTATTTATTCACCAATAAAAGGTTCTTGGTCAGATGATGGTGGAAAAACATCAAGTGTTGATACTTATGGTGGATTTTATATAGCAAGATATGAAGCGGGAGTGCCAAGTAATGCACCATTTTATGCTAATACAAATGGAGCTAAATATGAAACAAGTAGCAAGAAAAATACAGATCAATATATACCAGTAAGTAAGAAAAATAATCAAAGTTGGAATTATATATCACAAGCAAATGCTAAGACAGTATCAGCTAATATGTATAAAAATAGTACAGTAGTAACAAGTCAATTGGTTGATAGTTATGCTTGGGATACGGTTGTACAATGGATGGTAAAAAATGAAAGTTATAGAGGAATAGGACTAGATAGTTCAAACTATGGAAATTATTATAACAATAACAAAATAGATTTATCAAATGCATTATATGCAGCACATAGATATGGAGCTCGTAAAAATACAAGTGTTAATGATTATTGGACAATTGCTACAAAATATATAAAAGGACCTATAAAATCGGGAGGAGAAGCTGTAACTGCTTCAACGGGACCATCAAAATATGAATTTGCAGCATCTACTTATGATGAAACAAATTACAATTATGATATAAGAAAAGAATTAGCAACAGGGTCAGCGAAGGAAACAAAAATAAATAACATTTATGATATGGCAGGAAATATGTGGGAATGGACAACAGAAACAGGAAATCCAGATGGAACTTCAACAACCAGAGCCGTCCTTCGTGGTGGTGGCTTCGACCTCAATGGGGACTATGCACCAGTTTCTCGCCGCGACGGTACCCTAAGAGTTGACGGTTGCAACATCGACATCGGGTTCCGTGTCGTGCTTTACATCCAATAGTAGCACTGACCCCTGTAAGTCTGGCATAGAATATATGAAGGCGTAGAGATGAAATGAAAAAAATAACAAGGAAATAAAAACAAAATGGAAATAATGTCTTACGAGAAAAAGAGCAAAGAATTAACATTGATTCCAAAATACGAATTTTATATGGAATATATGTTAGAAGTAATATTATTACATTTGCCAAGAACAGAAAAATTTAGCATAGGAACAGAATTTAAAAGTGTCATGTATGACACTTTTAAAAATATTATGTTCATAGAAAAAGCAACACAAAAAGAAAGAATATATTATTTGAATAAAATAGATGTAGGATTAAATATTCAAAGAGCACTGCTTAGAATTATGAAAAAAAACAAATGGATAGATACAAAAAGATTTGACTATGTGATGAATACTCTTATAAGAGAAATAGGAGCTATTTTAGGAGGTTTGATAAAATATTATGCCAAAAACACTTAGAAATGTATACTATAAATATCTAACATTTGATAATTTAATGAAAGCACACAAAAAAAGTCAAAATGGAAAAACTACAAGAAAAAATATAGTAAAATTCAATTTGAAACAAGAAGAATATATAATGTGGTTATATGAGAGATTGATGACTAAAACATATAAACATGGAGGATATACATCATTTTATGTAACAGAGCCGAAGCTTAGAAAGGTAGAAGCTTCGGCTTATATTGATAGAGTTGTACATAGATGGGTAGTAGATAGTTTTTTAATAGACACATTTGTACCGCAGTTTATAGATACATCTTATGCTTGCATAAAAGATAAGGGAATGCATAGAGCAGCACTTGCTGTACAAAATGGTATGAAAAAATGTAAAAAGAAATATGGAGAATATTATATATTAAAAATGGATATTGCAAAATATTTTGCAAGTATAAATAAAGAAAAATTAGATGAAATAATTTCTAGAAAAATTAAAGATGAAGATGTTTTATGGTTACTTAGAGAAATAATATATTCAAAAAAAGATGAAGTAGGTATTCCAATTCGGAAATTTAACGAGTCAAATTTTTGCGAATGTATATTATAACGAAGCAGATCAATATATAAAACATAAATTAAAGGTAAAATATTATTACAGATATATGGATGATAGTATAATCCTTATGGAAAAAAAGGATGAATTAAAAGAAGTAAAAAATAAAATTGAAAAATTTATAACAGAAGAGCTATATCTATCATTTAATTCTAAAACTAATATTTTTAAATCTAAACAAGGT
>ENA-UONS01003192-UONS01003192.1-human-gut-metagenome-genome-assembly--contig:-CS19-NODE-3192-length-11561-cov-3.113071_pt1 | contig 11561 bp, 6 predicted proteins | sample MGYA00242458_ERZ724005 | MGnify/ENA metagenome assembly ERZ724005
CTGTCTTCAAATACCGTTCTTTGATGACATCTTCAATATCAAATACAACCGCCGTCTTCGCACGGTCTGTTTTTCCATCTGCATCCACCATTCGAAACATGTATTCACTGCCCGAATAAGCCGTTGGAACAAATAATACCGCTGACCTGATGGGTGTCTCATTTCTGCAGAAGACACGTTCTAAATCTTCGTCTGTAGGACTGCTGTCCGTAAACAACATTAAAACTCTTTCTCCCGCCGGCACTGCAGACAGCTTCTCCAGAGACATTCTGACTGCTGTTCCGAGACGCTCATAACTGTCTACACCGCCGCCGCTCACCTCATGTGTCAGCATTGCATCCAATACATCTGTTGATACCGATGTAAAATCTTTATTCTTCCACTGCTTACTTTCCGCCTCATCCGACAAAAAAGTCACACCAAAGCGGACACGCCCTGTTCCGGACTGACAGGCCTGCATCACATCCCTGCAGAATATGTAAATGACCGGCAAAATATTTTTCGCAGAGGATGTATAATCAAATACAAAATCGATGGTTGTGTCATTCTGCAGACCAATTTTGACATTGCGATGACTGTTTCCAGATGGTCGAATACCGCCTCCCGGGTTAAATATCGGATTGGTATCCGCTCCGGGACGTCCGCCTCTCCGTACCGGCCGGCTCATAGGTCTTTGCGGTCCTCTGATTGGTTCTGTTCCCCATTTTTCCTCTCTCATCGTCCATTCTTCCTTTCAAAATCTGATTATTCAATTCTGTCAATCACAATTTTGACATCTGCATCATAGATTTCCGTTCCTTCTTCCAGATTGTTTCCTGATGCCCCGCGCACCCTGCAGTTTTCATTCAAAGGCATAAATTGCAGAACACAATGGCCATCCGGTCGAATAATATAATAAAAAGCGCCAATTTCCTTCTGCACCATCTGACTGCCGGATAAACAATCTGCACCCATGATATTTTTACCATAAACCAGCGGAACTGCTGAATTGGCATTCACACAAAAATTTTGACGGACATCTTTCAGTCCTTCACTGCTGATATGGCAATATACTTTGCAAAAAGCCAGACCTTTATCAAAATCATGCCCGCACTCCAGCCAGTTTCTTAAAAAGTAATCTCTGTACCACTGTGTGTCCACAACTTCCAGAAACTGCTGATAGTCTTCAATGACCTGATCTATATCGGTGTAACCCTCTGCCGTATTGGTGAGCAGTTTGCGCATGATTTCCACCAGTTCAGGATACTCCAGTGCTGTCTCCGATTTTTCACCCATATCCAATACAAAGGCTTTCTCCGGATCAGACAGATAACTGTCGTCTTTGAAATATGGATGTCCCTCCATGATTTCATATATAATCAGGCCTGCTGCATAAAGATCCCATTGATGACTGAACTGACGTTTTGTATCTTTCGGAAGATTTTTAAGTCGATAAGCCTCCGGATGCACATAACCCGGCGTTCCGCCCAGGTACACATTATCTTCCCGGATATGATTCTGCGCAACCAGCATATCAAAATCAATGATTTTCAACTGCTGGAAAGGCATACCGTTCTCCCATTCTATTTTCACCATCATATTGGACGGCTTGAGATCACGATGGACATAATACCTGTTGTTGTAAGGTTTTGCATAGGCCCTGATGGCCAGAAGCAGCTGACGGATCAGGTCCAGACAGCGCCAACTGGTATCACTTCTGTCGGACAGATTGTGGATGGCGGCTATATACTCGCCCAACTCCTGGCCTTCCACCAATTCCAGTACAACAAAAAACACAGGTACTTTACCGCATATAGCCTCTCCGGAAGTAATGGTCTGCATCAAAAAAGGAGAAACAATATTGACTTCTGCCTGCTGCTGCAGCAATGCCTGCTCGCGCTGCAGATCCCTTTCTGCTTTCTTACTTTCTGTTGAGGATGTTTTCTTTTTCTCAGTGACCGTACTGCCATCATAAACCTGTTTTTTGGTTTTTCTCTGACTCATCAGCGTCTCAAGATCACCATTATGTGTTTCACCTTCTGCGCCGCTGTGTTTTGTGGTTTTTTCAACCATCTTTGCCGCTATCTGCGGCTGCGCCTCCTGCGGTTCAAAGCGCCCCACATATTTCACCATGTATTCTCTCTGCGGACACTGATGCCTGCAGGAATGGCAAAACAGATTTCTGCCAAGCTCCGGCTCATCTTGATAAGCCTGACAAACCGGACGGGCTTTTCCCATATATTTCAGCGGATTGCCATGTACCGGCTTCGCATCTTCTGTAAACATCAGGCAGGACCATTCTCCATATTCCTTCGGCGGAATTGCATTGATAACGTCTCCCTTTTTAAACATGCGCTGCTGCCTCCTCTTTTGCTGATACATCACTCTCATCTGTCTCTGTTTCATCGGCATTGTCCGTCGGATTAAGATGATTGTTATTATAAATTCTATTGCAGACATCGATCAGATCCTCAAACATCGTCGCACCATAACTGGATGTGCCGCTGCCGTCCACCTTATATTTATTCAGAACAATAATATACTGCGGATCATCTGCCGGTACGTAAGACGTCAGCCAGATATTGTTATAACCGCTGTAACCGCCGACAGAACTGTCAATCTGGCCTGTACCGGTTTTGCACCCAATGCCGATACTTTGACCATTCACAACAAGATCCATCCCGGATTCCTGCTTCAGCGCCTCACCTTTGCCTTCCATGGCGTCTCGAATAACCTCGGATGTCTCCGGGCTCATAATATGCATATAACCGGTGTCTATTTTCTCTTCCTGAACAATTTCACCTTTGCTGTATATGCTTCCCTCTGCAGTTTTTTTCTCCTTGGTTCTGTAAACCTGCTGAATCATATGTGGCTTTGCAATCTGTCCGTCACAGGCAACTCCCATGGTCAACATCGCCACATGCATGGCACTCATCTGGACATTTTGCTGCCCGATGGCTGTCCTGGCCAATTCTTCATCATTATTATTAAAGTCATATTTTGAAAGCATCATTCCAAAGTCAAAGTACTGCGGTGTGCCGATACTGCATCTTTCCGCCAGTTCATCCATCCTGGCTTTTCCGACATCTTCAATGGCTTTCTTCGCAAAATAAACATTGACAGAATCCATAAAGGCCTGTTTGAATCCAATCTCACCATAAACCTGTCCGCCTGCATTCGGAAGCACACTGTTCTCCAGCTGCAGATAACCTGTACCGTCATATACCGTCTCACTCAGACAGCTTTCGCCTTTCTCAATAATACCAATACTGGTCAGAATCTTAAATACACTGCCCGGCATACGCGGATGAAGCATCGGATAAGTCTCACTGTGAAGGGTATTCTCCACAATGTTTTCCCAGGTTGTTGTGTTATGATTTGCCGCCGCATAAGCTGTCAGAAGCTCCGTCACATCAAAGGACGGTGTATAGGCCCATGTCAGCACACGTCCTGTCTTTGCTTCCAGAACAACAATAGAGCCTTCATCCCCGGCGCCGTTGCCCGTACACACATTTTTCAGCTTACTGTAACAATATTCCTGAAGATCCGAATCCAATGTTGTCTGAATCGTACATCCTTTATTTGTACCCGGAAGCGCATCATATAACCATGCCTTACTCGTTTTTCCCAGAAGATAGCTGGCATCTTTAGACGCAAAGCCGATGGCCTGGGTATAAGCTTCCGCATCTTTATAATATGCATAACCATCTACAGAATCGGAAGTCATGATGACCGTATCGTTTCGATCCGTGATATCGCCCTGAATAATATTTTTTTCTCCATATGCTATTTTACCTTCTGCCACACTGCTGGCAACCGAAGCTTTTTCTTCTTCCGATTTAAAAATATTGCTTCCGGACGCAAAGTATAGCTTATAGGTCAGAATGCAGGCTGTCAGCATCAGGCCTGCATAAGCATAAGCTGCCTTCTTTCCCCAACATTTCTTTAGAAATTTTATCAGTTTCCTGATCATTGTACTCCTCCATTTTACGACTCACCGGGATTCTCCACATCGAGAATAACCCGGAACTGATCTGCTTTTAATCGGACTTCTGACTGCAGCTTTACAGTGTGCATTGCTTTCCAGGTATTGCCGTTCTCAACCACCAGTTTTTTCTTCTCTGACTGTCTCTTTTTACCATCACCGGACAATTCTGCACTATACACCATGTAATTGCCCAGAGCATCTTTCTGAATATAAAACCATGCTCTGCTGACACTGGCCGCTTCATCAGCCGGTGTTCCCTCCGGAACAACCACAACATCATTGCCGCTGCCGGCATTTCTTCCAAATTGGAAAGGCAGTTGATCATCCGTAATCCACCCCTGTTGAATCCGTTTATTATTTTGATGTACTTCGTAAACAATCATCTTCTGCTTCTTATTAACAGTTGTCTTTTTCCCACCCAACCGTATATAATCTTTCAAAAATATCAGGACAATCAGAATACATACAATCAGCAGAATCAACCCCATCAGATCTGTAAAAAAATCCATAACATCCTCCCCTGTTCTCTATTTTTTGCATTTAAAATACACAATGCCTGCCGCCGCTGTCAACAGAATCACCAGAATAACCACAATCAGCGTCACGACACCATAACCGGCAAACCAGGCAAATACCAGTCCCGCCAGGAAACCTGTTCCCATTGCCAGACCCCACAATCCATAATCAGCCAGCGCATCCGGCACCCATTGATTCATTTTCGGATTTCTCCGGCAGCGTCTGACTGTGTGTTTTGCCCGTTTTTTCTTCCTTGTATCTGCGCCCAACATATCGACGATAACCATGATAGGCATCATATGGGCAATTGGCAAACAGCTTGGTAATGCCTTTCTTTTCATACAGTGTCTCAAAATCCTCTGTCCGGACTTCCCGCCAGAAATCCCTGCTGAAAACATCAAAAACCGAACCGCCATACGCCTTGGCTACACCACAGATTTCTACACGTTCTGTCACATCAAATATCGAACGATGTTTCCAGATAAATTGAAGCAACTGCTGCATCTGAATCGTTGTTTCCAGCATTTGGCCGGCATCCCCACCGGCATCGGGATCCGGTACCATAAATTCCACCAACCTGATCAGATAATTCCAGATTGCTTTCGCTGCTGCCGATGAATTTTGAAGATTGATATCTGTTTGAATGCATTGTGCCATGGCATTCACCCATTGATGGCCCCTCTGTGCATTCATTTGTCGGACATCCATCTTCAGTAATTCCTGACAGCCCGGCGGCGCTTCATCTGCAAACTGCATATCCATCAGCCAGTCCCGGCCCTCTTTTGAACCATATTCAACGAAATCCTGATAATACGGTATTGAAATGTCTTTCATCCACTTCATATAAGAAGCCACAATTTTTGTCTTACCTGCACTGAGCTGATCCATCAACTGCCAGTTTCTCTCCAGGCTCTGCTTATAACCGCTGCTGCCGCTTTGCGGCAAGCCAGCCGCTGCCGAAATATATTTTTCCATCAGTGTCTGGACAAAGGTTCTGGTTTTATCTTTTGTGTTAATCTGATGCATGCACTGACAGAGCAACTGCCGGCAGCCCTCATCCTGCTTCAGTCTTTCTTCCAGAAATGGCTGGATTCTCAACAATGTTTCCTGCGAGAACGGAAGCCTCTCTCCTTCCCGGAGGCAGTATGTATAATAATTCCAAACAATCGCATCATAATCGTCTGTCTCCTGCCGACACAATTGTTCCATCATCTGTTCGTATTCAGCCGGATTCTGCTGGAATAATTCCGTCATCCGGTTCAGAAATACGGTTTCTTCTTCCGGCAGCTCCGACCTTATCCACGGATGTGCCGGATTCATGTCAAATTGCCAGGATTGATGTGAGGAAGTTCGCAAATAGAAACGGACATTATCCATATCCTTTCCGGCTTTTGCAAGATAATCTGCCTTCTTTCTATAAGGCTTTGGCAAAAGATGATACACAACAGCCATGATTTCTCTGGCTACTGCATTATAATCCTCCTCTTCTTCCCCCATGACAAAACATAGACACGAAGGCGCTGAACTATCACAGACATTCTGCAGTACCTGATATAAAAACTGTGTCAGGCGTTCACCCGTCAAATAGTATTTCCGGCAAATCACAGACAGATCACAGGTCTCTGTTCTAACAGTCACCGGCGACAGATGCTGTGCCAAATGAACTTCTGTCACATAATCCTGCAGCGGCCATGACAGGCAGTCCATAAATCCATCACTTTCTTTTTCATCAGGCATCACAGCATGTATCCAGTAACTTGTTCTGGCATCTCCTGTCTGTGTACACGGTACGGTCATTGCGGACACATAGCACCCCAGATGACTATTATATAATACCATTTCTACCGGCTCATTCAGTTCCTGCTTCATCCAGTTTGCAGCCAGTAGCTCCAGTGCGGATGCCGTCCGGGCTGTTTCTGTACTATTGCCTTCAAAACGCATTCCCTGGCCATAGTTCGTATAATAAAACTGCTCAAAATGTATTATTCGTTCCATCCATGTTCCTCCGCATATCTGAAGATCAGTTCCAGCAATGGCTCTTCCACACGTATCGGGTTGAAATCTCCGGTTAATCTGGATTCACGGCTTTCCTCCCAATCACCTTTTTTCTCACTGTCAGCAGGTACTTCCGCCGGACATCCAAGGGCTGCAATCATATGAAGAGAACAGGATTTAAAGACATTGTCAAAAATCTGCATATTAAATATCTTCTCTTCAAATAATTTACGAATGGCAAGGTTTCTCATATTCCTCAGATTATTGTCCACCTTTTCCTCATCCATAAAAAACAAATTGCCTTTGTTGTATTCTGCAATCTCACGGTTGCTGCGCAATTCATCGCATTTGGAAATTGCCAGCGCCACATGCATCTGCTGAAGTTTCATATCTTCCACATAAGAACGCAATGCTGTCAGCACTTCCATGGCTGAATTTTCACGGAATATCTTCATATCCCCATCCCGGACATTCATAATCTGTGCCAGCGTTTCCTTTTTAAAGTTTCTGGCCTGCACGCTGCTCTGTTCCTCCACGGAAAGCATTCTTGCCCTTTCATAATAGGCATCAATATCCTCATTGCGTATGCACAAATACTGATTCGTGAGTCCTTTTTTCAATCCGGTTCTATCCGGTTCTATCATATAAATGACACCGTCCATATACTTCATGTAATAAACAAGCTCTGCATCCCGCTGAGATTCCGTGATGACTTCTCCTGCCGCATCATAAATACCAACCAGTGCCTGCCGCTCCTGTTTGCCGTGCCAGTTCATTTTCAGGAAAATCGGTGGAATAAACTGTTTATGCGTACCGCCCGGACAGATATTTTCTCGATTAAATTTCTGGAGCATTTTCCCGAAATCATCCTCCATGCCCAGATGATCCTGCAGCATGGAAATAAAATCCATCTGACTCACATGACTATTCAAACCTTTGCCCCTGGCATCATTCAATGTTCTGAACCAGGATAAAGCCATACAGGTTTTTCCGCCGGACTTACTGGCTGCCAGTGCAATTTTAATCAACGGCAGTTCAAATATTTCTTCAGGAATACGGTTATAGCAGCTCGGGCACACCGGATAGGTAATGGCAATGCGTTGCCCATCTTCCCTGATTGTAAACTGTGTCGGTTTGCGATTCTTCATTTCTTTGATAATCTCACATACAACAAAATGATCAGATGGCACATCACTCAGCGTATTATCAATGCCCTGGCCCGGACGAATTTCCTCATCATTCTCCCCAGAATGGTTTTTTGCAGCCATTCTCCGCTCATACTGCTCTGCATCCGCTGCCAGTCTGGCCCGTTCATTCTCCATTTCCTCCAGAGATTTCACAATTCGCTTCTCCAGTGTTTCCGGAGAAAGTTTCCTATTATACCGTGACCAGAAATTGTAAAAATGACGGTCTTCTCTATTCACTGCCAAAAATGCTTTCAGTTTCGGCTGACTGGGCTCATTTTCAACCTTTACATAATATTTTATTTTGTTTATATCCAGTTCACTCATACAATACGGGCAACAGCACGACATGTCCATCTCCTCCTCTGTCTCTATCTTTCAAAATGCAGTTTGATTTCTGCATAAGCATGATCCCGCAGTCTGAAAACCACGTCTTCATCATATGTAAATTCCAAAATGCGCTGATTTTTTCCCTGCCAGATTAATATCGGCTTTTCTGCGATTGCCCGCATCCGATTGTCATCAATAGCAAAAATACGAATATCCGTTTTCTGCCCGATAATTTCCGGCAGCGTCATCCAGACCTCATTTTTTGACAGGAATTTCAACGTATCCAGTGAAAAAACACCGGAGGCCATTGCACCATAGGCTTCTTTACAGGCTCTCCGCGTCTCATATTCTCCATGTCCGTCTGTCACTGTGATACTGATATCTTTTTCAAAAGGCACTTCTTCCCGATAAGCAATTTCCTTCAATGTATTCAGAATTGTACTCATTTCAGCGCAAAGATTTTCAACACTGACGGCATCCACTTCAATTTTTGACAGAATATCCTGTCTTTTGGCAGGGTCCAGATAATTTTTGGGGTTCTCCATGCCATTGTGACTGCCGCTATCCACTTTAATACTGGCGTTTCCCTGCATTTTCAACAGATTCTGACTGACTGCACCCATGATCACCCGCATCGTATGAATATTTTCACAGCACGGCTCCTTAAACAGGTTCTCAGCTTCCTCTGTCATTGTCCGGATATCATCGACATCATAGGCACTGGCTTCTCCATCCTGGCGGATGCGTTCTTCTGCTGCCTGTGCGGCCATTCGTATCTCATGCATGGTATTCTCTGTTTTTCTTGTCAGAAGTTCCAGACGCTTGCAATATTTGTCCACTTCTTCACGCGCCGCCAAAATTTTTGTTGTTTTGGCTGTTGCTCCGACTGAACCTGTCTTCTTTTTAAGAAGCAGCACAGCAATCACCGCAACAACAATCACTGCCAATGCGACAATTCCGATGCCCAGTCCTTTCTCCGTTCCTGCTGCCGCTATAATACTCATTTCTGTAACCTCCTCATTTCCCGCCGGATCTACAATCGCAAGGGTAAATTCTCCCTTTGATTCAGCATTGTTTATGCTCACGCACTGTTTCTGTGTATCCAGAATAATCTCACATCCCGCTTGGTCTTCTACTTTATACTCAAACAGTGGACTGGTCATTTCCTCCTGAATCCACTGATTCAGCGAAATCTCTTTCTGCAGTTGCCCATCGCTGTCTTTTTCAAGTTTCACTGTTTTTTCTTTGAATGTCGGCCATGCAGCTGTTACTTCCTCACTTGACAGTTCTTCAGTTTCCGCTGTTCCATCTTTTTGAGTTATCTCCGCCTGGACTTTGTAGTCTTTCTTCCATGCTCTTGCTGCAATGTCATACGTCTCACTGGCATACCAGTTTTTCCGAGCTGTTTTTGTCAGCACGACATCATATACATGGTCCCCTTTCTCATCTCTGAAAGTTACTGTAAGCTGAATATCTGTGCCGTCGTCTACATGATAACCGGCAATGGAGGGGTTCGCAAAAAAAGTACATTCTGACTGATCGTCTGCCCCGGGGAGCACAAAAACCCACTGTTCCATCTTTTCCTCCTGTCATTATCCTGTCATATTCTTCAGCGTATCTTCAATACGCTGAATCTGCGTCTCGCTGTCCTCATACCAATCCAGCAGCCACAAATTCAGAATGTTCCATCCCATTCTCTGCAGAACATTCTTCTGCAGAAGATTTCTGTCCCGCACAGTATCCTGAAGTGCAGAGGCATCATCATCAAACATAATTCCCAGACAATATTCGTCTGTTTTCTCCGGATGATGCACCGCCACATCAATCCGGAATTTTCCTGTTCCAATATTTATATCTGCTTTCCAGCCTTTTTCCCTCAATTTTTCTGCAATTTGTCGATTAATTGTTTCTTTTTCCTTCGATGCCGAACCAGGTTGACAATCCAAAACTGCCGCCCCCTGCTTGGCATACTCAAGAAAAGCTTTCAAATCTCTCAACCCTCTGGCACTGTGCTCTGTTGTCCGCATGGCAGATGGTTCAAAGGATGTATAAACCAACAGTTCCTGTCTGGCTCTTGTCACTGCCACATTCAGACGTCTGTGTCCGCCTTCCTGATTCACCGGTCCGAAATTCATGCTCATATGCCCCTCTTCATCCGGTCCGTAACCAAGGGAAAAAATAATCACATCCCGCTCATCACCTTGAATATTTTCAAGATTTTTGATGAACAATGGCGGATTCATCCCGGAAACTGCTTCATGGAAGGCCGGATTCTGGTCCATTCTTTCCTGCAGCCGATCATTGATCAATCCTCTCTGCTGAATATTCAAGGTCATCACACCGATGGACTGAGCTTTTCCGGCCATGATACGCCGCTCAAGTTCATCCACAACAGCTTTTGCCTCTGCTTCATTGGTTCTTGTCCCGGCACGATCATAAATACCACCTACATTGATAAACTGAACAGCTGAAACAGATGCATCCACCGACGGAAATGTTCTGAGTTCACTGTCATAATAATGGGTATTGGAAAACGTGATCAGGCTCTCATGGGCTGAGCGGTAATGCCAGCTCAGATAACACTGCGGCATATTCAGCGCCAATGCATCGTCAAGAATGCTCTCCAGATCATCCATTTCAATATCCTCTCCGGCACTTTTCTTTTTAAAGAAATTGGTCGGCGGCATCTGCTGTTCATCCCCGGCAATAACCACACTTTTCCCTCTGGCAATGGCGCCCACCGCTTCACAGGTCGGAAGCTGGGAAGCTTCATCCATGATCACCAGATCAAACTTTGGAAAATCCGGAGCAATAAACTGAGCCACAGAAGCCGGACTCATAAGCATACACGGTGCCAGCAGTTGTACAGCCTCAGGCATTTTGGAGAAGAGCTGTCGAATCGTCATTTTTGACCCGGCACCCATAATGGCTTTCTTAAGAATACTCAGGTCTTTGGAATCGCTGCCATCCATGCGGTCCGGCAGCCGCTCCAGTAATCTTGCACGGATTTCCTGACGGCTCATTTCCTCAAAATCCTCGCTGAGTTTACGGTACTTCTCGATGATCTGTTCATAAGCCAGACCGCTGAAATACTGAAGCTGCGGCTCTTTTTCAATCGTCCGTTTCACGTAAGTGCCTGCCCACCCCTTATAAAAAGCAGGAATCATCTCTTCTGCCTGCAGCCCCTGTTCAATGGCTGCCACAACCGCAGACAGGCCCATGGCCTGCGCCTGCCGGCTTTCTTTTCGATAGCTGCACCATGCATCCAAATCCTGGTAATTGGCCTGCCAGTTTTTAAGCATTCCTTCCCATGCATCACTGAGCATAATTTCTGAAATATTGTCTTTCCGACCATCATGATCATAGTCTGCCATCTGCATGATATTTTCTGTACACTGTTTCAAACCCAGATACTGATTGGCAATTTTTTTATAAAACAAACGGTCTGAACGAAATGTCTCATCCGGAGCCAATGCTTCCTCTTCAATATAGTTCTGCAAAATACCGTAACTTTCTTCATCAATGGCCAGTGTATCCAACCGGTCCATCACCAGCTTCATTCTTCTGTC
>ENA-UONS01003193-UONS01003193.1-human-gut-metagenome-genome-assembly--contig:-CS19-NODE-3193-length-11558-cov-7.947231_pt1 | contig 11558 bp, 9 predicted proteins | sample MGYA00242458_ERZ724005 | MGnify/ENA metagenome assembly ERZ724005
GGGCCAGCGGGAGGGCATCGCCCCCAAGCCCGCCCCGGATATGGTCCGGGCGGCCCTGGCCCGGCTTCACGCGGCCCCGGAGGAGACTCTCTATGTGGGCGACAGCGAGGTGGACGTGGACACCGCCCGGAACGCCGGGCTGGACATGATCGGCGTGGCCTGGGGATTCCGGGGCCGGGCGGCTCTGGAGGCCGCAGGCGCGTCCCTGGTGGCGGACACCCCGGCCCAGCTGCTGGACATGCTGCTGGCATAATAAGCGGATCAGAACGGCGGGGCCTCCGGGCCCCGCCGAAAAACTGCCGATTTCGGCAGATTTGCAGCTTCTTGTGGGAGGAACCCCGCAATTTTGTGCAGTTTATTTTGAAAACGTCTTGCATTTTCCCCTGGGCAATGGTATAGTATCCCCAGGAGTTAAACGGCTCTAATTAAAGTCATCAAACCATAGGAGGTAACATCATGAAGAATTTCGGTCTGTTCGCCGCCGGTGTGCTGTTCGGCACCGCCGGCATCAAGGTCCTGTCCAGCAAGGACGCCAAGAAGGTCTATACCCACACCACCGCCGCCGTGCTGCGGGCCAAGGACAGCGTCATGGAGACCGTCACCACCGTCCGGGAGAACGCGGAGGATATCTATGCCGACGCCAAGGCCATCAACCAGCAGCGGGCCCAACGGGAGGCCGACGCCGTGATCGAGGATGCTTCCGAGGCGGAATAAGCCATGAAATGCAGCATTCTCCATGAGTCCGCCGGACAGCTGCGGGTCCGCCTGCACTGCCCCGCCATGACCCTGCGCCAGGCGGACGTTCTGGAATACTATCTGCGGGCGGTGGACGGCGTCACAGAGGTGAAGGTCTATGACCGGACCCGGGACGCGGTGGTCTGCTTCGCCTGCGGCCGGGGGGACGTCATCGCCTCCCTGGCCGCCTTTTCCTTCCCCCGGGCGGAGGCCATGGACCTGGTGCCGGAGCACACCTCCCGGGCCCTGAACCGGGAGTTTGAGGACAAGCTCATCATGACCGTGGCCCGCCGCATGGTCTCCCGGCTGTTCCTTCCGGCGCCGGTGACCACGGCGCTGGCCGTCATCCGGTCGGTGAAGTACATCCGGGAGGGGCTTTCGGCCCTGTGGCATGGCCGCCTGTCCGTGGCCGTGCTGGACGCCACCGCCGTCACCGTGTCCATGGCCCGGGGCGATTTCGCCACCGCCGGGTCCGTGATGTTCATGCTGCGGCTGGGGGAGATCCTGGAGGAGTGGACCCACAAGAAGTCCGTGGCCGATCTGGCCGGGGCCATGTCCCTGCACGTGGACCAGGTCTGGCTCCAGGCCGGCGGCACCGAGGTGCTGACCCCCATCGACGCCGTCCGGGCCGGGGAGCGCATCGTCATCCGCACCGGCAGCGTGATTCCCCTGGACGGTCGGGTGTCCGATGGCGAGGCCATGGTGAACCAGTCCTCCATGACCGGCGAGTCCATGCCCGTGGCCAAGCGGCCCGGCAGCTATGTATACGCCGGGACCGTGGTGGAGGAGGGCCAGTGCGTGGTCTGCGTGGAAAAGGCCTCCGGCGGCGGGCGGTATGACCGCATCGTCCGCATGATCGAGGAGTCCGAAAAGCTGAAATCCACCGCCGAGGACCGGGCCTCCCGGCTGGCGGACCGCCTGGTGCCCTATACCCTGGGCGGCACGGCGCTGACGTATCTGCTGACCCGGAATGTCACCAAGACCCTGTCGGTGCTGATGGTGGACTTCTCCTGCGCCCTGAAGCTGGCCATCCCCATTGCGGTGCTGTCCGCCATGCGGGAGTGCAGCGGGCACCATATCTCCGTCAAGGGCGGCCGGTTCATGGAGGCCGTGGCCCAGGCGGACACCATCGTTTTCGACAAGACCGGCACCCTGACCTATGCCACCCCCAGGGTGGCGGAGATCGTGCCCTTCGGCGGCCGTGACCCCCAGGAGATGCTGCGGCTGGCCGCCTGCCTGGAAGAGCACTATCCCCACTCCATGGCCAACGCCGTGGTGGAGGAGGCCCGGACCCGGGGCCTGTCCCACGAGGAGTACCACTCCCAGGTGCAGTATGTGGTGGCCCACGGCATCTCCAGCATGGTGGAGGGGGAAAAGGTCCTCATCGGCAGCGCCCACTTCGTGTTCGAGGACGAGGGCTGCCGGGTGCCGGAGGGGGAGGACGAGAAGTTCCGGGCCCTCTCCCCTGCCTATTCCCACCTGTACCTGTGCATCGCCGGGGAGCTGGCCGCCGTGATCTGCATCCACGATCCCCTGCGCCGGGAGGCCCGGGACGCCGTGGCCGCCCTTCATGCCTGCGGCATCGGCAAGGTGGTGATGATGACCGGCGACAACCGCCAGACCGCCCAGGCCGTGGCCCGGGAGGTGGGGGTGGACGCCGTGTATGCCGAGGCACTGCCGGAGGACAAGGCCGCCTTTATCCGCAGTGAGAAGGCCGCCGGACGCACCGTCATCATGGTGGGCGACGGGGTCAACGACTCCCCTGCCCTGTCCGAGGCCGACGCAGGCGTGGCCATCTCCACCGGCGCGGCCATTGCCCGGGAGATCGCCGACATCACCATCGCCTCGGGGGATCTGTTTGAGCTGGTGACCCTGCGCCGGCTGAGTCAGGCCCTGATGGCCCGGATTCACCGGAACTACCGGTTCATCGTGGGCTTCAACCTGTCGCTGATCCTGCTGGGCGTGGCGGGCATTCTGCCACCCACCACCTCCGCCCTGCTGCACAATATGTCCACCCTGGGCATCAGCCTGAAAAGCATGACGGACCTGCAGCCGGATCAACCCCAATAAAACAAGCACCGGAACCGGGGGTAAGCCCCCGATTCCGGTGCATTTTCTTATTGCTTTGGCGCCTGTTTCATGGACAGGCTGATGCGGTGCTTCTTTTCGTCCACCTCCAGGACCGTCACCTTTACTACGTCTCCCACGGACACCACCTCCGATGGGTGGCGGATGAACTTGTTGCAGACCTGGGAGATGTGGACCAGGCCATCCTGGTGGACGCCGATGTCCACGAACACGCCGAAGTCCACCACGTTGCGGACGGTGCCCGTCAGCACCATGCCGGGGGCCAGGTCCTTGATCTCCAGCACGTCCGTCCGCAGGATGGGGGCAGGCAGGTCGTCCCGGACGTCCCGGCCGGGCTTGGCCAGCTCCGCCGCCACGTCCTGCAGGGTAGGAACGCCTACGTTCAGCCGGGCGGCGGTCTCCTCCCAGCCCAGGGCCTTCACCTTCTGGGGCAGGTCCGCCAGCCTCCCGGCGGACACATCCGCCAGCGTATAGCCGCACAGGGCCAGCAGTCCCTCCGCGGCGGCGTAGCTCTCCGGATGGACGCCGGTGTTGTCCAGCACAGACTTGCTCTCCGGCACCCGCAGGAAGCCCGCCGACTGCTGGAAAGCCTTGGGCCCCAGCTTGGGCACCTTCAGAAGCTGACGGCGGCCGGTGAAGGCACCGTTTTCCTCCCGGTATTTCACGATATTTTTGGCGGTGGCGGCGTTCAGGCCGGACACCCGGCCCAGCAGGCTGGCGGAGGCGGTGTTCACGTCCACGCCCACGGCGTTGACGCAGTCCTCCACCACCCCGGACAGCGTCTCGTCCAGCCGTTTCTGGGGCATATCGTGCTGATACTGGCCCACGCCGATGGCCTTGGGGTCGATCTTCACCAGCTCGGCCAGGGGATCCTGCATCCGCCGGGCAATGGACACGGCGCTGCGCAGGTTCACGTCATACTCCGGGAACTCCTCCGCCGCCAGCTTGCTGGCGGAGTATACGGAGGCCCCGGCCTCGTTGACCATCATATAGCTGACGCCGCCGCCCAGGGCCCGGATCATCTCCACCGCCATCTGCTCGGTCTCCCGGCTGGCGGTGCCGTTGCCGATGGCGATGTGGGTGACGCCGTGGCGGCGGACCAGGCGGGACAGCCGGTCGATGGCCTCCTGCTTCTGGCGGGGACCGTAGGTGGGGTACACCACGGCGGTGTCCAGCACCCGGCCGGTGCCGTCGATGACCGCCACCTTGCAGCCGTGGGCATAGCCGGGGTCCAGGCCCATGGTGACGTGGCCCTTTACCGGGGGCTACATCAGCAGGGGCTTCAGGTTCAGGCCGAAGTTGGCGATAGCCCCCTCGCAGGCGGAGGCGGTGAGATCGGACCGGGCCTCCCGCTCCAGGGAGGGGTAGATCAGCCGGTCATAGGCATCCTCACAGGCGGCCTTGATAAACTCCATAGCCCGGGACCCGGGTCGCACCACCGCCCGGCGCAGAGTCATCAGACCCAGCTCCCGGTCCAGCAGCACGGTGACGGAGAGGACGCCCTCCTTTTCGCCCCGGTTGATGGCCAGGACCTGGTGCCCGGCCAGCTTGGCGATGGGCTGGTCAAAGTCGTAATACAGCCGGTAAACGGTATCCTCCTCCGTGGCGGCCAGACTCCGCAGATGTCCCTGCCGGCGCAGCAGCTCCCGCAGGGTCTTGCGGATGGCGGCATCGTCCGACAGCAGCTCTGCTACGATGTCGTTGGCCCCCTGGAGGGCGTCAGCCAGAGTCTCCACCCCCTTCTCCGGGTCCACATAGTCCCGGGCAGCCTCCTCCGGAGCCGGGCAGTCCCGGCCCTGGTCCAGCAGCAGAAGGGCCAGGGGCTCCAGGCCCTTCTCCCGGGCCACCGTGGCCCGGGTGCGGCGCTTCTGTTTATAGGGGCGGTACAGGTCCTCCACCTCCGCCAGGGTGGCGGCGGTGTCGATGGCGGCGGACAGCTCGTCGGTGAGCTTCCCCTGGCCGTCGATGGCGTTTTTCACCTCCTGGCGGCGCTGGTTCAGGTTCCGCAGATAGCTCAGCCGGTCCTCCAGGGTCCGCAGGGCGGTGTCGTCCATGCTGCCGTGCAGCTCCTTGCGGTAGCGGGCGATAAAGGGAATGGTGTTGCCCTGGTCCAGCAGGTCGATGACGTTCTGCACATGGGCCAGGGGCTTGTCCAGCTCCCGGGCCAGAATTTCGGCAATGGTGGGCATAAAATACTCCTTTCTTCCGGGGAAAAACCGGGACGGATGACGATCCGTCCCGGTTTTTTCACTTGTGATACAGGCGCTTGATCTCGTACCGGGGCTCGCAGCTGACGTGGATGCCCAGGCGCTTATAGAGCTTCTCGTCCTCCTCGGAGATAATGACGGAGAAGTGGGCGTCGCAGCCCTGCAACTCGTCCAGCTTTTTCAGCACCCGCTCCGCCAGGGGGTTGGTGACGGCGGAGATGGACAGGGCGATGAGCACCTCGTCGGAGTGCAGCCGGGGGTTCCGGTGGCCCAGGTGGGAAATTTTCATATCGCTGATGGGAGCGATGATGGACGACGGCAGCAGGTCCAGCTCCTTGTCGATGCCCGCCAGGGCCTTGATCGCATTCAGCAGCAGCGCCGCCGAGGGCCCCAGCAGGGAGCTGTTCTTTCCGGTGACCACCCGGCCGTCCGGCAGGACCATGGCCCCGGCGGGGGCGGCGGTCTCCTCCGCCTTTTTCAGGCAGGCCGCCACGGCGGGACAAATATCCGGCGTGACCCCGGCCTGCTGCATGATGATCTCCAGCTTGCGCACCACATCGTCGTCGCACTTGCCCCGGACCCGGTCCACCATCCCGGCATAGTACCGGCGGAGAATCTCCATCCGGGAGGCCTCCTGGCACACCGCGTCGTCCACGATGGCAAAGCCCGCCATGTTCACGCCCATGTCCGTGGGGGATTTGTAGGGAGACGCGCCCTGAATGCGCTGGAACATGGCGTTGAGCACCGGGAAAATCTCCACATCCCGGTTGTAGTTCACGGTGGTCTTGCCGTAGGCCTCCAGGTGGAAGGGGTCGATCATGTTCACGTCGTTCAGGTCCGCCGTGGCCGCCTCATAGGCCAGGTTCACCGGGTGCTTCAAAGGCAGGTTCCAGATGGGGAAGGTCTCATACTTGGCGTAGCCCGCCCGGATGCCCCGCTTGTTCTCGTGATACAGCTGGCTCAGGCAGGTGGCCATTTTGCCGCTGCCGGGGCCGGGAGCCGTCACCACCACGATGGGGCGGGTGGTTTCGATATAGTCGTTTTTGCCCAGGCCGTCGTCGGACACGATGTGGGCCACGTCCGAGGGGTACCCGGCAATGGGATAGTGGCGATAGCTCCGGACGCCCAGGGCCGTCAGCCGCTTGATGAAGGCGTCCGCCGCCGGCTGCCCGGCGTACTGGGTGATGACCACGGAGCCCACATAGAACCCCAGGCCCCGGAACACGTCCATCAGCCGCAGCACGTCCTCGTCATAGCCGATGCCCAGGTCGCCGCGGATCTTCTTCTTTTCGATGTCTCCGGCGCAGATGGCCACCACGATCTCCACCTCGTCCCGGATGGAGGCCAGCATCCGGATCTTGCTGTCCGGCTGGAACCCCGGCAGCACCCGGGAGGCGTGGTAATCGTCGAACAGCTTGCCGCCGAACTCGATATACAGCTTGTCGCCGAATTGCTCCCGCCGGGCCCGGATGTGCTGGGCCTGGAGGGCCAGGTATTTGTCGTTATAAAAACCTATTTTCATATGTGCTCCCTCTTTCCGGTAATTGCTTCAACCCAAATATTATACACGACCGGGCCCGGGGAGAAAAGGCCTTTTTGCATTTTCCCCTCCGGCAAATTTGCCGGTTTTCGGGGCGGGATTTTGGGCGAAACGCGCCGTTGCGTTTTGCCCCCGGCGGGGGTATACTAAAAGGTACACCACACATGCAGGAGGATGCACACCATGCGCTTTCAGGTTTTGCTGAAAAAGGAAAATGTTCCGGGGACCAATTTCTTCCCCTTTTTCGAGACCGACGACATCCACGAGGCCAAGGACTTCGCCATGCGCCTGGCCTTTGAGGAGTTTAACCTGGTGAAGGTCATGGACACCAAGCGCCAGGAGCTGGTGCGGGACTTTGACGCCGCCATCTATCGGGAGTGACGCTCTCAGGAAAAAACGTGCCCTGTGCGGAAGGAATTCCGCACAGGGCGTTTTTTAATAGCCCCGCTTCCGGTCCACCCGGTGCTCCAGAGGTCGGCCGGCGGCGTAGTTTTCCAGATCCCGGCAAAACATGTCCACGTTTATGTCGCAGGTGTAGCCCAGGGACATATTCCCCGAAATGTGGGGCGTCAGCAGCAGGTTCCGGGTGCTCCACAGGGGGTGCTCCCTGGGCAGCGGCTCCGGCACCACCACGTCCAGGGCCGCCCCGGCGATGCGCCCGGCGTTCAGGGCCTCCATCAGGGCCTCCTGGTCGATGGCGGTGCCCCGGCCCACGTTCACCACAATGGCGTCCCGGGGCAACAGGGCAATGCGCTCCCGGCTGAGGATGCCTACGGTGTCCGCCACCGACGGCAGAGCCATCACCAGGATCTCCGTCTCCGGCAGCACCTGGTCCAGCTGCTCCTGGGGCAGCATCCGGTCATAGGCGGGATCCGGGTTCCGGCCGCTGCGGGACACGCCGCAGATGTGCCCCGCTCCCAGGGCCTTGGCCCGCCGGGCGAAATTGGTGCCGATGTCCCCGGCTCCCAGCACCGTGATGCGGCTGCCGTAAATGGACCGCATAGGCAGCTCCGACACCCATTCCCGCCGCCGGACGATGTCCTGGAACTCCGGCATCCGCCGCAGCAGCATCAGCGTCACCATGAGGATGTGCTCGCTGATGGTGAGGCCGTAGGCTCCGGAGGAGTTGGACAGCACCACGTCGGGGCTGGCGTACAGGCTGTCGTCGGACAGCTGGTCCACCCCGGCGAAGCCGCAGCAGTACCACTTCAGCCCCGTGGCCCGCTTCAGGTCCTGGGGATTGCACCAACCATAGATGATCTCATACTGCTCCAGACCCTGGGCCGGGGCCGCGCCCCGCCCGTAAAAATCCACCCCAAAGCCGCATTTTTCCGCCGTATCCAGCACCTTTTTCCGGCGCTCCGGCGTCAGGAAGTCCTCCATCACCGCGATTTTTCTCATTTGCCGTATACCTCCCATATTTTTTCCGCGCAGCGCATGCCGTCTGCGGCGGCGGACAGAATGCCTCCGGCATAGCCCGCTCCCTCGCCGCAGGGGTACAGCCCCCGGACATTGCACTGGCCGTTATCATCTCTTATAATCCGCACCGGCGACGACGACCGGGTCTCCACCGCCGTCAGCACGGCGTCCCCCTGGGCATAGCCCCGGACCTTTCCCTCCAGCATCGGCAGCGCCAGGGCCATGGTCTGCCACACGAACTCCGGCAGACACTGCCGCAGGTCCGTCCACCGGACCCCGGGCCGATAGCTGGGGATCACCCGACCCGGTCCCGTGGAGGGCCGCCCGGCCAGAAAATCCTCCACCCGCTGGCAGGGAGCCGCATAGCCCCCGCCGCCCAGGCGGAAGGCCGCCTCCTCCAGCCGCCGCTGGAAGGCGATGCCCGCCAGGGGATGGCTGCTGCCGAAGTCCGCCGGGGTCACATTTACCAGCAGGCCGCCGTTGATGTTCTCCCGGTCCCGGGCATATTCGCTCATGCCGTTAGTGACCACCCGGCCCTCCTCCGACGCGGCGGCCACCACCTGCCCCCCGGGGCAGACGCAGAAGGAGAAGGCGCTGCGCCCGTTTTCCGGGTGGCACGACAGCTTATAGCCGGCGGCGGGCAGGCACGGATGCCCGGCGAACCTCCGGTACTGCGCCGCGTCCATATCCGCCTGCCGGTGCTCGATGCGCACCCCCACGGCAAAGGGCTTCTGCTCCATCCGCACCCCGGCGGCGTGGAGCATTTCAAAGGTATCCCGGGCGCTGTGGCCCAGAGCCAGCACCGCCTGCCGGGCCGGCAGCACATAGCCCCCCTCCGGCGACGACACCTCCAGCCCCTCCAAGGCTCCGTCCCGGACCCGCAGTCCGGTGACCCGATGGCCGAACCGCACCTGGGCCCCCAGGTCCAGCAGCTGCCGCCGCAGGTTCACCAGGGTCACATGGAGCATATCCGTGCCCACATGGGGCTTGGCGTCCACCAGGATGCTCTCCGGCGCGCCGCAGGCCGCCAGCTGCTCCAAAATCCACCGGTGCCGGATGTCCCGGGTGCCGGTGTTCAGCTTTCCGTCGGAAAAGGCCCCGGCGCCGCCCTCGCCGAACTGTACGTTGGACTCCGGGTCCAGCACTCCGGTGCGCCAGAAGGACGCCACGTCCCGCTGCCGGGTCACGGCGTCCTGCCCCCGCTCCAGCACGATGGGCCGCAGGCCGCACCGGGCCAGAACAAGGGCCGCAAACAAGCCCCCCGGACCGGCCCCGATGACCACCGGCGGCGTCTCGGGGGCCGCCAGGGCCTCCGGCAGCCGGTACACCTCCGGCGCATACGGCGTTACCCGCCGGTCCCGGACCCGCCGCAGTGCGGCCTTCTCCTGCCGCAGGATCACCGCCGCCGTATAGACAAAGTGCAGCTCCTCCCGGGCGTCGATGGCCCGGCGCAGCACCTGAAGGGACAGAATGTCCCCCTCCGGCACCCGCAGCAGCCGGGCAGCCTTGCCCCGCAGCAGCTGCTCATCCTGCCCCGGGGCCAGCTTCAGCCCCTCGATCCTGACCATGGGCTTCCGCCCCCTTTCTTCATAGAATGTTCAAATTTTTCCGCCGTTTCTTAAAGCTTCGCTTAAGGTTTCCGCGTATACTATAAACCATCGAAAGGAAAACCACAGCGGCGGCGGAGCATGATACCACATCATACCACATTCCGCCCCGCCCGACAATAGGAGGTTCGCAGTTATGTATAACGGTGTCAACGACGAGAACAATCAGGGCGCTTTCAACGATGAAAACAGCTTGTATCATTACAGTTATTCCAAGGACCAGGCTCCCCAGCCCGGCCAGCCGGACCCCAGCCAGACCAGCTGGCAGCCGGCGTCCCGGCCGGAGGATCCGGTCTCCCCGGAGGAGCCTGTGGCCTACACCACCGGCACCTGCCAGGATGACCCCCAGCCCCCCAAGCCGGAAAAGGGCTCCTTCTGGAAAAAGACCGGCACCAAGGTCACGGCTCTGGTTCTGTGCTGCGCCCTGATCGGCGGCCTGTGCGGCTTCGGCGGCGCGGCCCTGGCCCGCCGGGGCGGCAAGGCCACCATTCAGGAGTCCGGCCGCACGGCTTCCGCCGTCAGCGTCAAATCCGTGGACGGCCAGACCCTGATGACCCCCGCCGAGGTGTACGCCTCCACGGTGAACAGCGTGGTATCCATCAACTGCTCCGCCGTGTCCACCAACATCTTCGGCCAGAAGGTGCAGTCCGCCTCCTCCGGAAGCGGCTTCGTCATCACCCAGGACGGCTATATCGTCACCAACCAGCACGTGGTGTCCGGCGCCAGCAGCGTCAACGTCACCCTGTATAACGGCGATACCTATCCCGCCACTGTAGTGGGCGGCGACAGTGACTACGATGTGGCCGTGCTGAAGATCGAGGCCACCGGCCTCCAGGCCGTGACCCTGGGCAAGAGCGCCGACGTCAACGTGGGCGACACGGTGATGGCCATCGGTAATCCCCTGGGCGAGCTGACCTTCTCCATGAGCCAGGGCATCGTGTCCTGCTGCGACCGGGCCATCAACGTGGACGGCACCCCCTTCAACATGATCCAGGTAGACGCCTCCATCAACCCCGGCAACTCCGGCGGCCCCCTGATGAACCTGTACGGCGAGGTAGTGGGCATTGTGTCCGCCAAGTATTCCAGCTATTCCGACACCACCGTGGAGGGCATCGGCTTTGCCATCCCCATCAGCGATGTCCAGACCATCATCACCGACATCATGGAAAATGGCCAGGTCACCGATAAGGCCTACATGGCCATCAAGGCCGGCAGCATGACCGAGCAGATGGCCGCCCAGTACAACATCGACGTGACCCAGGGTGTGTTCGTCTACGCCGTGGAAAAGGGCGGCGCCGGGGAAAAGGCGGGCCTGCAGCTGGGCGACGTCATCACCAAGCTCAACGACACGGACATCACCTCCATGAGCGACCTGTCTATGGCCAAGAAGAGCTATAAGGCCGGCGACACCGTCACCCTTACCGTGTGGCGCGGCGGCCAGGAGATTACCCTGAGCCTGACCTTCGACCAGCAGCCTCAGACCACCGGCACCGAGGACGATTCCTCCAACCAGAACCAGGGTCAGCAGGATTCCTACGGCGACCTGTACGACTACTTCTTCGGCCGGGGCAACAGCGGCCGCGGCAACTAATACGGATTGCCGATTATAAATTTAATCGACAATCCCGTGCGCTGCGCGCACGCACAGTGTGCCAGAGCACGCTGTGACGTCTCATACAAAACCTGACGCACCTTCGGTGCTATAAAAAGCTTTTCAAGCTTTTTAACAGGTTTTGGTATAAGACAGCGTGACGGCTTCTTCGGAAGCATCACTGGATATATTTCGCATTCCAGTTACTCTCTCTTTCTTCTTTCATCTTTCTTCCTTTAAGCACCTCAGGGGTCCCGGATATCCGGGACCCCTGAGGTGCGATTTTTTGTGGTGGTCTTTTGGCCTGTCTCCGGCTCGCTGAGGGCAGCGGGCCCTACGGACTTGGCTCTCCCTCTGGGAGAGCTGTCACC
>ENA-UONS01003202-UONS01003202.1-human-gut-metagenome-genome-assembly--contig:-CS19-NODE-3202-length-11540-cov-17.260514_pt1 | contig 11540 bp, 14 predicted proteins | sample MGYA00242458_ERZ724005 | MGnify/ENA metagenome assembly ERZ724005
GGGGAACATTGAGGATTTTTTTATCTTTATTATCTATTGCCATAGTTGTTATTATTTTGTAGGATTCAAGTCAAATGGAAGTAACGGAGTTTCATCATTTCCATCATTAAAACGGTCAAAATCCGATATGTATGATTTGTCTTGAATCAGTTTATATTTTTCATATTCGCTATAAGCCTTATCTCTTGCTTCCTCTTGTGTCACTTTTCCGGCTGTATCGCACGGCTCGTAATCCATCGTTGCAAGATATTGTTGAAGAAACTTCTTCCAATCATCCATAGTTGAAACAATATGACGTGCAGCACGTGATTCTGCCATATCAAGAAAAGCAGTTGTGATAAGATTCAACTGGGACAATTCAGAATCTGACAGGTAATTTTTTGCGACGATGGTATCAGACTTTTGCACTCTTCCGTCAGGAGCTTTCTTCCACGTGGTAAGTCCCATGTAAGGTTGCTCGGAATCAGCCCGTTGATAGATAATTTCCGCAGCCGTATGATGAGTAACGGCAAGGTGCATCATATTTTGTACCATCTTGAAGAACAACTTTGTGTCTTCTGATTTCGGGTCGTAATCCGCACTACATTCTGCATAAATGTCAGTTATCTTTTGGTAATATCTGCGCTCTGAGGTGCGTATTTCACGAATACGCTCAAGCAAATCGTCAAAATAGTCTTTCCCGAAATGTTTGCCCTGTTTTAGTCTCTCATCATCAAGGGCATATCCTTTAATGATAAACTCTTTCAACACTGAAGTAGCCCAAATGCGGAATTGAGTAGCTTGATAGCTGTTTACCCTATACCCCACTGCAACAATAGCATCGAGGTTGTAAAATAGCGGCATACGTTCCACTTCCCGGTCTCCTTCTGTTTGAACTATCCCAATTTTTCGGATAGTTGCCTCTTTGGAAAGTTCTCCTGTTTCGTAAATTTGTCCGAGATGATAATTTATGGTTCTGACATCAACCCCAAACAAGTCCGCCATCCTTTTTTGTGACATCCAGAATGTTTCGCTATTGAAAATGACTTCTACACGTGCCTCTCCTTGTGCTGTTTTATACAACAATATATTAGAACTTAGCGAATTATGCATAAGTTCAGCCATTGAGACAGATTGTGAGAAAAAGCCTCGTGCCTGTTGGACGAGCAACTTTTTGCCATCTGCATTTTCCGCAATAATCATACATGCCATACGAGAGAGTCGGAATATATTTACCTTGCGAAATGAGCCGTTTCCTATCTTGACCATATCAACCGCTTGGTTGAAATGCTCGTCCACATTCATTCCTTTTTCTCCGGCTACTTTAATGGCTTTATCTATGACTCGTTGAAATTTCCAATAAGCAGAATAACCCATCGCACCACAAAGGTCACGAGAACTCCAGTATTCATTCCCGTTTTCATCCTTGCGGCATATATTCTCAAATGAAGGTGTCATCTGAGGTATGTTGTCATTTTCACCCATTGCTATTACTTTTCTGAACTATTCTACCAGTCCCAATTCTTTCAGATACACTTCAATCTCTTTGTCGAGTTCAGCACGTTTGGCTTCCAACTCCTTTATCTCTGCCATTACAGCCTTTATGTCGATAGGTTCTTCCTCTTCAAAGGTATCAACGTAACGGGGAATATTCAGATTGTAATCATTCTCGGCTATTTCTTGAAGAGAGGCAAGGTGACTATACTTTTCTATTTCCTTGCGGTCACGATAAGTCTCGACAATCTTTTGGATATGCTGCTCGCGGAGCTTGTTCTGAGTCTTTACCTTTTCAAATTCCTTGCTTGCATCAATAAACAGAATATTGTCATCTTCTTTACGGCACTTCTTAAAAACAAGAATACAAGTCGGAATACTTGTGCCATAGAAAATATTTGCAGGTAATCCTATAATAGCATCCACATAGTTTTTCTTTTCTATAAGGAAACGCCGGATAACGCCCTCCGCATTTCCTCGGAATAGTACACCATGCGGAGCAACACAAGCCATTGTACCGCCCTCGTTCAAGTGATAAATCATGTGCAGGATAAAAGCATAATCGGCAGTCTTACGTGGTGCAAGCCTTCCTGCTTTGCTGAAACGATCATCAGTATTGAATTTGTCGGCAGCACTCCATTCTGCAGAGAACGGAGGATTTGCAACTACAGCATCAAACTGAGTATCACCAAACGCATCCCATTCAAGTGTATCACCATTCTCAATCTTGAAGTTGCTGAATCTGATGCCATGAAGCAACATATTCATTCGGGCAAGGTTATAAGTTGTAGGATTCTTTTCCTGTCCATAAATATCAACTGCATTTCCGATATTGGCAGCACGAAGAAGCAACGAGCCACTACCGCAAGTAGGGTCATATACATTGCGCAAACGCTGGTGTCCGATGGAAACAATTTCTGCTAAGATACGGCTGACCTCCTGCGGAGTATAGAACTCTCCAGCCTTTTTCCCGGCTCCTGCGGCAAATTGCGAAATCATATATTCGTAAGCATCACCCAAAATATCAATCTCCTGCGATGCCTCTACTCCGAAGTCTATATCATCTAATGCAAGAAGAACGTTACTAACGAGCGTGTTTTTATCGTCAGCTGTCTTGCCCAATTTAGGCGATGCCAAGTCTATATCCGAAAACAATCCGCCAAAATCCTCTTCACTATCCTGTCCCAACGTACTGTCTTCAATACGCTTCAATGAACGTTCGAGCATAGGCAAGATATTTTCTTTACGCTTGATAGCCTCAATTACTGACGAAAACAAAAATTTTGGTTCTATGAAATAACCAATATTCTCCAAGCATTGATTTTTCGCTTCTTCTTGTAGTTCAACCGCATCTGTATCATCCATTTCCCACAATTCCTTAAAGGTTATTTCATCATCCACCAAGGCATTGTTGGCATACTTCTCTATTTTCTCCGACAAGTACTTATAGAAGATGAAACCTAATGTAAAATACATAAAGTCGCTTGCCGACATATTACCACGCAAACGATTTGCAACCTCCCAAAGTTGGTCACGGAGTTTCTGCTGTAATTCTTCGCTCATATTATTTTAGTATTTCTTTTACTACTTGTTTGATTTTTACACACATATCACAAAGCCATGCACATCCATTATCCCAATTATCTTTATCATTCATATCCCCCATAGGATGAAGAATAAGGAAACGACTTGCCTTTTTATTTTCATCTAGTCGCCATTCTATTTCATTAGGATTTATAATCCCTAATATTTTAGATACCAATTCTTCATTTGACTTAAATCGGGTAATGATATCCTTGTCCTCATTAACATACAATCCAGCTGACAAACAATTATTTTTAGTATTTAATGTCATACAAAGATGATATGCTGATGATCCTAAACCTAGGTCATACCAATGCTGAGCTTGTGGTTTACGCAGCTTAAATTCCCTTATAAAGGCAGAGTGTTTTGGAGCTTCGTTGTTGAACTTTTCCCAAAATGCTAATTTCAAGTTTTCTGTTTCTGAAAGTGCTGCTGTCTTTTTCATTGCCTTTGCCCAAGTATTAGGTCGTTCTACAATATTGAACTTAGGTGCAGGTTCTGAATCATTGATTTTCCACAATTCTATTTCTATTAAGAAAAACTCGAACTTGTCATCCGTATGCTGATTTAACCATTCTATTGCTTGTTTATGCTCGTCACGTGCTTTTCTGACAATCCAAATTATTACTTCAGCTTCTTTACCTGAAGCATACGTTATGATTTTGCCAAGATGGTCATGATTTGTTTCCTCTAGCTGATTCTCAATGATTATCCGTCGTCCCGTCCCCTCCTCTGTCGCAAATAAATCAACACTGAAATCGCCTACATTGGATTCCTGTTCTTCAACGACTATATCAATACCTACAGCCTCGCTGAGAATTTCCAAATTCTCTTCTTTTGCAAGCCAAGGAGTAAAATCTTTGGCTTCATGTTTCCAGACAGAACGAAGGTCTGTTATCTGCTCCAGTTTACCTAATTTCATGATTGAATAACTTTTAATTATTCCCAATTAAACGTTTTTATAATACTACGCAATCTTTCCATAATTCTCGTCAAAGCCTTGCGAGTTTTGATAAGACCGAGATGCTTTTCTTTCAATGCCTTTTGTATAATCTCAGGCTGTTCTTTTTGCAAATAGTCATACTCTTTTATGTAAAGATTAAGCACTTCGGCAGAAATTTGTTCATCATTAGCCAAATCACTTACAGCCTTATTGCGTTCTGACACAATATATTGGTTCAAACGTTCCTCTAATTCATTTGTTCCATCTGCTCTATTGCGCCCATTCATGAAGTTTTCCTTGTCTTCATCTACATTCTTTTGAATAAAGCCGTCGATGAGTTTTGCTTTGCCTCGCATTCCAGCATCCTTAATCATTGTATCAAGGATATGCTTGCGCTTTTCTGAATAATCATCGCTATATGGGTCAAGTTCCGCAATGAGTTCAAGAATATACGCCACATTGATAATGTCACTATGCAGAAGTTCAAGACAGAAATCAATGTCTTCCAGCCCTTGATTATTCCCGTATGGGGCAGGATCTTCCGCAACAGTTGACGGTGTAGCAGGTGGATCAATAAACCCAACTGTAATATCAAGGTATTTACTCTTATAATCGTTAAACTGCTGTTCGGTCATACCGAGGTCTTCAGCATCCTCGCTGTAATCTTCGTATATCTGAACTTCTGCATGTTTACGAATAATGTCACGGAACGCAAGTACAAAATTCTTCTTGTCATTTTCACTTTGCAGAAGGTCTATACTACTTGGCGTTGGATATTTTTGCAGAAAATCTGTTGCCAAACTCTTGTACTCCTGCTTTACTTTTTCAAACGGAGGACGTACTATATCTTCAGGATTGTCGGAATTGCTAAACAGTTTTATAGACGTATCAACATTGTTTTTCAGGTCACGGAAGCATACGATTTTACCGAATCGTTTCTTCTCGTTCAACACTCGGTTGGTACGACTGAACGCTTGCAACAACCCGTGATATTCCATGTTCTTATCCACATAAAGCGTGTTCAGCTTTTTACTGTCAAAGCCTGTAAGGAACATTCCCACGACAAGACAAAGGTCAAGCGGTTTCATTTCCGCTTTCTTCTTTTTCATGCGCAGGTTGATATCATCATAATAAGCACGGAAATTCTCTGTGGTAAAAGATGTACCAAAGTTTTCATTATAATCATCCATAATGGATTGCAGTTCATCTGCTTCGCCCACATTTTCGCTGACATATTTTCCCGTTCCCATACCGGTCTGTTCATCATCTTGACTATTATTGGCTGCGTATGTAAATACTGCACCTATACGGATTTTAGGATTCAATGATTTGAAAATCTTGTAATAGCGGATAAGCATAGGAACAGACTGCACAGCAAACAATGCGTCAAACTCTCCATCAAATGTAGATTTATTAAAGTTGTTAAGGATAAATCTTGCTATCTCCTCCATACGAGCTTGGTTATCGTTATCTACAATCTCGTTACCGTGATAATACTCCACGAGGAAGCCGAGCACATTTTCATCAGCAATAGCATCTTTGATGAGATATTTATGAAGACAATTGCCGAAAATTTCTTTTGTCGTATGTCCATCCACTGCATTTTCAGTAAAGATAGGTGTTCCCGTAAAGCCAAAAATCTGGGCATTATCAAAGAACTTCATAATCTTTTTATGGCTATCCCCGAAATGACTACGGTGACACTCATCAAAAATCATCACGATGCGTGAATGACGGATAGCATCAATCTTACTGCTATACCAAGTCTTACTAACTGCCGCATTAAGTTTTTGAATGGTGGTTATGATGATTTTGGAATTGCTTTGAAGTCGCTTCACGAGTTCATCCGTATTGTCGGTACTATCCACTGCACCCGGTTCAAACGCCTCGTATTCCGATTGCGTCTGAGTATCGAGGTCATGACGGTCAACAACAAACATCACCTTATCCACATCATCCAATTCTGATACAAGTTGTGCGGCCTTGAATGAGGTCAATGTTTTTCCAGCACCTGTTGTATGCCAGATATAACCATTATCATTGGAGTTTTGTACACGATCCAAAATCTTCTCTACCGCATAGAATTGGTAAGGACGAAGTACCATCAAACACTTGTCACCCTCATGCAGCACGATATACTTTCCTATGATTTTGCCAAGTGTACATTTTTCCAAAAAGAATACAGCAAACTTATCCAATTCATTGAATGGATGATTGGCGGCATCTGTCCAGTTGAATGTGAACTTATACCCACTATTTGGATTATTGGCAAAATAGCGAGTGTTAACACCATTGGATATAACAAACAACTGGATATAATCAAACAATCCGTGAAACGAAGTCTTGTGATAACGCTGTATTTGATTGTATGCCTGTTTAAGTTCCACGCCACGACGTTTCAATTCAATCTGCACAAGTGGCAAACCATTAATTAGAATCGTCACATCATAACGGCATTTTTTACGTCCTTCCACCGTGATTTGGTTGGAAACCTGAAATTCATTCTGACACCACTGCTGCCTATTTAGAAATTCCACCCATATACGCTGTCCATCAGCCGTATCAAGCGGATATAAGTCACGGAGTTTCTTTGCCTTTTCAAAGCGAGTACCACCTTCAAGGTATATAAGAATCTTTTCAAATTCTTCTGTTGTAAACTCGCTACGCCCATGTTCCTCCAGTCGTTTGCGGTTATGAACCTCCAACTGTCGTTTAAAATTGGCATACATATTATCCTCTTCTACGATTTGGACATATTCATAGTCCATTTGTAGAAGAGTGGCTATCAGTCCGGCTTCCAATGCCGCTTCACTTTGTGTTGACATATCCTTGCCTTATTATGAGTAGTTACAACATTTTTATCTTACTATTTAGTATTCTAACATTCAGTGTATTTTCAATCTTATATAGATTAAATACATCTAAGACCACCGAAATCGCTTTAAATTCTATTGTAGTCTTTCCTTTTTATCGGTTATCAAATCCTTTAAATCAACCTGTAGAATCTCGGCAATCCGCTGAAGCGTTTCCAAATTAGGTTGAATCCTATTGCACGCATAGGCATTGACCATGCTAAAACTCTTATCCAACTGTTTGGCTAACCACGTTTGAGAAATGCCTTTTTCCGAAAGGACTGCTTTTATTCTATTCAGTTTCATTCTTTGATACGATTTTATAGTGCAAATATAGTGAATTATATTCGACAACTGGGATTATTTTTGTACTTTTGTCATCCCAATAGACAACACACATAAAAATGTGTATAACTGATATATGAAAATATTAACAGAAAGAGAAAAGAAAATCCTTATTAATCATGCCAAAAAGCAAGAATTAAGACGGATTATATCAAAGAAAAAAAGAAAAACAAAAGGCGTTACCTTCAAGGGAAATCAAAAGAAGAACGTCAGAAATATATTTTAGAAAATCGATTTAAAGATTATTCTAAAATAAAGGCTCCTTCGAACTTTTCACTAATCGAAAACACAGAAGAATCACTAAAATTCATAGCAAAAATCGAAAAATGCTTAAAGAATCGAAGTAAGGTATTTGTCAATTTAACAGATGTAGAAACAATAGCTCATGGGGCTATTGTCGTCCTCTTATCAATAATGACTAAATTCAAATACAATCATATTGATTTTAATGGAAATTTCCCTAAAAATAAGAATGCAAATAAAGCATTGGTTGATTCTGGTTTTTTTGATCAGTTGTATAAAAGAAATATAAGCAATGAACCTAATTATGCGTTTTGCAGGAACAAAGTCCTAACTCATGCAGGAAAAGTAGTAGACTCTAGTCTAGCAGATCAAATTATTTCAGAAATATCCAATTTAATATGGGGTAAGCAAAGAAGATGTTTGGGGGTTCAAAGAGTTTTTCTTGAACTCATGCAAAACACAAATAATCATGCTTCTTTTGATTCAAAGGGCTTACATCATTGGTGGACAACTGTACAATATGATGAAAAGTTAAAGAAAGCATACTTTTCATTTATAGATTATGGCGTTGGCATAATTAATAGCTTACGTAATGATGAACATGGTAAGTTTTATAATATTATACCAAAGATCCGTGAATTATTCAATCCGCAAAATAATGCAGAAATGCTCTCTCTGCTACTTAAGGGAGAAATTCATAAGACATCAACAGGTAAGTATTATAGAGGTAAGGGTCTTCCATGCTTATTTAAAGCGTGTGAAGACAACAAGATTGCAAACGTTGTTGTTATAGCAAACGATGCTAAAGTTGAATACACAGCAGGTACAAATGTCAAATTAAACAATTCGTTTGCTGGAACATTTATCCATTGGGAATTGAATTTTAACAATGTAAATATAAATTATGAATAAAGATATTATAATAAAAATCGCGACAGATTTCAGTCGTATTCCGGGTGCTCGTTATCCTGAAGAAGGAGATTATTCCGGTCAAGAATTTAGACAAAATGTTCTACATCCTGCACTGAAAAAAGCAATAGAAATGAATGTAAAGCTAATTGTTGACTTAGACGGCACTGCTGGTTTAGGTACATCTTTTTTGGAAGAATCTTTCGGAGGTCTAATTAGGAGAGACCATATAAATTACAATATTCTCAAACAAACACTTATTATAATTTCAGACGAAGATCCTGATTATAAAGAAGAAGTAGATAATTATATTGAAGATGCCTATGAAAAAGAACAAAATCATTAACATAATTATCTATATTATAATATTCAGTATTGGATGTTGTTGTGGTAAACTGATTGATTGGGGATATTTTGTTTTAAACAAGGAAATATCTATAATAGATGCAATATCGCTATTTTTAACCATAGGTTGTGCAATTTATATATCAAAAGTTCTAGAGAAAGAAGTACAAGATGTTCGAATAGAAAAAGAGATGTTTATTTCTCAGGTAGAAAACACCGAATCTCCACTAGTCGAACTTGGAAATAAATTGAATAGTACAACCTATACAGAGGTGATAAGCTTATATTCAAAATCCAATATAACACGCCATAAGTTATTTAAGAAAATAGATTCTTTCAAAAAATCTGAATTTAAAGTGGATGACATTAAAGAAGTTTTAGATACAAACTACAAACGATTAAAACCTTTACTTACTGACACATCTGTTATGTCTAAATCACCTCCTGACATTGAAGTTAAAAGAGGTAAAATCACATATAGTCCAGAAAGAATCGTTGAAATTCAAGAGAATTTACAAACAATTCAAGACGAGTTTTTCAAACTCAAAATAATAATAAATAGAGCTTAAAAAATCTTTTAATTACATATTCGATTTATATACTAATATCAACTGTTCAATAACACGATTTAACTTTTGGAGATACAAACAAAAACTTCTACTCATTATAGAATTAGATAACTGAACCTATGTATAATAGATTCCGTTATCTAATTTTTAGTCTACTCCATTGATTCCCGAATAATACGCAAAGTTTCTTTCTTATACTCCTTGCGGTCATATTCAAATCCTCTACACATCCAACAACTACAGGGAGTACCTGTAGTTTTCATTTGTCTTTTGCCAACTCAAACCAATGAGGATGTTCATAATAGTTTCCATCCTCACGGATAACACAATGCCCATAAGCGGCATATAGAATCATACGAGCCTTAAACACACGAGCCATTTGTTGGCATCTCCACAATTTGTTTCTTTTGTCCATCGTCTTTTTCTATTAAAATTAGGATGAACAATGATGTTATTGGGGTGAGATTTAATATATCCATAGCATTGTGTATTTTTACCATTTTATAGCTTTTGTGAAAGCCTCGCAAGCCGTTCCTTCAACAATTCGCCATACTTTTCTTTTAATTCATCACTTAGGAAAGAGCTTTGAATGACAGTCTCAAACTTGGGCAATAGTTTGATATACTTATTTATCAGCCGTTCTACAATCACATTCTCTATACCCAACGTAGCTGCTGACCTGATAAAATCTTCTCTTTGAAGCTTTTTCTTCCGACCATTCAAGGTTAATGCCAACTCTTCGTCATCTTTAGGATTGATGATAGCCGCATTTAACAAATCGTAAGCAGGGGTCAAACGTATCATATCTGCCACCTCATACAAAGAGAAGTTTTTCAAGTGCATGTCGTTATTTCCTGTCAACCAAGAGAAAAGCACCAACTCAAAGAAATTGGTAACATCCATTTTAGGTAAAGACGAGTATTTTAAAACAGCCTTGCCGATACGTTCATAGCTACTCTTGTATTTATGCTCTGTTTGCCTTTCGGTCAGTTGACACATATCTTCCATCGCAATCTTCTCTCCGGCAGAAGTCCTGTCAATTCGACGGGTAAGATAGCATAGCGTATCATCTGCCATCCGCATCAGCGTATGAGGAACTACCTCAATACGAGCCACCTCTGCAAGGTGCATGGTTAAGTCCTCGACCTCAGGCATCATTTCATATTGCGAGGTCTGAGGCTTACAGATATAACCGCCCCATAGCCCGACAATAGTCAATCGTTTGCTTCCCTCATGCTCATTCAAATGCAAGGATAATTTCGGCTGAACACCAGTCAAAGATGTTTGGTCTTGGATGATTTGCAGAGCAAGCTGATCAAGTTGCTCTGTCGTATAATCAAGAACTGGTAATGTTGTTGTTCCGAAGAACTTCTTTATGCAAGCCGTATGCATATCCTTTTCCCCTTTTAAGAGCGGACGATAACAATATAAGCAATTACACATGGCTTCCCTCCTTTTCTTCCAAAGGAATAACACTTACTGCTCCGATACAATCTTTGCAGCATGTCAGCAACAACGCCATCCGGTCAAGAATACTGATGTCTGTATTCCGCAATGCAACATCCAACAACCATCCTTCAGGAATCAGACCGTCGAAAAATGGGAATAGCACAGGACTTGTATATGCTTCCTCCTGCAAAGGCAATGTCATGCTAACCGCCTTTGCCTTTTCAAGAGAAAGATATTCCGGCAAATAGCAGAACTCATATCCTGCATCGTTTTCTGTCAGAATCCCCGCCAATTGGTCTTTGTAAAATATATGGGCTTGTCTCATTGATTATCAATTTTAGAAGTTGCTACCATTTCATAATTGAAAAAGTCAAGGAGCTGATTCACTTTATCAAGACGCAGCGTTTCCTTTCCCTGTTCGAGGTCTCGCACAAAGCGCAATCCTACCCCCGACTTCAACGAAAGTTCTTCTTGCGTCAGGTTATACTGCTTTCGCAACAGCTTGACCGTAGTAGAGAGATTATTCATAAGCATTTAATTTTATACCTTTTCGGGTACAAAGTTAATATAAATATCTCACATTATACCACAAGGGGTATAATTTATTTCATTGTCAGCATTATTATATCAGATAAGGTATAATATAGTAAGATTCAAAACTACAAATTAAAGTACACAAGCACTACTCTACACTTTTTCAAGCGAATAATTCAGTTTCGCTACACTTTTTCCAACGAATCAAATATTTCATTGCACCAGACTAATAAAAATTCCACCGCAAACCACAGAAATTCCAAGAAAACCACTACCTTTGTATTCAACAAGCGT
>ENA-UONS01003205-UONS01003205.1-human-gut-metagenome-genome-assembly--contig:-CS19-NODE-3205-length-11526-cov-5.176009_pt1 | contig 11526 bp, 9 predicted proteins | sample MGYA00242458_ERZ724005 | MGnify/ENA metagenome assembly ERZ724005
TAAAGTAGCGGATTCTTTCATCACTTCTCCCAGGTTACCGGTCAGGCTAAGATGCCCTTTGCCTTTGCTGTAGCTCGATTCTATATAGAGAATTTCTCCTCCTGCGGCTGTCCAGGCTAATCCGGTCACGACACCGGGTAGTTCGTTCCCTTGATATTCCTCCCGGGAGAAAATCGGGCTTCCCAGATATTCTTTCACCTTATTTTCGTCGAGCGTAATCGTGAATTTTTTATTCATAGCGACCTTCCGGGCCACATGGCGCATAATTTTAGCTATGGTCATGTCCAGACTACGAACGCCCGATTCGCGGGTATATTTCTCGATGATCAGGTCGATGATCTCGTCTGGGATCGTTACATGCCCGGCCGTAATTCCGTGGTTTTCCAATTGCTTCGGAATCAGGTGCCGCTTGGCGATTTCCCGTTTTTCCTCCATGAGGTAACCCGTCACTTCGATGATTTCCATCCGGTCGCGCAAAGGACCTGCAATCGTGCTGAGGTCATTGGCTGTGGCGATGAACATCACTTTCGACAGATCATAGTCGATATCCAGAAAATTATCGTGAAAACTGCCGTTTTGTTCCGGGTCGAGCACTTCCAACAGGGCAGATTGAGGATCCCCCCGGAAATCGTTACCCACTTTATCGATCTCATCCAGAATGAAAACAGGATTAGAAGTTCCTGCTTTTTTGATACTCTGAAGGATTCGTCCCGGCATAGCTCCGATATAGGTCTTCCGGTGTCCCCGGATTTCCGATTCATCGTGCAATCCACCTAAAGACATCCGTACAAATTCGCGGTTCAAGGCCCGGGCTACAGATTTTCCCAGGGAGGTTTTACCTACTCCCGGAGGGCCGTAGAGGCACAGAATCGGCGATTTCATATCGGCTTTTAACTTTAAAACCGCTAAGTATTCTAAAATTCTTTCTTTTACTTTCTCCAGTCCGAAATGATCGGCATCCAGTACCTGGCGTGCATGTTCCAGATCCAGGTTGTCCTCCGAGAGGTGATTCCAGGGCAGGTCCAGCATTTCCCTCAAATAATTGGATTGTACCGAGTAATCGGGGGAAGAAGGATTCAACCGTTTCAGCTTGTTCAGCTCTTTGTTGAAAATTTCCCGGACATTCCCGTTCCATTCTTTCGTTTCGGCCAGTTCCTCCAGTTCTTTGATTTCCTCGTCGGTCGGATTACCTCCCAGTTCGTCCTGTATGGTCTTCATCTGTTGATGCAGGAAATATTCGCGCTGTTGTTTGTCGATATCCATTTTTACTTTCTTCTGAATATCGTTTTTCAATTCCAGTAAACTCACCTGCTTACTCAGGATTTCCAGTAGTTTGATCGCCCGTTGTTTCAGGTTGTCGATTTCCAGCAACTCTTGTTTATTCTGATAATCTACATCTGTATTCGAAGAGATGAAGTTGATCAGAAAAAGCATACTCTCGATATTTTTTAGCGCAAAACCTGCTTCATTAGGGATATGGCTGGAATATTTGACGATCTTGGAAGCCATATCTTTCAACGATTCTGCTATCGCATTGTATTCCGGATCGTTTTCAGGTACCCCTTCTTCTTTTTTCAAACTGATCTTCCCAACATGGTAAGGATCGTCGTAAAGGATATCTTCCAATAAAAACCTTCTCTTGCCTTGAATGATGGCTGTGGTGGTTCCGTCCGGCATTTCCAGTATTTTCAGGATAGAAGCTACTGTTCCGATCTGGTAAAGATCGTTTATATCCGGATTTTCAGTATTGGTATCTTTTTGTGCAACTACTCCGATCAGGGCACTCTGCCGGTAGGAATCTTTGATCAACTTTAAAGATTTATCCCGTCCGATGTTGATCGGAATGATTACGCCCGGAAATAATACCGTATTCCGTAGCGGTAAAATTGGCAGTGTGTCAGGAATCTGCATATTATCATTCAGCAGTTCTTTCTCGTCCCCCATGATGGGTAGGAAATCTGCCGAATCTTCTCCCATGTTCTGTAATAACACTGCTTTCAGATTTATTTTATCCATTTATTCGTCCTCTCTTGTTTTATGGTTATAAATTTTTATACGAGTAACAACTGACATTTTGTCAATGTTTTGTGTAAAAATAGAATTCATTACCTATAGCACAAATCCTGTGCCACAATCGAGTAGGGAGCATTTTGTTCCGAATGCTGATTTTGCTTAGGGAATAGAGGGAAGGAAATAAAAAAAGCGAAAAGTCTTCTTTTCGCTTTTTTTATTTCATTTAGAGAGAAACGATTATTTTTTTCTTTTTTCCATGTGGTCCTTGTAACGGTTCATGAATTTATCTACACGACCGGCAGTATCCACCAATTTCACTTTACCGGTATAGAACGGGTGTGAAGTGTTGGAGATTTCCATTTTTACCAACGGATATTCTACACCATCGATCTCGATGGTTTCTTTTGTTGCTGCAGTTGATTTAGTAATGGTAGTCGTGCCATTAGACATATCTTTAAATACTACCAGTCTGTAATTTTCAGGATGTATGCCCTTTTTCATTGTATGTAAAATTTTATAATTATTCTTTCCATTATCGGACGGCAAAGATAGCTCATCTATTATTAATTACAAAGAAAAATGAAGACTTTTTTTCGATGCTGGTTTTGAATGAGTTACTTTTAAATTTCCCTATTGAAGAATTTAATCTGTTCATGCAGGATAAATGCTTCGAGGGTTTCCGGTGTCTCACTGATTTTTCCCCGTTTCAGGGCATTGAGTAATTCTGCCCGGTCGTCGGCAAACAGGATGAGCAGGGGATGCTCTTCTTTCAGTTCCAAAAAGTTGATGAGCAGGATACCGGTTTCCAGATTGCAATAACCGAATGGCTTGATATGCATAAAATCGTACATGAAGTTGGCCACAATTTTAATGTTCTCGCTTACACCGGCTTCGGTTAGTTGTACCTCGGTAGTCCGGCACAGATTGTCGAGCAGGAGGGGGATTTTACGGAAATCAGCCAAAGGGTATACTTCGTCATAATCCTCGCCGAGGCGGAAATCTCCTAACGAAGTATCGTAACGTCCCACAGAAGTAGTCGTTTCGCCACCGGTATGCTTCATGATACGGGCAGAAACCGCTCTGACAAACGAAAGGTCTAAAGGCTGGCGAAGGGCTGCTTGTTTTTCACAATATTGCCAGGCTTGCCAAAGATCGTAGGCTTGACGGGTTGTCTCTGTCGATTGAGGTTTACCGGTACTGACGATGTTCTCGAATATTGTCGGTGGAAGGTTGTGTCCGCCCAACCGGAAAGTTTCGTATAAAAACAAATTCCGGACATAATTTTGATGTATCTGAGTCCGGGTGTCGGGTCGGGTGAGGTATGCTTGCCTTAATGTCAAATAGTCCTGTAACATATTTTTTTCTTAAACATACGTTGGAATCGGCTGAAAGTTTACTTTTATGACGGTTTGGAGCTTAAACTTTGGGGATTATCCGAACTTGGGCTAATTTTGTCGATCTAAAATGAATGGATATGGAGAAACTGCTTAGCGGGGATTTCCCTTTTTATCGGTTCCGGAATTTATCCGCTTATCCGGAATTGATGCATTTTGTCTCTTCGGGAGTTAAAAATATCGGATTTTCCGATCGGGAAAATCCTGAGATCATACAGCATAATCGCAGGAGCCTGGCGGAAGCTGCAGGATTTGAGGTAGAGCGGCTGATTACCGCCCGGCAGGTACATTCGGCGACAGTGCGGATCGTTACGGCTGAGGAAGCCGGGAGAGGGGCTTTGGATAGGGAAAGCCGTATTCCGGCAACGGATGCTTTGGTGACGAATCAGCCGGGGATATGTCTGATGGTGTTGTCTGCCGATTGTGTCCCGGTACTCCTGTTCGAACCGGAGAAAAGGGTGGTTGCCGCAGTACATGCCGGATGGAGAGGAACAGCGGCAGAAATAGTCGGGGTAACCGTGCGGGTGATGCAGGAGCATTTCGGATGTGATCCCCAACGGGTAGTGGCGGCTATTGGCCCCTCGATCGGGAAATGTTGTTTCGAAGTCGGAGAGGAAGTGGCCCGGGTGTTTCAACAGTTATTTCCCGGTAATCAGGCGATCGTTGGTCTGGGAAAGCAACCGGGAAAATACCAGGTGGATTTGTGGGAAGCTAACCGTAAAGAATTGCTGGCATGTGGGGTGAAAAATGAAAATATAGAAGTGGCCGGTATGTGCTCGGTCTGTCATCCGGACCTTTTCTTCTCCTATCGGAGAGAAGGGGAGAAAGCGGGGAGGTTCGGGGCAGGGATCGGGATGAAAAGCTAGAGGTTAAAAAGCTGAAAGCAATAAGCTAGAGGTTAAAAAGCTGAAAGCAATAAGCTAGAGGCTAAAAGCTAAAGGCTAGAGGCTAGAGGCTAAAAGCTAGAAGCTAAAGGCTGGAGGGTGAAAGCGATTAAGGAGGACGAACGTTTTCGTAAATTGCTGGGACAAAAATAATCGGATGGAGCATAACTTTGGGCTGAATATTATATTTTTGTATCGGTTTTCGAAGCTAATCCGCTCATTGCTTTTAGTTTATTGCTTTTAGCCTTTAGCTTATAGCCTTTTACCTTTTACTTTAACTATGTTACCAGGTATTTTTATTGTACTTTTCTTTTTTGCGCTCGGCGAGTTGGTGGGATGGCTGGTGAACGGTTTTATTCCCGGGAGTGTGATCGGGATGATGTTGTTGTTTACCGCTTTATGCCTGAAGTGGGTCAAGCCTGAACGTATCAAGCCTGTTGCCCGGTTTCTTTGTGATAACATGGCTTTGTTTTTTGTTCCTGCCGGGGTTGGGATTGTGAATGCCTTAGATATATTATCTCAGTATTGGCAGGCGGTATTGGTGGCCTGTGCCGTCAGTACGGTGGTGGTGATCGTCGTCGTGGCTTCGATACAACAATGGTTTGAGAAACATCGGAAAGGGGCGGAAGACCGTTGATTTAGAAATGTAAATGCTGTTTGGCTTATGACTGTTTTATTAAATTCCGAAATATTCATATTAACCTTGGTGATCGGGGTGTATCTCGCTGCTGTATGGTTGTTCAGAAAAACAAGACTGAGTATCCTGAATCCGTTGTTGGTATCTATACCCGTATTGGCGCTGATCACTCATTTCCTGGGGATTTCCTACGAGTCGTTTGAAAAAGGAAGCCGGATAATTAGTTTTATGCTTGGACCGACAGTTGTCGTATTAGGGTATTTACTCTACGAACAGATCGCCCAATTGAAAGAAAATGCTGTTTCTATCATTACTTCGGTATTTGTCGGTTGTATAACCGGGGTATTGAGCGTGATTTTTATTGCCCGGTATTTCGGTGCCGATCATGCTTTGATCGCTTCGTTAGAGCCGAAGTCTGTGACTACTCCGATCGCGATGAGTATTGCTGAACGGTCGGGAGGGATACCGGCCATTGCGGCCGTGGTGGTGATTGTCGTCGGTATTTTCGGTGGCTTGGTCGGTCCTTTTATTCTGGAGCGTTTAGGAATCAAAAGCCGGATTGCGCGTGGGTTGGCTTTAGGTTCTGCAGCCCATGGTCTGGGGACTGCCAAGGCCATGGAACTGGGAGCGGTAGAAGGAGCGATCAGCGGATTAGCCATCGGTGTGATGGGCATTATGACCGCCATTTTAGTGCCCGTGATCGAGTTGTTTATCGCCTGAACTATTTCAGATTCTCCAGTATTTCTTGTAAGGATTTGCCAGTTCCCTTTCAGGTCCGACAATTGACATTTTTCTCCCCGTACATTTTCAAGGATCGTTTCCGGTAGAGGGGCGCCAGGGGGGATGTGTTTTTTATTGTTCATTTCCCGAAGGTATTTTTCCCCTTTATCCGGTAAGATCTCTGCCATTTTCTTTACACGTGCCAGTTCCTTTTCGAAACGGTCGCTATAGGTGTAACTCATCACGTAGCGGGCGATGATGTTGTCGGTTGTCGACCGGATCAGCGCTAGCACGGTGAAGTGGGTTTTGAGCTTTTCTATTTTTTCTTTGGGAGTCCGGGCAGGACATACATATATGAAAAGAGTTAATGAGTTATAGAGTTGAATTAACTTGATATCCTTATAACTTACTAACTCTACAACTCTTTAAACTCAGTAACTCTTTAAACTCATCAACTCTCTTTCAGCTCTGCAATAATCTCGCGGAAGAGAGCGGTCATGCGGGGTTGGGCTGTATTGCCGATGTCCTGAACTTCGGTGTGGTTGGTTTTGATCAGTTCCGGTGAAGCCGTACTATTGGTGATTACCGACATACCGAAACATTCCATACCCATATGGCGGGCTACAATGATTTCGGGTACGGTGGACATGCCTACAGCATCTCCTCCGATAACCCGGATCCAGTTGTATTCTGCCGGTGTCTCGAAAGAGGGGCCCTGCAGGCCGGCATATACTCCATGCTGTAACGGAATACCTAATTTTTTCCCGCATTCTTCTGCCAGCCGGATGATTCTGGGGCTATAAGCATCGGTCATTCCGGGGAAACGGGGACCGAGTTCGTCGATGTTTTTCCCTCGCAGCGGATGTTCCGGGAAGAGATTGATATGGTCGGTGATGATCATCAGGTCGCCCACCAGAAATTGAGTGTTGACACCACCGGCAGCATTGGAAACGAAGAGATACTTCACGCCTAATTCATGTAATACCCGGATAGGAAAAGTGACTTCTTGCATCGGATAACCTTCATAAAAATGAAAACGTCCCTGCATTGCGATTACGTTTTTCCCGCCGAATTTCCCGATTAATAGATTTCCTTTGTGTCCTTGGACGGTGGATACCGGGAAATGAGGAATTCCGGCATAGGGAATCGTATGTTTTATTTCTATCGATTTGCCTAATTCTCCTAATCCTGTACCCAGGATGATACCGATCCGATATTTTTCCCCTTCCAGAAAACGGGAAATATAAGCTGCACTATCTTTGATTTTTCCTAACATATTCTGATATTTCGTTTAATAGTAAATCGTCTTGGTCGATAAATACGGGTTCCACCGGAATATAATAAATCACCCTTTGCAATTCTTCGGGTAAGGGACAAGCTTTCAGCCGCACCGCATCTTTTTCGGTGGTGAATATATATTTCTTCGGATTTTCGATGGATTCGAAAGCCCGGGCAATCTGCTGAAAATCTTTTTTGGAGAAATGATGATGATCCGGATACCGGATTTCGGTGATATCCGAGGTGAAAGTTTTCAAATGATCGATATAAGGACCGGGTTGTGCTATGCCTGTCAGGCACAGGATACTGCTACTTCGGTCCGGTACGATAGATTCGTATTGCGGGAAAAGAGGCTTGATCTTACCGTATTCCAGGGTGGTGAAGAAGAGTTGTTGATAAGGCTTTATCTTTAAGTGTTTGGATAAAATCCTCTTTTCTATCGGTTGGATACTTTTAGGACATTTAGTGACGATAATATAGTCAGCTCGCTTCAGTGCTTGTACGCTTTCCCTTAACCGGCCTGCCGGAAGCAGACAATCTTCGTGTACCGGACGGTTATAATCGATCAGAACGATATTTTTGTCGGCTTGTACATATCGGTGTTGGAAAGCATCGTCCAGCAGGATCACTTCGGGAGGTTCCGGTAAGGCAAGAAGTTTTTGGATTCCTCTCACTCGGTTACCATCACAAGCTACCAGAATATCCGGGTATTTACTTTTGATCTGCATCGGTTCGTCTCCGATTTCAGCGGCGGTAGAATGTTCGTTGGCCAGGATAAAGCCTCTGGTCTTGCGTTTATATCCCCGGCTAAGACAGGCTACCCGGAATTTCTTTTTTAGCTCCGAGATGATCAGTTCTGTATGAGGCGTTTTTCCGGTACCTCCTACAGTGATATTACCGACACAAATAACCGGAATCCTGAAAGTTTGTGATTTCAGGATTCCGATATGAAAAAGAAAATTACGTACTCCGGTGACAACACCATAAATAACACTGAGCGGCAGCAATATTATTTTGACAAATGCCATGGCCGTGGTTTTTGTTGATAAATAGCTCGTGAACTTGCTAGTTGAATGCAATATCATAGGGAATACGTGCCAGTAATCCCTGGTTTTCTACCTTATTTTTCATCTGTTCCCAAGTCGTATAGAAAGTGCCTAGTTCTTCTTTCAACAGGCGTGCTTTTACTTCTGTCGTAAACTCGGCGAATAATTCCTCTATCGGACTTTTTACTACCGGATATTCCGTCAGGTTGTATTTTTCGATACCGGCTTTCTGAGCCGCAATCCGAATCGCATCTTCTAATCCTCCCAACACATCTACTAAACCGATTTTCAGGGCATCTTCTCCGGTCCATACCCGTCCCTGAGCGATGGCATGAAGTTCGTCATGGGTTAAACCGCGGCCGGACATAACACGGCTCAGAAAGGTTTCATACCCCTGATTGACATAGTTTTGCAGTACATTCCTTTCGTAGGGAGTTAAAGCCCGGTTACTGACCGGTAAAGGGAGGGGATAGCTTCCGCCGAAATCACTGTGATCGTTGGTTTTGACTACATCGGTATGGATTCCCATCTTATCTTCGATCAGTTTTTCGCCACTGAAAAACATACCGAAGATTCCGATCGAACCGGTCAAAGTCGTCGGTTCGGCGACGATGGTGTCGGCTGCACACGAAATGTAGTATCCTCCTGAAGCTGCTACATTACCCATAGAAACGATCACCGGTTTGGTTTGTGTGGCTAGTTCGACTTCCCGCCAGATAATGTCGGAAGTCAGGGCACTGCCTCCCGGTGAGTTTACGCGCAGGACGATGGCTTTCACAGTATTGTCTTCCCGGATTTTACGGATTGTTTTTGCGAGCTCCGGCCCTATGGTATTATTTTTTTGCTCCAGTCCGATTTCTCCGGAAGCATATACGACGGCAATTTTGTCTTTATTAAATTCGATCGGTACTTCCGGAACCGAGGCATTCTGATAATCGGTCAGAGCAATCTGGTTCAATGGATCCGAACTTCCTACCCCACATTTCTCCTTCAATAAGGCAAGCATCTGATCTTCGTAGAGAACACCGTCGAAGAAACCGAAATCCTGAAATTGGCGGGTAGTGTAGAAATCGAAACGATTCGCCAGGGCATTGATCGAATCGACGGGGATGTTCCGGCTTTCTGCAATTCCTTTCACAATCGTCCCCCAGGAAGAATCGAGGTATTTCTGTACCTGTTCCCGGTTGGCAGGACTCATTTCGTCGGAGATAAAAGGCTCTACGGCCGATTTAAATTTACCGACTTTCACTACTTCGGGTTGTATGCCCAGTTTGGCCAGAGTCTCTTTGTAAAAAGAGATGCTACTGCTCATTCCGGTTAACAACAAAGGTGTTTCGGGGTTTACAAAGATTTTGTCGGCAACGGTAGCCAGATAATAACTTTTTTGGGAATATCCCAGATTCGAATAACTGTAAATAAACTTTCCGCTTTCCTTGAATTTTTGTAAAGCGTTCCGGATTTCCTGAGTAAAGGCCAGGGCTCCGAAATTTCCCTGAATTTCGGTCAGGTCCAGATAAATTCCCTGGATACGCGAATCCTTGGCTGCTTTTTGTATGCTGGCTAATATTTTATTTAATCCCAGATTTTTCTTTGGAGTGAATGAGAGAAAATCGATATTGTCGAGCGGATTGTCGGAAGTCCGGTCCAGAATTTCTCCTTCCAGTTTAATAGTTAAGATACTATTATTTTTTACAGTAACTGTTTTTTCTGAAAAAGAAGCGATGGCTCCGATAAACCCGATAAAAATAAAAAACAGAATAACATGGACAATCATTATACCCACAATAGTCGCCAGGGTATATTTCAAAAAGCTCTTCATCTCCGAATATTTTGAATATTTATTACAATACCTACAAATGTAACCATATAATTGATTTAAGACAATATAAAATTGAAGTTATTTTTGTTTTACGCCTTTTTTGATAACTTTGAATGATTGAATCGGATTTTAAATTGATGGGCGGTTTAGGAATGACGATTGGCGATTAGAAGTTGATACAGAGTTTGTTGATATGGATAGTTTGTTTTTCGGCAGTCGTTTGCCGTTCTTTTAAATAAGCGATATGAGTAAATTTGCAATTACCGGAGGAAGAAGACTGAAAGGGGAATTATGTCCTCAGGGAGCTAAAAATGAGGCATTACAAGTTATCTTTGACTGTTTACTGACCAAAGAAGAGGTAACCCTATCCAATGTCCCTGAGATTCTGGATGTTTTGAAGCTGATCGAATTATTGCAGGGGATGGGCGTACAGGTCGGACACCCTGCACATGGAGAATTTGTCTTCAAGGCTTCGGATATCAATTTTGATTATTTCGAAACGGAAGATTTTTATAATAAAGCGGTCAGTCTGAGGGGGTCTATCATGATTCTCGGGCCACTATTGGCAGTCTACGGGTGTGGATTGATCCCTAAGCCCGGTGGAGATAAAATCGGCCGGAGGCGGTTGGATACTCATTTCCTGGGTTTTGAGAAATTAGGGGCTACTTTCGATTATAATAGTTCGGAAGGTTGCTTCCGGGCTTCGGCTGAGAAATTACGGGGATGTTATATGTTGCTCGACGAAGCTTCGGTGACAGGTACGGCTAATATTATTATGGCTGCGGTATTGGCAGAGGGAATGACTACGATCTATAATGCGGCTTGTGAGCCATATATCCAGCAATTATGTCTGATGCTGAATGCGATGGGTGCCCGGATTTCGGGGATAGCTTCGAATCTTCTGACCATAGAGGGAGTGAAGGAGCTGAAAGGTTGTCATCATCGTTGTTTGCCCGATATGATCGAAGTGGGAAGTTATATCGGATTGGCTGCCATGACCCGTTCGGAGATTACGATCCGGAATGTGAATATACGCCAATTGGGAATCATTCCCGATTCTTTCCGCCGTCTCGGTATCCGGATCGAGGAACGCGGAGACGATCTGTATATTCCGCGTCAGGAGCATTATATGATCGAGGATTTTATCGATGGCTCGATTCTAACGGTTGCGGATGCGCCCTGGCCCGGTTTGACACCCGACTTACTGAGTGTGTTCCTGGTGGTCGCTACCCAGGCTAAAGGAAGTGTGTTGATTCATCAGAAAATGTTCGAGAGTCGCTTGTTCTTTGTAGATAAGCTGATCGATATGGGAGCTAAGATTATCCTTTGCGATCCCCACCGGGCGACAGTCATCGGACAGAATCACGAATCACAGTTAAGGGCTACCAAAATGACCTCTCCCGATATTCGGGCCGGTATTGCTCTGTTGATCGCCGCTCTATCGGCTCAGGGAGTCAGTACAATTCATAATATCGACCAGATCGACCGGGGGTATGAGCATATCGATGAAAAATTGAATGCGATCGGTGCAGAGATCCGAAGGATCGGATGATACTTGGTTTAAAGGTAGAATTATTCTGTCGTTACTTATTCGTCTTCGGTGATCGGAATTGTCGACCCGGTCGCTTCTGTCGGTCGTCTGGCTTTTTCTATCACTGACCGGCGGAACTCCTCGCAAGCTCGTCAGACACCACCGGTCGGGCGTTCAGAAAAAGTAAGACGACACTCGCCAGAG
>ENA-UONS01003208-UONS01003208.1-human-gut-metagenome-genome-assembly--contig:-CS19-NODE-3208-length-11519-cov-4.788904_pt1 | contig 11519 bp, 12 predicted proteins | sample MGYA00242458_ERZ724005 | MGnify/ENA metagenome assembly ERZ724005
CGCGACTGGGGGCTGGCTTATGCTCAGTTCATGATTTATTTTGAGGACAGATTCGCAGCCTAGGAGCAATTCGGGGCTCTGCCCCGAACCCCGGAGTTTATCCGCCGGAAGATACCGGTGAAGTAGAAAAGCAGCAAATTGACTCTGCTGCTCTTCACCGTATATCTTGCAGCCGCATCGGGTCGCTCTCCAGCGTTGCCCTGTTTTGCTGAATTTTTAGCTTTGGTACGTTTTTCGGGTTTATTCGCGTTTACACAGTTATTTTTTCAGACCCAAAATGGCTTTACCCAGTAGGATAGATTCGTTTTTATAATGGTATTTTCTTTATTTACATTCTATATTATGGAAGCCCGGGGCATATGGGATATGTTTCTCCATCGCTGTTCTGTGACCATTCTGCGCTTGGTGAACACCTTGAAAATACTGACAAAGCTACGACCGCATTCACTACAGATAAAATAGCTTTTTTCATTGAATAGACCCTTTTACAAATGCGGCATTGCTTTCCTAAGCAATGCCGCATTCCTATTCTATACCAGACAACTCATATTTTAACTTATGACAAACCTAGATTACGGAGTCCAGCGCCAGTTTAATGATACTTGTATAATCAGAAACAATATTCCATCTCAGGCCATAACTGCTTCAATAACTTAGTAAAATGCTATTTCGTATTAATTGTCTAATGTCAACAAGTCGTTTATGACAAAAAACGGCGTGTTCTGAGTTTTTGAAAGTCTGACAGTACAGCATATTTAGTTTTTTAGATGGTATTTTATAGAACAATAAAGAGTACCGTAAATTAACATTTATTTCATTGCCTCATCTGTGACCATACGTCCATTAATTCATCATTTGAAAGATTTCCAATGATACTATACTGAACATATTTATCGACGAGTAATTCCCCATTGGTAGCTTGATTGATGCAATCTTTAAAACTTGGTATTCCGGTCAAAGGGGAAAAATCCTCATTTCCCACTTCAGACAGCGAGCGTATTGTAAAACTACGTCCATCTTCCGAAGCATAATCGCAGCAGAAACAAGATGATATTCCGTTTTCATACACAGCAGTATACAACTTGGCAGTCCTGAAACCTTTAATTGAAATGTTTGCCATTGCCTTGTATATGTTATCTATATTTTTTCCATTGTAGTCGGTTTTGATCTGACTGTGTTTCATTGCTGTAAATTCATCGATATCAAATCCATTAATAATATCGGCAAGCTGCGAAGCAAGAGTTTCAAACGATTCATCTGAAACATGATCAATATATGAGCTGTTTTCACATGGGTCAATAGGCAGGCTCAAATCAATATATGTCACCGCCGGAATCTGCCAATGCATAAAAGGGTCGCTGTCGGAGCTAGAGCCTTTGTCTGAAAGATCAGATTCAACTTTAGCCAGCCGTTCCAAATAAATCGAGAGCGCATTTTCAAAACCGTTTACTGTGCCAACACTCAGATGATTTCCACCGATCACATCAAAGTTGATGTCGGCTATTATTTTGCTGCGTTCTTCATCAGATAACTGTTCAAGATAATATTTGGAACCATACATCCTTGCTAAACTGCATCATTTTTGTTTCGGTGACAGTCGTCACCGATTTTCTGACGAAAACCACAAAAATGACGGGTAAGAAAGGAGAGTTAAATGCTGACGCCCGAACAGCTCCAGAACCTGCCGCAGGATCTCACAGATCTGTACGAACAGCTTTCCGAATTTATCCTGCGTGACATAGCCCGGCGCATTGCAAAGGGCGCGGAGATCACCGACACGGCGGAATATCAGCTGTACCGGGCGCGTTCCCTGGGGCTTTCCACGGACGAGATCGCCGCGAAAATTGCCGAGATCAACGGCAGTTCCGCTGCAGAGGTCAACCGAATTATTCGGGAGGCTGCGGCGCAGTCTGACGAGTTCGACCGGAAAATGCTCGGCGCTGATAATGGCACGGCTGTCCCTCTGGAGGAGAATAAGCAGCTGCAGAAGCTGATATCTGCGCAAATCAAGGAAACCGCCGGGAAATGCGAGAACCTCACAAACACGATGGGCTTCGCCGATCATGACTTCCTGGGGCGCGTGTATTACCTGTCCATGACGGATATGTACCGCCGGGAGATGGATTCCGCGCACATGAAGGTCGTGACCGGCGCGACGGACTATATGACCGCGATCCGGCAGGCATGCAATAAGCTTGCTGCAAGCGGCGTGCGCACCATAGACTATGAGAGCGGTCACTCTGACCGTATCGAGGTCGCGGCACGCCGGGCGCTGCTTACCAGCGTGGCGCATGTCACGCACCGTATCTCCGAGGAGAACGGCGAGGAGCTGGGCGCGGACGGCTGGGAGATGTCGGCGCACTCCGGTTCCCGACCGTCCCATGCGGTGTATCAGGGGCGGCAGTACACGCAGGAACAGTATGAGCGGATAATAAAGCCGCTTATCAGTGAGCCGAACTGCCGCCATGATGTATTCCCGATAATCCTCGGCGTGTCCGAGCCGGTTTACACCGAGGAGGAATTACAGAACATAGACCAGCCGCCGTTCACCTACGAAGGGCGGAAGTATACCGCATACGAAGCTTCTCAGCAGATGCGAAAGATGGAGCGTGCCATGCGAAAGCAGAAAGACCGCTGCATTGTCGCCGACGCTGCCGGGGACGAGGACAGCTTCACCGCTGCGAGCATTAAGCTCCGGCGGCAGAAAGATATCTACGAGGATTTCTGCAAGGCTGCGGACAGCTACACGCAGTACGAGCGGACTTACGTCGCCGGCTATGACCGCAGGCTTGCAGGTAAGACCGGGGCGGTCACCAGACGGCAGAGGGAGTTTGAAAAGGCGCAGATGACGCTTGAATCTGATATTGGCAGCAAAATCAGAAGAACAGCCAAATCTGCAATCACATCAAACAAAGTATTTTCTTACAATGACCTTGACGACAATATCAAGACACCCTTTGAAAAAGGGCTTGTTAATGCGAATCCAGAAGTGAAGCGTGTGTTGAGCACAATAAAGGATACCACAGATTTCGCATATTCACAAAAGAAAAATTCGTTTTATAGTTCTAAGTTCAACTATGTTGCACTGAAGAAAGGCTCTCCTCCGGGAACAACAGCACATGAGCTATTCCATAAGATTGACCGTATGAATAATATCACTGATTCTCCTCAATACGGCATATCAAGCGCATTAAACACTGATTGGAACAATCTGCTCAAAAAGAGCAATAGCGATGTTGTCGGACACCTTGTTACTAATTACCCGAACGCATTTACATTGAGCAAGACTGGGAAAATCGTTTTTGAGGAAAAGTACAGAGGAATATCCGATATTCTGAGCGGTATGTCCGGTGGTGCAATTAATCTTGGATATCGGCATTCAAGCGATTATTGGAAACGCAACGGAACATTGGAAAAAGAATCTTGGGCACAATTCGGAAGAGTGTACTATAATAATGACCCGGAAGTCGTTCAGATGATGAGCGATATATTTACAAACTTCAACAAATGTGCTATAATGGCATTAAAAGGGGTGAAGTAATATGTGGAATGGTACCTTCGATGATAACCTTAGAAAACTTTTCGAGCGGTATGACAAACGTTTCGGCGGCGACCCGGATACTTATGAGGAAATTGCATATGACGATATGTCATACGAGGAATTTTCAGGATATATCAGAGAGTGCCTTGAAAAGGGGCTTGAAATCCCTGATGTTGTTGATTAACTATTAGCTATAATCCGCACTCCCAGCAATGGGGGTGCAATTTTATGCCCTGAAAGGAGCTGGACATGCGTTACCATGGGGGAAAGACCAGAATATCAGGAACAATATCGGAGGTGTTGAACAATGCAATACATGGGCGGCAAGTTCCGGATATCGACCGAGCTTGCAAACCTGCTGAATATATATATATGAGAAGCCCTTCGTCAGCCTTTTCTGCGGCGCGTGCAGCATAGAAAGCAAGATCAAAGCAAAGCGAAAAATACTTAACGACAAGCATGAACACTTGATAGAAATGCTACGAGCAGTCCAGAATGGCTACGAACTTCCGGATTCTATTACCGAGGAACAGTACCGATATATAAAGGAGCACCGTGATGATAATAAAGCGCTTTCGGGCTTTGTCGGTTTTGCGTGCTCATTCGGCGGTAAGTGGTTCGGTAGCTACGCCAGAGGAAACGGCAGAAATTATGCGGCTGACGGTAAGCAAAGCATGATGAGAAAAATGCAGGGACTTCAAAATGCTGAATTCCTTTGTATGGATTACCGTGATGTTCCTGTTCCGGAAGATGCAGTGGTATATGCAGATCCACCATACGCCGGAACCGCAGGTTATACCGTGGGGAAATTCGACAGCGAGGAGTTCTGGAAATATATGAGGGTGCTTTCCGAAAAGCACCTTGTTTTTATATCCGAGCAGACAGCTCCAGATGATTTTATACCGATTTGGGAAAAAGAACTGAAGCGTAATATCTGCCGAGATGTCGATAAGCGCTTTGAGGTGACCGAAAAGCTGTTCGTCCACAAATCAAGAATAAAAGATGTAACCCGGTGAACCGGGCTATTTTATACCTATCAGAAAGGAGCACCCATGACCCCACAGGACAGATACTGCAAGACCAGGCGTGCAGCGGTGGTCGCAGACGCGCACCGGAAGCGGCAGCGCTGCATGCCCCGTGATGCGCCCAGAATGATCTGCGGCGAAATACCACAGATAACTTGCACCCTCCATGAGGGCGCTTTTTTATACTCAATTTTAAGGAGGATTTTTAAATGGATAAGTTAAAGGCACTCCTGCAGAAGCTTGGAATCGAGCTTACCGCAGACCAGACAAAGCAGATCGAAGAGGTAATGAGCAAGGAGTTCATTTCCGCCGCCGACGCTGCCGCAGACAAGACCAGGCTGGAGGAACTGACGAAGCAGCTTGCCGCCCGGGATAAGGACCTTGAGAAGCTCAAGGCGGACAACAAGTCCGAGGAGCTCCAGAAGCAGCTCGACGAGCTGAACGCCAAGTACAAGCAGGACACCGACGATCTCAACGCCAAGCTGACCGCTCAGCAGGCGGACTTTGCTGCAGAGAAGCTGTTCGGCGGCTATAAGTTCGCAAGCGAGCGTGTCAAGAGTTCCGTCCTGGCAGAGTTCAAGAGCAAGGGCTTCAAGCTGGAGAACGGCGAGTTCGTCGGCGGCAAGGAGTATCTGGAGGGGCTGAAGCAGTCCGAACCGGATTCATTCGCCCACGATCAGAAGCCCGGACTGTTCATGGGCAGTACCCAGAACAACGTCAGCGCCGACGCAAACAACCTCGAAAGCCAGATCTACACTGGCTTCGGCTTAAAGAAGTAAGGAGGATACCACAATGGCAATCAACACAATTGAAGCAGCAAAGATATTCCAGACCGCCCTCGATCAGCAGGTTCTTGAGGAAGCGACCACCGGCTGGATGGAGGACAACGCAGGGCAGGTAAAGTATTCCGGAGGTGCTGTGGCAATGATACCGAAAGTGTCGATGAGCGGTCTGGGAAACTATGACCGTAATTCCGGATATACTCAGGGAGCAATTTCGCTGACATACGAAGCCAAAACTATGACTATGGACAGAGACAGTAAGTTCCTGCTTGATAAGATGGACGTGGACGAAACCAACTTCGTTTTAAGCGCCTCCACCCTCATGAGCGAGTTCCAGCGCACACAGGTGATCCCGGAGGTGGACGCCTACCGCTACAGCAAGATCTATTCTCTTGCAAAGGACAATTACGGCAGGACTTATACTCCGGCGGAAAGCACGATCCTGTCCACGCTTTCCAAGGACATCACTGCAGTACGGGACAAGGCTGGGAACGGTGTGCAGCTTGTGATCATCGTGCCGACACCCGTGTATGATATGCTTTGCAACAACGACAAAATTTCCAAGCATATCAATGCAGGCGACTTCAAGCAGGGTGCGCTTGATCTCCGAATCCAGACGTTCAACGGCATTCCTATTATTTCTGTGCCCTCTGAAAGAATGAAAACCGCTTACATCTTCTATGACGGCAAGTCCAGTGGGCAGGAAGCAGGCGGCTTTGTTCCGGCTGAAGGCGCAACCCAGATAAACTGGATCATCTGTCCGAAGTCCGCACCGATAGCCGTTTCCAAGACCGACAACATGAAGATCATCGATCCGGACACCAACCAGTCCGCTGACGCATGGCTGCTTGCATACCGCAAGTTCCATGACCTCTGGATAAAGGACAACGCGCTCCCCTCTATCCGCGTATGCGCGGAACCCGCTTCCAAGTCTACGCAGACAACTCCCTCGCAGGCTGAGAGCGACACATGATCTATGCTGACTACACCTACTACACCGACAGCTACGGCGGCAAGGCGATAAAGCAGGAGGATTTCCACCGGCTTGCCGTCGAGGCTTCCTGCTACCTCGACCTTGTTACATCTGGCAGAGCCGAGGAGCATTCCGGCGACGAGCGGCTCATGATGTGCTGCTGTGCGCTCTGCGATATACTCGCAGCCACAGCAGACACCGGCGGCATGCTCAAGCAGTCCGAAAGCGTGGGAAGCTGGTCGTATACACTTGCAAGCGGTTCGAGCACCTCTGCCGAGGGTCTTATGTTCGGGAAATGCCAGACCTGGCTGCCGGCAGACTGGCTTTACAGAGGGGTGGCACGGGAATGATCTTCAGCGACACCATCACGATATACAACATCATTCCGCAGCAGGGGCGCTCTCCGGAGCAGCTCCGCCGCACGGTAGTCCACGGAGTATTCTGGGACAGTACCTCCGGAGCGGCGTTCGGTAAATCCGGGAAGGACGACAGCGACAGCATTACGGTTATGATTCCGGATCTGCCTGCGCTTGTGCCGGCTGCAGAGTGGTTCCGGGACGGCTGCCCCGAAAATAGACTCACGCTTTCCCCCGGCGACATCATCGCCCGGGGCGAATGTGGCGATATCTCAAGTGCAGCGGAACTCGAACGGCAGCACACCGAAAAACTGATAATCACAGCGGTTCGCGACTGCCGGTTCGGTTCTGCAAGCTTGAGGCACTGGGAGGTTTCAGGAAAGTAGGTGATTCGATGAAAATTACTACCGACCGCGGAACATTATTCACTACCGCCAGCGGCAAATCAATTCTCCGCTGGAACAAGAACGCTCCGCCCACCGAGGAGAATTTCGACCAGCTGCAGAAATTCATCGACAACACAGTAGTCCGGCACATGGACGCATACGTCCCCATGCGCACCGGAATGCTGAAGAAGTCCGTTATCCTCGGTTCGCGCATGGGCAGCGGCGAGCTGGTGTTCATCGCGCCTTACGCTCACAAGCGGTATTACAGCAAGAACGGGAAGCTTGTCGGGAAGCGCGGTTCAAGATGGTTTCACCGAATGTGGGCGGCGCTTAAGGACACGATCGTCCGGGAAGTCAAAAATTACGCAAGGAGGCTGATGCCATGAAATCTGTAATGGATAGCGTTTGCGAGTATCTTTCCGGGTGTCCGCTGCTTGACCCGAAGCTTCCGGTTTACCTCGACTATGTGGACGACAAGGACTGTTATTGTGTGGGAACGGTGCCGAATACGCCTTACCGCAAGGATATCCTCGGCAACCGTATCTACACGGTGACATTTCAGTTTGCATATAGAACGGCTATCAGCAGCGACGCGGAACGGGGCAAAAACATGGAATTTCTTGAGCAGTTCTGCCGCTGGATTGATGAGCAGAATGACCGCCACAGCTTCCCCGTTCTGGCGGCGAACCAGACAGCGAAGAGCCTGAAGGTCATAGAAACAAGCGCCCTTGACGAAGTGGACGAGGGCAGAACCACGGGAATTTATATCACACAGTTACAGTTTATTTATAAAGAAAGGATAAGGTGATTTATTATGTCAATCACAGGAACAGGCGCTGTAGAGCGCGAACAGAGTATATTATTCATTCAGATCAACGGCGTGTGGGAACCCATCGGCGAGGACAACGAGAGCCTGGAGCGTACCCGTAACAACACGGTGACCCAGACGAAGAACGTCCTCGGCAGAACCAAGACCAAGATCACTAAGGGCAACCAGGTGACCTCCGTATCCCCGTACCTTATCGCTAAGGATTCCGCGCTTGCCAAGGAGCTGTACGAGATCGACAGGAAGGACAAGCAGCTTGACGAGGTCAAGTACCGCTTCATGGAGGTGTCTATCTTCGACCAGAAGGGCGATGAGAAGTTCGCGGCATGGACGCAGGAAGCCAAGATCGACCTCAAGAGCTGGGGCGGCGCTGCTGCTGATGGTCTGACTGCTCCGTTTGACGTCGTCTGGGAGGGCGACCGCACTTACGGCACATATGATCGTGCAGCAAACACCTTTACCAGTGATGACGGTATTGAGGAACTGACGGTCGTATTCAATCTATATTTATACGGCGTTTAAAAGCACTTTCAACATTGATTTAAACTCCGTTGAAGATCTTCACTGGTGGAAATTCCGCAGTCTTTTTGCCGACCTCGGCAAGGACTGCTTTTTTAATACACTGATCAGCCTGCGTTCGCGGCAGCGGACTGGTAAGCTCACGGACAGCGAAAAAGAATTCGTGCGGAGGAATCCGGAATTGCTATCCCTGTCCGAACCGAAGCAAAGCACCGCAGTGCAGGACTTTATCTCGAAAATAGGAAGGAGGAGCTAATATGTCACAGGCAGACGGATACGTCCGCATTGTCACCCAGAACGACACCGCCGAAGCACAGCGCTCCACGGAACAGCTCGGCGACACCATTCAGGAAGCGCTGGATACTTCCCCGGCGGACAAAATGACTGATGTGCTTCTGGATATCCAGAAATCCATTGAGCAGCTCGGCTCGACTATTTCCAGCTCTACCGATCAGATAGTTGACGCTTTTGGCGAGGTGGAAGATGGACTGGACGATACCGGCGACGCCGCTCTCAAGACTGGCGATATCATCAAGGCTAATTTGCTTTCGGACGCTATCTCCAAGGGCGTCGAAAAGCTCGGTGAATTACTCAAGAACGCCGCTTCCAGGGCTGTTGAGGTATCCGGCGACATGGACAAGAGCGTGCGAAAAATAGCTTCAGCCACCAATGCCAGCGCTGAGGATATGGAAAAACTTCGGGAGATCGTTGAAACAATATATGGTGACAACTTTGGAGAAAGCGCCGAGGATATTGCGGACAGCATATCAAAAATAAAGCAAAATCTCGGCGATCTTTCCGATGAGGAGCTCATCAGCATAACCGAGAGCGCTTACGCTCTGCAGGACGTGTTTGACTATGGCGTAGACGAGAGTTCCAGGGCGGTAAAGGCAATGATGGAAAATTTCGATGTTTCCGCAGCGGAAGCTTATGATTACATTGCCAGGGGCGCTCAGAATGGTCTTGATTATTCCGGTGAGCTGCTGGATAACATCTCGGAGTACTCCGTGCAGTTCAAGAAGATGGGACTTTCCGCAAGCGATATGTTCACCATCTTTCAGAACGGTGCCGAGAACGGTGCATGGAATCTTGATAAGATCGGTGATTCCGTGAAGGAACTTGCTATCCGTGTTATTGATGGCTCGGACACCAGTAAGCAGGGCTTTGAAGCTCTCGGCTTCAAGGCTGATGAGATGGCAAAGAAATTCGGAGCAGGCGGTGAAACAGCACGCGCAGCATTCCAGGAAGTGATCACCGCCCTGGCTGCTATGGACGATCCGGTTGAACAGAATACCGCTGGTATCAACCTTATGGGTACCATGTGGGAGGACATGGGCGCTCAGGCGGTTTTAGCGCTTGGCGATATTTCGGATAGCGCATATGATTGTGCCGGAGCTTTGAACGAAATCAAAGACGTGAATTACGGTGGACTCCCTGATACGCTGGAAAACATAAAGCGACAGTTTGACCTGCTTATCGAACCCATTGGCGAAAGCCTTGTTCCCTCTCTCAATGAGGTTTCCGAAACGATCAGCGACGTCAGGGAAAAGGGTGATCTACAGGAGATAGCTGTTTCAGTTTCCGAATTCATTTCCGGTGCGCTCACACTGCTGCTGAAGAATATCAATCTCATAGCTTCGGCGGTCACCGGAGTTACTGCGGCGTTCATAGCTTTTAAGACGGCTGCCATGATCACCAAGGTGATCCAGAGCTGGCAGACCGCGATCCTTCAGGTCAAAATGCTCGGCACAGCGCAGGAGTTCGCGGCTGTAAAAACCGCTGCGCTTAACGGTCAGCTTACTCTGCAGGAAACGATTTATGCCGTGCTCAGTGGAAAGCTGGATATAGCTACGGCTAAGCAGGTGGCACTCAATACAGCTATGAGCCTGAATCCGGCTGCAATAATTGCCGCAGGAGTAGGACTTTTGGCTACGGTATTAACTGGATTTGCTTTGAATGCATCAAATGCAGCTAATGAAGTTGATAATCTGGAATCCAGCGCTGAAGAATTGAACCAGACCGCGCATGACTTAAATCAAACAGCGATTGAATCCGACAAAGCGGCGCAGGAAGTCAGAAATCTGGTTAATGAGTACAAGAATATCAAGAGTGCTTCCGATGATACAGAAGAAGCCAAAAAACGCTTGAAAGAAATCCAGGACACACTCGTTACTACTTACGATGTCGAAGCCGACAAAATCGACCTTGTAAACGGCAAATATGAGGAACAACTTGGAATTCTCCAAAAAGTCGCTGACAAGAAAAACGAAACTGCTAGAATGGCAGCAAACGCAGCATATTTCAATGCCCGTGACATTATTCAAAGTGGATATTCAATTGATATATCAGAATCAAATGTTGATTTGTCCGACGAACTGTACCGTGGAATTTTTGAGAAAATGCTGTCCGATAACAAAATACCTGCTAAAATAAGTGAAGACGGTAAAAAACTCATATTTGATGCTGGAACTACCTATGAGGAAGCAGAGCAATATTTGGTGGAATGGGGCAAAACTCTCGAAACGGCTGTAACACTTGGCGGTGGCTCTGGACTGTATTCTTTGATATCTAATGCTGCACTGGAAGCGCAGGCTAAAAATGAAGAATATAAACAGATCGTTGACTTATACAAACAATATAACGATTTTAGCACAGGATGCCAGTTTCCGGATTCGGTATTGCTGGTTCCCGCGTCAACAATGTATTTTGCGATTTCTTTGATCATGGTTCTACTCGCCCTGAAAGCCCTCGATCTGATGGCGGAGTTGGACAGAACAGTGCTTCAGTGCATAAACATGAGCGGACTGTACCGCACGATATGGGAGGAGATAGCCCAGAAAGCGGAGCGCAGCCGCAGCGAAACCCTGGAGGCGCTGAAACAGAGAACGCAGTTCAGCCCGAACACCGAAATGAGGGAGCAGCAGCTGACGGAGATATTCACAGCGGCGCAGGACTCGGCATGGGATACGATCAGGAACTGCGTGAACTGGCTGATAGCGGAAGTTCGGTCGAGGAACACGATAACCACTCATAGGCTTATAGACATACATAGTCGCCAACATGAGTACCGAAACAACCTGTTTTCCGTTGGCCCAAAACCGTATCACTTTC
>ENA-UONS01003215-UONS01003215.1-human-gut-metagenome-genome-assembly--contig:-CS19-NODE-3215-length-11496-cov-4.838913_pt1 | contig 11496 bp, 5 predicted proteins | sample MGYA00242458_ERZ724005 | MGnify/ENA metagenome assembly ERZ724005
ATTGTATCCTAAATTACTAGAAGAAGGCTATGATTATAATACAGCATATTCTCATTACGAAAAAGGAATAGAAAAATTTGAGAATAGTAATATTAATGAGAATTGGTGGAAATATGTTAAAGAAAAATTTTTAAATGGCAATATTGAACCGATTTGTGGGATGGACAAGCAAATGATTTTAGATGAGGTTAGATATACTGTTAATAAATATGAGAATAGAGTTTATGAGGAATGTGGTTTTATTGGAGATGATTTTGCTAAGGAAGTTGTAGAGGAGATTGTTGGGTTAAGTGTTATAAAAATTTAATTGACAAATAATTATAGTAAAAAAGAAAACATTGTGTTATCAATGTTTTCTCTTTTACATTTTGGAGGCGACTATCGGAGTCGAACCGATCATCAGAGTTTTGCAGACTCGTGCCTTACCGCTTGGCTAAGTCGCCACATATTAAATTATATGCACATAACTCAAAAATAGTACATAAAAAATGGAGCAGGTAACGAGAATCGGACTCGTGACTAAACCTTGGCAAGGTCTCATTTTACCACTAAACTATACCTGCAAAAGTATTTTAGCTAAAAAATACTTTAATATAATAACAAAAAAACGTATAAAAGTCAATAGCAATAGAGCAAAAAAATCATAAATCGAAATACGAAAAATATAATTGGAAAAATCCATTAATATAATAAAAAACGCTTTTTCTTTCAACCAAGTTTTTATTTAAAATATCAACAGAAAAGCAATTTGACTCATTAATATTTACAATCAAATTTCCTATTACATAATTCTCAGGCAAAGGAGCTGTAAAATTATCTGCAAAATTAATTGATATATCAATATTTTCTAAACAATCATTATTTATAGCAACATTATTAAATTTTATTTGAGAAGTATCTAAACCTAAAATTAAATCAGAAGAGGTACTTTTTTCTACATTAATTTTTGAGGCATCATTTTTAAGCCAAGTATTAAAATAATTATTAATAATACTACCTAAATCAACTACTGAAAAGTTACTAAAAATATACTTAATAAGCTTAACACTATCTTGAGTTCTATCTTTTTTAGTATCACAACCTAAAACAACACAAATAATATCTAAATTTCCTTTTTTGCAAGAGGTAACTAAACATCTATTAGCACCATTTGTAAAGCCAGTTTTAACACCATAAACTCCCTCTAAAGTTCCAAGAAGTTCATTAGTATTATGCAAATTTTTAGAATTATTGTTAATAGTTATTGTGTAATTAGAAGTTCTAACAATTTTGGCAAAAGTTTGATTATTAAGAGCGTAATCTGCAATTTTTGCAAGTTCAAAAGCAGTTGTATAATGTTCCTCTTGGTCTAGACCATGAGGAGTAATAAAATGACTAGAAGTAAGACCAAGTTCATTAGCCTTTTGGTTCATAAGAATAGAAAAACCATTAATATCATTACTTATAAATTCAGCAAGAGCAACTGCGGCATCATTTCCAGAAACCATAAGTAATCCATAAAGTAAATCATAAACAGATATTTTATCATCTGTAGACAAGCCAAGTCTTGAGCCACCAGTATGAGCAGCTTTTGATGAAACAGTAACAATTGCAGATAAATCAGGAGAATTTTCAATAACAACAATAGCTGTTAAAATTTTGGTAGTTGATGCCATTTTGCATTGTTCATTTTCGTTCTTACCATATAAAACAGTACCAGAATTTCTATCAAGTACTACAGCGTGTCTTGCATTAATAGAGGGAATATTTTTATCAGCATCCTGAGAAAAAACTTCTAATATGCTTGAATCTGAAATGTTGTATTCAAAAAAATCATCTGCAAATGAGATGGTAGGAATCGTACAAAAAATAATAGAAAAAAATGCACAAAAAAATTTATATCTTAAATTCATTAAAAAGCCTCCAATAAAATCTATATAAATATATATATAATAAATGAAAAATATAACCTCAAACAAAAAATATTAAAAATAAGGAAAAAGTCGAAATTCTTTACATAAAGCATTGATTTTGTGAACAAAATGTAATATAATTGTAAAGGAACTGTAAAAAACCTCAAAAACGACAGTCCGTAAGCTATATTAAACAACATAAAATAAATTTGTATTAATATATTGAAAAATAAATACAAAAATAGTAAAATGAATATAGCAAAATTATGTAATAAGGAAGGTATTTTATGAAAATGAAAAGGAATATCAAAAAATTATTGATTACGATGATAGTAATGATATTGGGAATAGGAACAACTTCAAGTTTCGCAGTCCAAGACTATCAAGGAAATAATGCATTAACATTGTCATTATCATATTTCAGATATGCAAATGGTGAATACAAAGATGGTTATGCATTAAATACAGTCGGAAATGAAGGAGAATCACATCACCCAGTATACCAAATAATGAATGGAACAAAAACAAATTATTATTGTTTAAATGCAACAGCAGGAGAAAGTTGGTTAAGTGGAACAGTAGGAACAAGTGCAACATATAACAGAGCATATAACCTAAATTCTCAAAGTGATATAGATGCATTAAAAAATGATAGTTCATTATCTGAAACATATAAAAATGTTGTTACAAGTAAATATTTAAAACAAATATTATGGATATTAGATAATATATATATTCCAGATACAACAGATGCAGCCTCTGCTGCAAATTTAGCATCAAAAAGAGCATTACTTGCAAAGGCAGGAATTGTATATGGAGATGTAGACAACGAAGAAACAGATGGAACAATAACAAAAGGATATAGATATATTGCACAAACAGGTTATGATTATTCAGCTAAAGTATCAGAGCAAGGAAAAAAAGGATATTTCTATTATGATAAATCTAAAAACTATCACGAAGTAGAATTGCCAGATGAGATTGTAGAAGTAGCTCAACAAGCAGCTATATGGTATTTCACAAACTACCTAGAAAACAATACAGCTAATAGTCAAACATATAATGTTAAAGACCAATTTTTAGCATTAGTATGTTCAAATGGAAAAACCAATACAAACTCACAACAATGGTTATCACTTGAAAACGAAATATTTAATGTCGAAACAGATGTAAACAATTATGTTGCAACTGTAGGAAAATGGAAACAAGAACAAGCAGGAATATTATGCGAATATTTAATAGATGCAGCAAACAACTATGCTAAAAATGCAGATACAGAAACAACAGGAAGCCCATTAACAATTACACCAGCTACAGCAAATATAGCAGAGAAAAAAGTAGATAGCAAAAATTACTATGTAGTAGGACCAATAAAAATAGATTCAACAAGAACAGCAGTATATAATTTATTAAATACAATAACAGTAAATGGAAGTACAGAAACAGGAGCCTATATATCAAATGCAGAAGGAACAAGAAATTCAGACCAAACAGTTGCAAACTACATAGGAAAAGAATTTTACATATCAGTTCCAAAATCAGCAGTAACAGGAAATAATATAAAAATAGATTTTGAAGGAACATATAAAGCAAACAAAAAAACATTATGGATATCAACAACAAAAACAGAACAACCAGTTGTAGAAGTTATACCTGGAACAGAACCAATTAATCTAACAGTAAATGCACCAGTTACAAAAGAATTTGACTTAGCATTAAGAAAAGCAATAACAGCATTAAAAAAAGCTGGAACACAAGAAACAAAGTTAATATCAAATGAAGAAGGTAAATTAGCAACAAGAAAAATAAATTACAACACAAACAGTATTGATACAACAGGAACAGCTACATATAATCACAGAAAAGATCCAGTAGTAGTAGAAAAAGGAGACATCGTTACATATCAAATAACAATCTACAATGAAGGAGATATAAATGGATATGCAAAAGAAATAACAGATAAACTACCAAAAGGTTTAAAATTACATGGTGAGGCAACAACAGGAACATATACATCAGGAAATGTTAAATATTCATATGTATATAATGAAGATTCAAACACAATAACATTTACAAATGTAAGCAAAAATGTATTAACAGCTTATGATGGAGGAAATACACTTTCATCAGAAACAATAGAAATTGAATGTGAAGTAACACAAGAACCAGCAACATCAAAAAATACATATTTAACAAATATAGCTTACATAACAAAAGAATATAATTCTGAAGCAAATACAGAAGTAACAAAAGACAGAGATTCAGATACAACAAAAAATCCATCTGCTGAGCAAAATACAACAGGAGATAAATACAACGGATATCACGGTGGAGATAACAAAAATGGCGATAATAGTAAAGACGTATATAATGATGGAACAAACAATGATGATTACTTCCCAGGAAAAGAAGATGATGACGACTTCGAGGTAGTAGTTGTAAAACCAGCAACATTTGACTTAGCATTACAAAAATATATATCAAATATATATTCAAATGGAACAAATAAAGCTGGAAGAAAAGAACCAACAATAGATACAACAAAATTATCAAATAAAACTGCTACAACAGCTACATATACACAAGATAAAACACCAATTAGAGTAAAAAGTGGAGATTATGTAACATATACATTCACAGTATATAATGAAGGTGACATAGATGGATATGTAGACAAAATAACAGATAATATACCAACAGGATTACAATTTGTATATCCAAAACAACCAACAGATGGAAAAACTTTAATAGCTTGTGATTCACAAGGAAAAACAGAAGAGCTAGTTGTTGATACAGCAATCTACAATTCTGTATCAAAAGATAATGCTTCTTGGTCAATAGATCAAAAAGATGGAAAATTAGCTACAGACACATATAATGGAGAAACAACAACAAGTATAACTTGTGATGTAAAGAGTTACTTAAATGGAACAAATAAACTATTAAAAGCTTATGATAGCAGTAAAGATACAAACAAAAATGGTGATGTATTAGACAAAACAAGTGTAACAGTAATCTTAAGAGTTTCTGCACAAGATGGAGCAGGAGTAACAATAAGAAACGAAGCAGCAATAACAGAAGCAGAAGATTCAAATGGAAACAAACAAGATGCTACAGATTTAAAAGATAGAGATTCTCAAACAAACAAATGGCCAGGAAAAGATGGAGATAAAAATTACCAAGATGATGAAGATTATGACAATATAATACTTGGAAATGTAGACTTAGCGTTAACAAAATTCATTACAGCAGTAAGTAATGATACAAAAATAGAAGATGGAGAATATTTAACAACAAATGGAAAAATAGAAAGCAAAGAAAATCCATATACAAGAGCAACAAAAGTTGAAACTAAAGAATTAAGAGATAACAAAGATTGTCATGATGCAACATACATAATGGTTAAAGACCCATTAACAGTACCTGCAAAATCTTATGTATTATATAATATTAGAGTATACAACGAAGGTGAAACAGATGTATATGCAGGAGAAATAACAGACCACTTACCAGATTATTTAGACTATGTTGACTGTGATTTTAATACAGCATTTGGATGGAAAGTAGGATCAGATGGAAAGACAATAAAAACAAGTTATTTAGGATATAATGAAAAAGATAAAGAAGCTAAAAACTTACTAAAAGCATTTGACAAGAAAACAGATGACGGAGAAGGCCTAGGATTAGACTACAGAGATGTACAAGTGCTATGTAGAGTAAATGACAATGCTCCAACAAATACAAATATAGTAAATGTTGCAGAAATAACAAAATATCAAGATCCAGATGGTGAAGATATACCAAAAGATATAGATTCAACACCAGACAATGTTGATAAGAAAAATGAAGATGATGATGACTATGAAGTAATAAACATAAAAACATTTGACTTAAGTTTATTAAAATATGTATCAACAGTATATGTAACTGAAGATGGAAAAACAACAACTTCACAAACAGGAAATACTGGTGATGACAATACAGATAAAATACCAAAGGTAGAGGTTAACAAGAAAAAACTAGATTCAACAGTAGTAAAATTTGGTTACACAATAAAAATAACAAACGAAGGTGATATAGCAGGATATGCAAAAGAAATAACTGACTATGTACCAGAAGGATTGAAATTCTATGCAGAAGACAACAATGGATGGACAGATGAAGGAAATAATGTAATATCTACAAAATTATTAGAAAATACATTATTACAACCAGGAGAAAGTGCAGAAGTGACAGTAATATTAAGATGGATAAATGGAAGCACAAATCTTGGATTAAAAACAAATACTGCAGAGATATCAGAAGATTATAATGACGAAGGAATACCAGACAGAGATTCAACTCCAGACAACAAAAAGCCAGGAGAAGATGATATAGATGATGCGTCAGTATTGCTATCAATAAAAACAGGTATATTAGGACATATGGCATTATATATAACTTATGGAGCTGTAATATTTATAGTATTTATAGGTGGAATAATATTAATTAAAAAATATGTATTATAATATATTATAAACGAGGGAAAGGTTAAATTTTCCTCGTCTTTTTTAATTGGTTTTTAGAAAAAACATTTACAATAAAAATGGGTTATGTTATAATCTAAAAAGATTTAAAAGAGAAGGAAGGTAAATAAATGAATCAAATATTATCAGTAGAAAACACAAAAAACAAAAAGCCAAAATCAGCTATACATTCTATTCTCATAGTATTTTCAGTAATTTTAATTATATTTGGAATAGGATTAACATCAACAGGTGCATACTCATATTATAGAGGATTAACTAGTGGATTAGATAAAAGCATAGTCTCAGAGGGAAGTACAAAACCAGTAATAACAACAGAAAGAGTAAATGCATCAACAATAAATATAGTAGTAACACATGATAAAGGAATTGTAAGTTTAACATATAGCATAAATGATGGACAAGCAACAGAAGTTAATTGTGACAACAAAATGGAATTTAAGCAAGAAGTAGAATTACCTATAGGAAGCTCAAAATTAACAATAATTGCAAAAGATATAAATGGAATTTCTTCATCATATGAAAATACATTTGAGGTAGAAGATAAGCCAAGTATTACTTTAGAGCAGGTTGATGGAAAAATAAAAGCAACAATAGAAAGCAAAAATAATATAGATTATGTAATGTACTATTGGGACGAAGATGAAGCAAATGCAATGAAAGGAACAATAAATAATACAAAAACTGAACCAATGATTGATGTTTTAGAAGGAACACATACATTAAATATTATAGCTGTAGATGTTAACGGAAATCAAACAAAAAAATCTCAAAAAATAATAGGAGATAACAAACCAAAAATAGATGTAAAAACAAATGGAAAAGTATTCAGAATAATAGCATCAGATGATGAAGGACTTTCAAAAATAGAATACACATTTAACTCACAAGAAATGCAAACAGAAGAAGTAAGTGATAAAGAATATACAAAAGACCTAGAGCTTCAAGCTGGAAAAAACAATTTAACAGTAACAGTATATAATAAAAATGGGTTATCAGAAACAACAACAGTAGAATACGTTAAGGAGTAAAAAAATGATAAATGAAGTATATATAATAGATGATGATGAATCTTCTATAGCAGTATTTAGAGAATTATTTAGAGAAGATAAAGAATATAAATTTATAAGTGTAAAATCAGAGAAAATCGATATAGCATTAAAAAATATACCATCATTAATAGTTATAAATGAAGATGCAATAAAAATGAATGTAATAGATGTTTGTAAAAAAATAAGAAAAGACGAAGATAACACAATTACACCAGTTATAGTTGTATCATCTAATGGTGAAAGAGAACATAGAATGAAAATTCTAAATGAATCAATAGAATATTTAATAAGAAAACCAGTAGATGCAGGATATTTATACTATACTGTAAAAAATCTAATGAGATTACTTACAATAAATAGAAGAATGAGTCCATTAACTGGACTTCCAGGAAATGTACAAATAAACTCAGAATTAAAAAAACATCTTCTAAAAAATGACGAATTTTCAATATTATATTTAGACCTAGACAACTTCAAAGCATATAATGATGTATATGGATTTTTAAAAGGAGATCAAATAATAGAATATACAGCGAATATAATTGTAAATGCTGTACATAATTATGGTAATGGGTTTGTAGGACATATTGGTGGAGATGATTTTATTGCAATAATACCTTGTAAAGATGTAGAAAAACTTTGCCAAGCAATAATATACAATTTTGATAATGGAGTAACAAGGTTTTATAACGAAAAAGACCAAGAAGATGGATATATAGAAGTTGCTAATAGAAAAGGAATAATAGAAAAATTTCCATTAACATCAATATCTATAGCAGTAGTAGTTGTTGACAAAGGAAGATTTGCAAATATACTAGAAATTGGAGATACAGCCGCACAAGTAAAACACGCAGTTAAGGCAGTTATGGGAAGTAGTTACGCAATAGACAGAAGAAGACATAGATTTTAATGTTTAGTAACATTAAGGAATTTTTGGAGGGATAATTGTATGTATGAAAGGAATGCAATAGTACTTGAAAGATATTTTAATCAAATGTTTGGTTACAATATGAAAAATAACATAAAAACAAATTTCAAAGATTATTGTGAGCTTGTTGAGTATTTTGAAAAATATAGAGATATAACAGATGAAGAAGATAATATAATGCAAGAATATGACTTAACAGCAAACAAAATAAGAGAAGTTCAAAAAAGACAAGAAATATTAAGCAAAAAAATGGCAAAGTACCAAACAGAGAGAGAAGATTTATTTCAAAATATAGATGAAAATTCTGAGACAATACAAAAAAAATTCGAAGCTATAAATAACAACATAGAAGTAATTAATGAGCAAATAAAAGAAAATGCAAACAATTTTGTTGATGTTATAGCCGAATTTAGTGAAAAAAGTTTAGTAAGAACAAATTGTGGAAGAACAAGAAGAAATATTGAAAGTGAATATAATAAAAAATTAACAAAAGCATTAAATGACTATAAAGAAATTGATGTAGACATAGAAAAAGTAGCAAAACAATTTATAGATACACCAACAGATGACATAGAAGAAGAATTAAAAGAAAAAATAAAGAAAAATGGTGAAAAAGAAAAAATACCATTCAATATGGAAGTAATAACAAAAGCAATTACCTTATGTGTTGATATTCAAAAAAGAGAAACAGAAATATTAGCAAATATATATGATAAAACAAATAAACTATTTTCTGAGATAAAAAGTAATGCTACAAAAGGGGACAAGCACAAAAAAATAATAAAAGATTCAAAAAGTAAATTAGAATTTGTAGGAGCATTAAAAGAATATTTAGTACAATTTCTAGATAATGAAAGATTAACAGCTGTAAATGGTGCAGATGAGCATAACAAATTAATGAAAGAAGCTTGTGAAAATTTAGATGAAGATATTGTACAAATAAATAATTTATATACATTATTACTAAAAGAAGTTTCAAAAAAGATAACAAAAAAATCTTATGCAGAACTATATAATATAGATTATTTAAAAGATTTAGAAAAAAAATCAGAAGAATTTGAAAAGCAAATTAAAAAACTTAATTTACCTGTAACAATTATAAATCCTAACTATTGGAGAATAGAAGGAATGAAAAAAATATATGACGTGTTTTATAGAAATGTTACAGAAGAATATGGAAGAGATTTATCAGAATATATGCCAAAGGAAGAAGAGAGTGTCGACGAAGAAGAAATAGACGAAGATTGGGATTTTGATATTATTGATAATAAAAAGGAAACAAAAGAAGAAAAGAAAGCTGTAAAACCAAAAAAAATAAAGCGAAAAATAAAAGGAATATCACAAGAAGAAGAAAAATCAAATTCCGAAATAGACGATGATGAAATTGATATGATTTTAGGCTTTAATGGTGAAAATAATGCTCCAGAGGATTTTGACGATGAAGAAATAGCTCCAGAAGATGACTTTAGGGAAGATGAAGAAGATGATGACGTATATTATGACATTTGGGGTAATGATATAAAAGATGAAGACGATGCCGAAGAAGATGATGAGGATGATTTTGACGATGAAGAAGATTTCGATGACAATGAAGAAGAGGAAATAGAAGAAGATGACGATGAAAGCGACGATTGGGATGACCAAGATGATGAAGATTCAGATTGGGAAGATGATGAAGAAGATACAGATGATGAGGATTGGGATGACGAAATCAAAGAAGATGATGAATATGATGAGGAGGATTGGGACGACGAATTCGAAGAAGATGATGACGAGGAAGAACTCGAAGAACCAAAAACAAAAAATAAGAAAAATGACGACTGGGGAAATGAGTTCATAAAAATAAATGAAAAAGACAAAACGAAGAAGAAAAAGGGTTTTTTTGATAAATTCAAAAAGTAAAATTAACAATATAATAAAAAAATTCTAAAGTATAATTTTGCTTTAGAATTTTTTTGGAAAAGGGGAAAAATGAAAGTAAAAACAAAAGCAATAATAAGTTTGTTAGTAATAATCCTTTTTATTTTAATAACAAACACTAAAGTACAAGCGAAAAGTTATTATATAGATGATATGCAAATAGAAGCTACTGTTCAAGATAATGGGAATCTGCAAGTTGAACAAACATTAAAATATGCATTTAATGGAGAATATAATGGTATATATATAACAATACCAACAAAATACAAAAATCAAGAGGAAGTTATATCAAAAATTTCAAATGATATATACAATGCAAGTGGTGTATTTGTACAAGATGTGTCTCTTATAGAAGATTCTAATGAATATCATTATAGCAAAGTTGGAAGTGCAATAAATGGAAATGAAGGTGTATATACTACCGAAAATACATATAATTCATGTAAAATAAAAGTATATTCACCATCTGTAGATACGAAAAAAACATTTAAAATAAAATATATATTGCAAAATGTATGTGTCGAACATAATGATGTTGGAGAATTATACTATAACTTTATAGGTGGAGATTGGCAGTGTTCAATAAAAAATTTAGATATAGACATATTTTTACCAAATAATCAAGAAGATATAAAAATATGGGGACATGGGCCTGATAATGGATACTCAAAAATAATAGATAATACACACGCATATTTTAATGTAAAAAATGTTCCTACAGGAAAATATGTGGCCACAAGAGTAGTTTTTGATAAATCAAACATATTAAATACAACAAAAAAATCAAACTTAAACGCATATAACTTGATTTATCAAGATGAGCAAAATATTGCCAAAATAAGTGATGCAAAAAAAGGTTATACAAGAAATATATACATATTTGCTTTAGTGTTATTAATATATTGGATAATATTATTAATAATATATGAAAAAGATAAAAAAATTAAACTAGTTCCATATGATGAAGATGAATTATTTAGAAAATATAATCCTATGCTAGCAGGATGCTTACAGGAAAGTAGAGATATTTTAGCAAGAGATATTATAGGAGTTATATTAAATTTAATAGAAAAAGGCAATATGAAATTTAAAATAGATGGCTATTCTTCTGAAACAACGCGTAGATCGTATAAATTATATACTGTTTCAAAAAATCCTGAAAAAGAAAACCAAATGGA
>ENA-UONS01003222-UONS01003222.1-human-gut-metagenome-genome-assembly--contig:-CS19-NODE-3222-length-11475-cov-4.171103_pt1 | contig 11475 bp, 8 predicted proteins | sample MGYA00242458_ERZ724005 | MGnify/ENA metagenome assembly ERZ724005
CCGCTTCGAAGACGCACAAAAGCTTCTTTTCCAAATCCCAGCTTCTGTGCAATCCCATCCGCTGTTTTAAAGCCGATCCCCCAGATATCATCTGCCAGCCGAAATGGATTTTCCCGGACCTTATTGACACTTTCATTGCCGTATTGCTTGTAGATCTTTGCTGCAAAGGAAGTGCTAACCCCATGATCCTGCAAAAACAGCATAACATGTTTAATCTCTTTTTGCTTTTCCCAGCTCTCTGCAATCTTTCGGATACGCTTTTCTCCGATTCCCTCCACTTCCCTCAGCCGGAAGACATCGGTCTCAATCACAGCGATCGTCTCTGTTCCGAACTTCTGCACGATCCGTTTTGCATATTTGGGACCAACCCCTTTGATCAGCCCAGAACCCAAATATTTTTCAATGCCAAAAACAGTCGCCGGCATCGTCTCTTCCCAGGTCTTTGCCTGAAACTGTCTGCCATAGCGACTGTCCATTTTCCAGTTTCCGTCGATCAGAAGCACCGAACCAACATTGACATCCAGAAGACTGCCGACTACCGTCACCAGATCCTGATAATTTTTCACCGCACACTTCAGAACCGTATAGCCGTTGTCCGGATTCTGGTAAGTGATCCGCTCCACCACCGCACGCAGTTTAAAAGTACTGCGTTTCCGGACTGTCGGTGCGGTGTTTTGTGCCTGTTCACTCGGTTCTGTTTTTGCCGAATCGACTCCTCTGTTATTTTCTTTATCTTTGCCCTGTTTTTTGTATACAGGATTTCCCATTTTCTCAAAAACCTGCTGGTTCATCCGGCAGTCATTTAATGCCCGATGTGCCCCTTCTGCCGAAATCCCGTAGTATTCTGCCAGATCCGTCAGCCTGTGATGCTCCAGATTCGGAAGCTCCCTTCTCGCCATCTGCAATGTATCAATATAATCATTTGGCAGCGACCGTTCAAAATACTTTTCCACATCACGATAAAGAAAATTCATGTCAAATCGGGCAATGTTATGTCCGACCAACACGAATCCTTCAATAAACTCCAGAAATTCTTCCAGAACCTGTTCAAAAAACGGTGCTTCCGCAACCATATCATCCGTAATGCCATTTACACGGCTGGCTCCGTAAGGAATCCTTCGTTTCGGATTCACCAGCGTACTGAACTCATCCGTAACCTTGCCGTGCTCCACCTTCACTGCAGAAATCTCAACCACTTCGTCCGTCTTAGGCGAAATCCCGGTCGTCTCCAGATCAAAGACCACATAATCCGCAACATAAGTGTTTAATAAATTTCCGCCCGCTTTTGCCATCATCCGCTCCTTTGTTATCTCATCGGACAGGAAGAACGAACCGTTGGTGCTTCCTCCCCGGAAATATAACGTGCGTTAAATTCCATCGAAATCTCACGCAGTTCCTTTTTCCCATCAATATAATCCTGATACATCTCTACGATCCCTGAACTGCATCCGTCACAGGAGGCATCGATATTGCCAAGAGATTCTGCTACGATCCGCTCACGTTCTTCCCTTGTCGTGTCCTTTATCAAATATTTTACCATCGTTATTCACTCCATTGTTGCGATTCTATATAGAAAAATGACCGCCCCATGCCTGAGAAACTAGGGCGATCATAAGCCTTTAACAATCAGGCGAACCGTCATCGGCAACACCTTTTATGCATTTATAATAGCATTTCTATTCTTTTATGTCAAATATATTATTTTTGTTTTTGTATGTTTCTTTTTGTTTATTAATGTCTTTTTTTGTTTTTATTGATTTTATAATAAATATATGATATTATACAAAACAGGTGTTGCCACACGTTGACGTGTGTATGGCGGTTCGCTTCTTGCGGAGAGTAGACTGTAGCTCCGATTACATAGATTTATCTCTCACTTTCAGAGAAATCTTGGAAAAGGAGGTCTTACTTATGCTTACCATTTCTGACCTTATCGCAGTATTTTCACTGTGTGCGACTTTTTACAGTCTTGGTTATATGCATGGAAAGCATGACTCCAAGACGCAAAAATAACCGCCCTCTGTCCTGACAAAACATAGGCGGTTATCCAACTATTAAACAATCAGGCGAACCGTCATCGGCAACACCTTTTATGCATTTATAATAGCATTTCTATTCTTTTATGTCAAATATATTTTTATATGTTCTCTTTTTATTATTCACAAACAATAGAAATGAATCTTGTGAAATCAGATAAAGTACTCGATATTTCTCTCTTCTTTCATCTGGAAGATCTCATACACTTTATCTCGCATCAGCAGGAAATCATCTGATGTACGGTCTCTGTCTTTCGGCAGTGTGACTTTCATGATGCTCTTGATCTTGCCCGGATTGGCTGACATGATCACGATGCGGTCTGCAAGGAAAATAGCTTCTTCGATATCATGTGTAACGAACACGACGGTTTTGTCTGTCTCATGTGCGATCTTCAGAACATCTTTCTGAAGTTTCATTCTGGTGATCGCATCCAGTGCCCCGAACGGCTCATCCATAAACAGGATTTCCGGCTCGACCGCCAGTGCTCTGGCGATTGCCACCCTCTGCTGCATACCGCCGGAAAGCTGTGCCGGACGTTTTTTAGCTGCTTCTTTTAAGCCAACCATTTCCAGGTAATGATCTGTGATCTTCTTTTTTTCTTCTCTGCCGAGTTTCTTTGTTTCCAGTCCAAGCTCTACATTTTTCTGCACGCTTCTCCATGGCAGGAGTCCATAGTTCTGAAAAATGGTGACATATTTCATGGACGGTTTTTCTACGGTCTGTCCGTCGATTTTGATCTCTCCGGATGAAGGTTTTAAAAATCCGGCCATCGCATTGAGCAGTGTGGATTTTCCGCAGCCGGACGGTCCGAGCAGGCAGATAAATTCTCCTTTTTCCACCTGAAGGGAAACATCATTTAAAATGGTATGCTGTTCTTTGTTTTCCTCGAAGGAAATGCTTACATTTGATACGTCTATATACATCTCTACACTCCAAATCCAATTTTTGTGCTGATCGCTTTTTCTGCGAAACGTAACAAGCCATCTAAGATAAATCCGATCACTCCGATCGTGATCATGGTTGCCAGAAGTGCATCAAAACGCATGCAGTTTTTGCTGTCCATAATCAGAAATCCAAGTCCGGACTGTGCACCTACCATCTCTCCGGAAACCAGAAAAATCCAGGATGTTCCAAGCGCCAGGCGAAGTGCATTTGCAATCTGTGTAAAAATCGCCGGAAATACAATGCCAAATAATGTCTTTACTTTTCCAACTCCGAAGCTGTTGGCGATTTTATAATAAATCCCATCTACATGCTGTACCGCCGCCACAACGGAGAGCAGAATCGGGAAGAATCCGGCTATAAAGATGATCACGATCGCAGGCACATCACCGATTCCGAACCAGAATACGATAAACGGCAGGAATGCTACCGGTGCGATCGGACGGATGATCTGAAGGATCGGGTTGATAAACTGAAATACTTTCGGAAGGCTTCCGAGGATCAGTCCCAGCAGGATCGCAGATACGGCTGCAAGCACATAGCCGGTCGCAAAACGTAGCAGGCTGATCCGGATATGTCCCGGTAAGGTAACGTGGGAAGTACTTCCTTCCAGTCCCTGTGTAAACAATTTAACAAATTCCTCTCCGACTTTGACCGGAGACGGAAACAGTGTTGCATTTGCGTTTGTCACTGTGCAGGCGATCTGCCATACCAGAAGTACAACTACAAATGACACGATAACTCTGATACCTTTTTTCCACATAATATTGTTTCCTCGCTTTTTCTTTCAAGACGCACCGTTCTTTTCCATACGCTATTTTAATCAGATTCGCTGCTTTCAGGCTGATATACAAAGTCTTCATAAGACGGTGGATTTTTGTTGATTCCGTACTTCTTCATTCGTTCTGTCAGCTGTTCGTAATCGGATTTTGTGATCTGCAGATTGTCATAATGAATCCACTGCATGGAAACTTCCAGCGTCTTTTCATTCTGTCCAAGATAAGCTTCTGCAAGTGTTTTTGCCGTTGTTTCTTCGAGCCTGTTTCCGGCCTCTTCGTATCCGGCAACCAGTTTATCAACGGCTTCCTTGTTTTTTTCAAGAAAGCTTCCATTCATAACGAGGGCACAGCAGATGGAATTCTGCCACAGCTGTGTGGAATCATAAAGCACATGGCCGTAATCCTGCACCACAGCCTGTGCTCCGAACGGTTCTGCAACGCAATATCCATCAATTGCACCGCTTGCCAGGGAAGACGGCATTTCTGCCGGTGCAAGCTGGACAACCTTTACATCGTCAATCGACATTCCCGCATCAGAAAGCATATCGTTCAGTAAAATATTGTGGGAAGACTGTTTAGATGGAATGGCAAAGGTTTTGCCTTTCAGATCTTCTACTTTTGTGATGTCATTGGAAACGATCACCACATTTCCATCTTTATGTCCCAGTGCCACTGCTTTGAGATCCAGTCCGTTACTGACGGCTGCCATCGCAAGTTCTGCCAGCACGGACGCTCCGTTGATCCTTCCGGAATTTAATGCATCCATCAGATCGGTCCAGGAACTGAATTTCTGAAGCTGTATCTGCAGAGTGCTGTTTTCGTCTGCATCAAGCAATTCTTTTTCTTCAAAGACGGCCAGTGCATGTGTGATCGGAAGGTAGCCGATCGTGATGATCTGCTTCTTTCCGTCTGCGGTATATTTTGCCTCGGATCTGCCGCATCCTGAGGACAAAACTGTCAGAAGCGTCAGGACAAGCAGCATGCACAGGCTTTTTCTGATTTTATATTTTCTCATAAGTACTCCTATGTCTGTTTTCGGGCAGCTATTTAAATCAAACGCTCATGGCATTTTTAAAAAATGTCATCTGGATTTTTCTGTACTTTATCGTTTCGCAATTTTTGATCAGATTCCAAGCTGTCTGCGTTTTTCTTTCATATCAGCTACCATTTTCTCGCCGAGTGATACCGGATCCACATCTACCACCATGGAAGAATGCAGCGTTTCTTTTGTTCCTTCTTTCAAAAATTCGATGACTTTTGAAGAACCATGGATCGGTGCTTCCACACAGTGGTAAGAACTGATTCCGTTCAGGCGGAAGCCAAGTGCCGCATCAATTCCTTTTTCATTTGACCACTCCGGTGATGCAAAGGCGAACGGCATTTCGTACATTGCTTTTCCGAATGCATTTGCAATGCCTGCAAAGATTCCGGATGATCTGGTGTTGTCGATACATTCTCCGACATGCCATACCGGAGGCATATCCGGTTTGAGAAATTCTCTTAAGCCTTCTCCTGCCTTACTGTAAGCAAACTCGGAAGTCTGACAATAACCCATTTTCATCAGCGGGAAGGATGCACATCCGTTTGTGATGATCAGAACGTTATTTTTCAGAAGTACATCACAGACATCAAGGATCGCTTTTTCGTAGAGTACTTTCGGATTGTTGCATCCGACCATATTTACCACACCAAGGATTTTGCCCTCTCGGATTGCATCTGCAATCGGCTCCAGACTGCCGTATTTTTTACACAGATATTCTACGGAAAATCCAACTTCTGCCTCTACTTCATATTTCGGAATAAATACCGGCACATCTTTTCGTGCCTCAAAACTTTCGATTGCACGCTCTACGATGCGTTCTGCAATCTTTTTTGTCTCCGCGATATTCGAATGATGATGGTCGTATCCGATATGTTCTGCTCCCGGAAGTCTTGCAGAATCGTGTGTCGTGACAACTGTTGTCTTGAAACATTTTGCAACATCCATGATCGCCGGATAAACTTCCTGCACATCTGCTACCCAAAGATCCAGTGCTCCGGTTCCAAGCACCAGTTCTGCACTGACTGCATTGGACAGTGGGATAACGCCCTCATAACGGTACATAGAAGAAAGTCCGGAACAGCAGATGCCGTAAAACTGAATGCCCTTTGCTCCTTTTTCTTTCGCAAGTTTCTGAAATTTCTCGCTCTGTCCAGCCTTTACGATCTCTTTTACCAGAATCGGCAGATGTCCGTGAACTGCGATATTTACATAGCCTTTTTTCAATGCTCCGACGTTTACCTTGGAAGTCACACGATCACCGACTCCAAGCAGTGCATCGGTTGCGATCGATGTAGAAACAACACCGCTGAATGTAAAGGCAAGTCCACAGCGAAGAAACTGTTTCATCACGCTCTCCCAGTCTCCGTCCGTCGCACAGCCTGTTTTGTGGTAAGCTTCAAACACTTCGTGATAAGCACTGATCGGCAGAATATCCATATCTTTCCATACTTTCTGACGCTCCGGTGCCGCACAGGCAGTGATCACTTTGTATTCATCCGGCTCTGTTCTCGATAAATCTGCAAGAAGTGCATCTGCCAGGTCGATCGCGATATTTTTGATCTGTCTGTGTTTTGTTTTGATGCCAAATGCCTTTGCCATTGCAATGACTTTATATTCTCCGATGATCGGAATATCCAGTTTGCCCTGAGCTGCCCATTTCAGCATCAGGATGAGTTCTCTTGCATGCATGCCATGCTGTGCTGCACCGGCTGCCGCACCGCGAAGCAGATTTCTCGCAACGATCAGATCTGCATCTGCACCACAGACACCTCTCGGAGATTTCGGAGTGATACGGCATGGACCCATGTTACAGATACGGCAGCAAGTACCGCTCAGTCCAAAACTGCACTGTGGCTGTTGTTTGTCAAAACGGTCAAATGCCGTATCATATCCAAGCTGCTCCATACGCAGCATCATTTCTTTGACTGCCGGGTCCGGCACATTGTCCAGCACATCCTGCTTTGTCGGAAATGTTTTGCGATAAGCTGCAACCGCCTTCATGTAATCTTCCGTGAAAACTTCCTCGTGGCTGTGTTCATACTCGTTTCCGTTTTCATCTACATGTTTGTGTGTATGTCCGCTGACCGACACCAGAACTTTCGGAACACCGTTTTTGTCGAATCCAATGATCGCTCTGTGATTATGCGGTTCAACCTGCGTATTGATCATATCTTGTTCGTTTTTCTTTTCTTTATTGTCCATACCTGTTTTCCTTTTCTGTTTTTTGAAAATCTATCTCTATGCTTCTTCCTGAAAGTTTTTTTCATTTTTTGGTTACTATACCACCTAATTCTTATTATGTCAATAGGTTTTATATATATTGAAAATATCGAGATAATACCGATTTCTTCCTGTATTTGCCGAATCTCTGAAAATGATAACCTTTCATAATACAAAAAGCCCGGCAGATTTTCATCTGCCGGGACTTTCATCTCACATCAGGCGGATATTTAGCATCCGCCTTTCTGTTTCGTTAAACTGCTTTTTTTGCAAACCCCTTACATCTTCACCGACATAAAAGCTTCTGCTGCACGCTCCCGCATAACGTTCTTTGCGGATATAATGACCGGTTTCTTTTTCTTTCTCATCTTTGTCCAGACCTTTTTCTGCACTGATGGTCAGATAACCATTTTCAAGCGTAGCCTGAACTTCATCTTTTGTGAATCCCGGAAGATCTACAACCAGCTCATAACCATTATCTGTTTCTTTGATATCGGTTTTCATTACATGGCTGGCTTTACGTCCGTAAAGTTTCTTCTCAACGTTCTTCATATCTTTATCGTAATAAAATGGGAAATCACCAAAAAAGTCATCAAATAAATTTTCTCCAAAAATGCTCGGCATCAACATAAGTCATCTCTCCTTTTTCTAATTGCAGTAACCTTTTCGCATTCCGGGTACTTCGACCTGTACCGAACAGTTACATTTACTTTTCATTTCGCTTATCAGGACTCAGGAGGTTTTGGATTTTCGGGAACCTCTTTTTCTTATTTCCTGTTCCCTTTCTCCTCTTCCTTTGTTCTATCTGTACTATAGCACGCAATGTTAGCACTGTCAAGGGGTGAGTGCTAATTTTTTTGTGAAGAATTTGTGAAGCCTTCAAAATATCGCTGATTATTCACTGCATTCCATAATAAGCTTCTCGCAGCTGGCATATCCCAGCTGTGAACTGTTCAGACACAACGTATAATTACTGGCTTTTCCCCATTTCTGCTCCGTATAAAAATTATAATTTGTCATACGCCTTTTATCTGTATCTGCCATCATTTTAACCGCTTCCTGCTCACTGACATGATATAACCGACTAATACGCTGTATTTTTTCCGGCATATCTCCATGGATAAATACATTCAGGACATCCTCTCTGTCTTTCAGGATGTAATCGGCATTTCTTCCAACGATCACACAAGGCTCCTTTTGGGCTAGATCTAAAATGACTTTTCTCTGTGCCTCATACACCATATCTTCTACTGATTTTCCAGTGATGTCACGTCCGGAAAATGCATATGCAAATAATCCTTTCCTGGGAGATAATTCCGCATTTTCCTGAATGTATTCTGGCGATAATCCGGATTTTTCTGCAATCTCGTTAATCATATTTTTATCATAATAAGCAATTCCAAGCTGTTTTGCGACTTCTTTTCCGATAAAACGTCCACCGCTTCCAAATTCTCTGCTGATTGTAATGATTCTTTTAGCCATCTCTGCTCCTCCTTAATTCAAAACATCAACTCTATTTTTTCTGATTTTCTTTAAGAACAGATATCCTGCAAAACATGAAATTATTTCAGTGACTGGAAATGCCCACCAGATCAGTGAAATTCCCATCTGACCATTTCTGACAAACAGGGAAAAAATTCCAGCCAGCGGCAGGATAATAATAAGCTGTCTCAACAATGAAATAACCAGCGATTCCACACCGCCATCCAATGCCTGGTAAATACCCTGATATGCAACATTGATTCCGGCAAACAGAAAACTGACCGAGATCACTCTCATCGCACCGATAAAATATTCTCTTGACTGTCCGGCATTAAACAGCGTTGCAAACGCTCCCGGGAAAATCTCTGTAATTGCAATTCCAAGAATCATCAGTGCGATTGTATAAATCAAGCCATATTTGATGCCATCCTGAATTCTCTTTTTATCCCTCATCCCATAAGCAAATGCAAGGATCGGAGTGATCGCATCTCTCAGGCCAAATGCAAGGAACAGAACAAACTGCTGTACCTTATAGAACAAACCATAGGCTGTCTGTGCTGACGGATTGAACTTCAGGATCAGATTCATCACATAAACCATAATAGACATTAATGCCTGTGCAATAATCGCCGGAAGTCCGATTGCATAGATTTCTTTGATAATACCAGTTTCCGGCTTCATATATTTCACATCATGTTTAAATTCTTTATTCAGCTTCATATGGAAAATAAACAGTAACACTGCGGATGCCACCTGACCAATTACAGTTGCGTAGGCTGCACCTTTTACTCCCATTTCGGGACAAGGACCAATTCCATATATCATAATCGGATCAAGGATGATATTTACAACTGCACCGACCACCTGGCCGATTGTAGAATAAAGAGAGCGGCCTGTTGCCTGTAATAGCTTTTCAAATAATGAAAAAAAGATAATTCCAAAAGAAATTACGCAGCATATTCTAAGATAACTGACCCCCATCTCAAGTACTTCGACATCTACTGTCTGTGATGAAATATATGCTCTCACCCCAAAGATACCAAACAATAAACATATCACATAAATGATTACTCCCAGGAACAGACTGTTTCCCGCTACCTTTGCAGCTTTTTTACGGTTTCCCTGTCCAAGTGTCCTTGCAAGAAGTGCATTCGTTCCTACACCTGTTCCGATTCCAACTGCCACCATAAGCATCTGAACCGGGAATACCAGTGTAAGGGCATTTAATGCTGCTTCACTGCCCACTTTCATATTTCCCACAAATGCACTGTCTACAATATTATAGACTGCCTGCAATGCCATGGATAAGATCATTGGAATTCCCATCTGGATCATCAGTTTATTCACCGGCATATCTTTCATCTTGTTGCTTTCTGCCATTTTGTTTTAACTCCTTTCTTTCTGGAATAAAAAAGTGTGCACCCTGTCTTATAAGCTGGACTTACGCTGACAGGCTACACACTTTTTTATGGCAAGTATAATACTTTAACAAAAAAAACGAGCAGCCGGTAAACTGGATTTACGCTTACTTGCTACTCGTTTGCTGTAATTATATTGTCTCTTTTTCAAAAAGTCAAACAAAATTTTTCTTGCTTCACAACAATTTTAAAATTTCAAAAGTGGTTTTTACTAAAAATGCATCTGCTTTTTTTGGGCATTATTTCTATACATTTGCATATAATCAGACTTCTTCTGATCTGCCTTTCAGCTTTGAAATTTTTTTCTTTGTGTTTTTACTCGTTGGTACTGTCATACTCTTTGCGTTTTTAAACTTTGAAGAAACGCTGTATTGAATCTGCTTTGCTGTTATAGCTTTTTTTATCGTTGTTTTATAATTATGAGCAAGTGCAGCACTCCCATCGTTTATAAATTACTTTCCTGTTTATTTAATTTTTTTCTGATACAGTCTCCAATGCTGGTAATGCACAATAGTGTCACAACAAGAAAAACACCGGGAATCAAGATAATCCACCAGGCACCTGTAAGCAGTGCTTTTTCTGACAGCGACAGCATACTTCCCCATGAAATAACTTCCAGCGGAAGTCCTATCCCGATGAAACTTAATGTTGACTCTTCCACAATAGCACTTCGGATATTCATGACAACCATAAACATGATGGAAGATAAAAAATTGGGTGCAAGATGTTTATAAAGAATATAAAAAAATCCTCCCCCCATGCACCTGGCCGCAATTACATATTCATTGTTTCGCAGCTGCCGCACTTCTGTTCTGATAATTTTGGCTATACTCATCCAACTCGTAATCCCTATCACAAAAGACAGACTGAATACATTTGCCTTTCCAAGAATGGCCTGCAGAAAAATAACCGTCAGAAGATTCGGAATGCTCAGCAGAATCTCTGTTGCCCTCATGAGCAGCATATCCAGCCAATCCGGTGCCATGCCGCTTACCGTACCAAATACGATTGCAATACCGGCAGATATCACAGTTGCTGCAATTCCAATAAACAGAGACTGTCGTCCGCCGTACCAGATCATGGAAAAAATATCACGCCCCATAGTATCTGTTCCAAACAAAAATTCTTTACATGGAGCAATTGTATAATTTTTCAGATCCATGTAAGACGGATCTTTTGTCATGATTCGATTGCAGAACAGACAGCCACCCACGATCAGTATCAGAATGATGACAGACAGCCATGGAATCGTATCATACCATCTGTTTTCTTTTTTCTGTACCTGCTGTTCTGCAAGCTCTGGTTTTACTCCAACAATTTCAAACAGGTCACTCATAGTTATCCACCTCCTGCATTTCCGACTGCCTGCTGATACGCATTCTCGGATCGATCCTTTCATTAAGAATCTGTGCAGCCATATTACAGGCAATGATTATGATCCCTGACATCAGACTGATGATCATCAGTAAATTATAGTCTTTATAACGGGCACTTTCATATGCCAGTGTCCCTATTCCGGGATAAGAAAAAACAGTCTCTGCCACATAAGTTCCTC
>ENA-UONS01003224-UONS01003224.1-human-gut-metagenome-genome-assembly--contig:-CS19-NODE-3224-length-11470-cov-4.777924_pt1 | contig 11470 bp, 6 predicted proteins | sample MGYA00242458_ERZ724005 | MGnify/ENA metagenome assembly ERZ724005
GATCGAGTTTAGAAAGCTTTCTTTTTTCCGCTTCCAATAAAAACGCAATGCTCTCTGTGCCCCATTCCCGCAGTGCTTCCATTCCCCAGGCAGAAACTGCATCCTGAAACGAAAGCAGCTCTTTCCTGTCAACAGTCACCAGACGGCGGTTCTGCTCTTCGTCTTCTGTAAAAAGCAAATCCTCCGGATCGTAAACGGACACGCAGGCTTTTCCATCCTGCAGCCAGTAAGTCTCTTCGCCTTTCAGTCTGCGATGAACGACAATCAGCTTGCGGCACTCCTTGCGGTTCAATACAACCTCAGTGCTTCCGAGCAGTGAAGTAATCGTCTCCCCCTGCGTTTTGTCAAGCGCCAACGCCGGCAAATTTTCCCGGTACAGCCAGGACAGATGCCGGTTGATTCTTCCCTTATTCAGGCAGTCCAGCAAAAAATGATCCAGCTCCGGCTTGTAGGTGATGTAAAGCTCCGGATCCTTTGTCTTGCATCGCTCCACGCACGAATACAGCCACGCCGCATATTCCCAGTCCAGGTTGCACTGGTAGGCAAAATACAGCAGCACGCTTTTGGGCGGTTCAACATCCCGCGACAGATCGGTGCTCAACAGATAATATTCATACAGACGCGTGACACGCAGCTTGTTTTCCACACCTCTTTCATACCAGACATGCCACTTTTGCTCGCATTTGTTTCCTTTGATCAATAACGAACAGATCGCCTGCAAAATGGCTGGGGACTGCTTTTTTTCCCAGCTGCGCTCCAGAATTTCAAACAAAACCGGTTCGAAATATTTTTCCCGGCAGGCAAGCTCTGCAACCTGTCCGCAGAGATTTTCATTCAAAAGCCCTTTCCGTGCGCCATAAACTAAAACCCTGCGCACAATCGGGTCTAGCCCCGTCAAAAGCGCCGGATCTGCGTTCAGCAAAAGCACCGCTTCCTGATACAACAGCGGGCTTACGCAGCCTTTCTGGAACTGTTCCTGCAAAAACTGCCACTTCCGGTAGGTGCTCCGGTTGATCTCACGGGATAAAAACAGCATCAGCCACGCAATCCGCCATTCTTCCGGGTAACGGGTATAAATTTCCTCCACCCGCGCGGCGGCACGCTTCACATACTCCTCGCGCTTATCGTACAGTGTCGTCAGATACAGATAATAGCTGACGACCGCCGGGCTTTCTCCCTCCAGCATCGGGCGCAGCTGTTTTAACATCCAGCCGGCCTCTTCTGTTTTGTTTTCCGTCAATAACAACTGTGCGGAAAAAAGCTTTGGCACGATACTTTTCCGATCCAGGACAGCCAGCTCTTCCACACATTCCCGCACCTTTTCCTGCCAGTCTGCCAGGTCGATCTGCTTTGCGCGCAGCTTTAAATAAAGCTCTGTCAGACGGATCGTATATTTTTTCTGGCGGCTTTTTTTTTCGGTTTCCGCAGACAGTCCCGTTTTCCGGCGGGTCGCTGTGACACCGACCAAAAAGCTGCCCCAACTCCACGAAACCGTCACCGTCCCGAAATTTTTCCCGTCATGGAGCTTTTCTTCCGATATATAAACCGACAGGCGACAGAGATTGCCTAAAAAGTCATCCTCCCCGATTCTGTTTTTTTCCAGAAACAAAAAATCGTCCTCTGTCTGTACCTTCAGGCTGACCGGTCCCCAGCCATTTTTTAAAATCTGCAGCTCTTCCCGTACCGTTTCCTGTACGTCTTTGACCTGAATTTCCGGTTTGGCAGCAGTAAAGGTCAGTGCCTGCTTGCAGCCGTTTTCCTCCAGAAATGTCTCGACGTTGGAGCTGTTATAGTATCCGGCGGACAGCCCCCGGTACAAAAGCCAGGTCTTTTCGCCTTCTTTTTTACAGATTTCTGCAAACGGTTTGCTGTAAAAAAACTGTACCGCCGTTTTCCAGTCCGTGCGCGCAAGCTCTGTAAATCCGGCAAGCGTCGAGACTTTTCCTGCAATTCCTGCTGCCGCCTCTCTGCGCACTGTCACCTTCCACGGCAACGTGTATTCCCCGTAGTCCGATATGATCAGGAACTGTCCCTGCAGGCTGTCGCCCTCCTGCAGCCCGTCTGCACAAAATCGGTACACGATTTTCTCCTGCACGCCGTTGAACCACTCCGTTTTACACTCCATCCGCTCATCCTTTGTCAGGACATAGCCCTGTGCCGGGATTTCTTCCTGTGATGCAAAAATGGTAAACGCGCCCTCTGCAGCTTCCCCCGGTGCAACAGACAGCTCTGCCAGCCGGACAGAAAACGTCAGCTTTCCTTCTGTTCTGCGGTATTTTTCTGTCAGAATCTGCTCTTCCAATCTTCTCACTTGCGTTCCCCTTTCTGCACATTTTTGCCTGCCGGGACGCTCCCGATCAGGCGGTGATTTCCAATAGTCTTACCTTTTATATTACCCTATTTCCGAATATCGCGCAAGGGATTGACAAATGCGTTCCGCTTAAGTATTATTGTATTAAATCAATCATACAAGCAAGGAGGTGTTCACATGCCATGGGAACTTGATTCAGACAGACCTATTTACACCCAGATTGTTGACCGGCTCAAACATGAAATCGTATCCGGATTCTATCCGCCCGGCTCCCGGCTTCCCAGTGTCCGCGACCTCGCTGCACAGGCAAGCGTCAATCCGAACACCATGCAGAAAGCCTTCACCGAGCTGGAGCGTACCGGTCTGATTGTCACGCGTCGCACCAGCGGGCGGACGGTCACCGAAGATACTGCTTTGATTGAACAGGTGCGCAGTGAGCTGGCAGAGCTTCAGATCAGTCAGTTTCTGACGCGGATGCAGCATCTCGGCTATCAGAAAGACGATAGTATCCGGCTGCTTTTGGCCAAAAAGGAGGAAATTTCATGACACAGACATCCGATACCCTGCTCCGCCTGCAGGACGTCAGCAAGCGCTTCGGCAAAAAAACAGCGCTTGACCATATCAGCCTCGAAATCGCTCCCGGCAGGATGGTCGGGCTTTTAGGCTCCAACGGCAGCGGCAAATCCACACTGATCAAACTCATCAACGGACTTTTGGTACCCTCGTCCGGACAAATTTTCATCTGCGGCCAGGCTCCCGGTCCCGAAACCAAGGCGATCGTTTCGTATCTGCCGGAGCGCACCTATCTGCCCGATACTGTCCGGGTAAAGGGACTGCTCTCTTTTTTCAGGGATTTTTATACAGACTTTGACGCTGCAAAGGCGGAGGAAATGTTGCAAAAGCTCGACATCGATCCGTCCAGCCCCTTAAAGACGCTCTCGAAGGGAACCCGTGAAAAGGTGCAGCTGATCATGGTCATGAGCCGCCGCGCCAGGGTCTATATTCTGGACGAGCCGATCGCCGGCGTCGATCCCGCCGCGCGTGATTATATTTTAAAGACCATTATCCAGGATTACAACGAGGATGCGTCGATTCTGCTCTCCACACACCTGATTGCGGACGTCGAGCAGCTTCTGGACGACGTTATTTTCCTGAAAGACGGACAGATCATTCTCTCTTCCAGCGTGGAAGAGATCCGGGACACCCGCCATCAGTCCGTAGACTCTTATTTCCGGGAGGTATTCTCATGCTCACAAAACTGATTTCCCATGAATGGAAAGATACGTTTAAAGTTCCTGTCCTTTTGCTCACTATCACGGTGCTGCTTTCCGCCGCCAGCCTCGTATACTTCTCCGTTGCTGACCAAGCTACCGCCGACATAGATCTCAATGTGCGAAACTTTGTACTTTACATCGCATACATCCTGATTCTCAGCGGTCTTTCCATGATCCTGACGATCTATTTTGCTATCCGTTTTTATAAAAATCTCTATACCGACGAGGGCTATCTGATGCACACGCTCCCTGTCAAGCCCTGGATGCTGATTGTCTCCAAGCTGACCATCGGAACCATCTGGTTTTACCTGATCGATTTGTTGTTGGTTGGCGCAATTACCTTGATCACCTTGATTGCCCTGCCCACAATGGCATATTTTTCTCCGGAAGATCTGTTGGAGCTTCGGACGATGTTCCAGTCGTACCACACGATTTTCACCGTTCCCTCCATACTCTTTCTGGCAATTCCCGTGATGATCATCAGCTCTGTCTTTTCCCTGCTTACCATCTATGCCTCGATCTCTTTGGGACAGCTGTTTTCCAGCCACAAGGTGCTCGCATCCATCCTGTGTTATCTCGGGCTGAGCACCATCCTTTCGACCGTTATGATGCTTCTGACCGCGCCTACGACCGCAGGCGTGTTCATCATTCAATCGACTTCTGCGAATCCGATGGCTGATTTTGCCTCCATTTACTGGTCGATTATGCTGATTTCCCTGTTCGCAAATCTGATTCTATGCGTTCCTGCTTTCTGGATCTGCAACTATGTAATGAAACGTTGTCTGAATCTTGATTAAGACATACCGCGCTGCGGCGGAGATTTTGAAAGGTGCCTGACGTCTGACGATTTCCGCTGCGGCACGATTTTTTTAGTTGCGTCTGACTGTCGCGGCTCGCATGATGCAGCGGGCAGCTCAGACAGCAGTATCATTTTTCCTATCTCCGGCATATATTATTACCACATATTCTGGATATGAGAGGTACTTTTATGCCACAGCTTTCCTGTGCTGCAGCAGAAGAAACCGGTTATCCCGGCTCCCTGATGATCTGCGTAACTTCTTCTGTCGGTTTTTTCCCGGTTGTGGGCGCTACTGTTACGATCTCCGACAGTGCTTCCCCGGAACAGATTCTTGAAACTCTTACTACCGATGAATCCGGACAGACAACGTCCGTCCTGCTGCCCGCACCCAATCCCGCCTATTCCCAGAGTCCTTCCAATCCGCGTCCATACACCGATTATATAATCGAAGTACAGGCGGACGGTTACGATCCCGTCCGTATCAACGGCGCTGAAATTCTGCCGGACGAATCCAGCATTCTTCCGGTTTCCATGACACCCACCGCAGTTTCCGACACTCCCGAAGAACAGGACATTTTCATCCCGGATCACACGCTTTACGGTGAATATCCTGCCAAAATCCCGGAAGCTGAGATCAAAACCGAAGCCGAAACCGGTGAAATCGTCTTAAGCCGCGTCGTCATCCCGGAATATATCATCGTCCACGACGGTCTTCCCGACGATTCCAGCGCTCCAAACTACTATGTCCGCTATAAAGACTATATCAAAAACGTCGCTTCATCCGAAATCTATGCAACCTGGCCGGAGAGCACCATCTACGCCAATATTCTCGTCATTCAGTCCTTTACCCTGAATCGTGTATACACAGAATGGTATCGTGCAAAGGGCTATTCCTTTACCATCACCTCTTCCACCGCCTACGACCAGAAATTCATCTACGGCAGAAATATCTACAGCAACATCGACCGCCTCGTGGACTCCATTTTTGCAAATTATCTCTCCCGCCCCGGCGTGCGGCAGCCGATCTTTACCAGCTATTGCGACGGAAATCGCGTCAGCTGTCAGGGTCTCTCCCAGTGGGGTTCCAAATATCTCGGTGATCAGGGCTACAGCGCGATTGAGATCATCCGCTACTATTACGGCAACGACATGTATATCAACGCAGCCCAGGCCATCAGCGGCGTCCCGTCCTCCTGGCCTGGCTATGACCTGACCATCGGTGCATCCGGTCCAAAGGTTCGACAGATACAGGAGCAGTTAAACCGCATCGCACAAAACTACCCTGCTATCCCGAAAACCTCTGCCGACGGTATCTTCGGTCCCCAGACCGCTGCACAGGTGCGGGCTTTTCAGCGTATCTTCAACCTCCCGGCAACCGGAATTGTGGATTATCCGACCTGGTATCAGATTTCAAACATTTATGTGGCGGTCAGCCGTATCGCAGAGCCGGGGACGTAATGGCGGCATGACGATCCTCGCGGAGCGTTTTTATCGTATGGAAACGAAGTTTCCTATACGATAAAAAGACCGCAGACAGGAATCGTATATTCATCCTGCATGCGGTCTTCGCATTTACTATTGATCTGCAGCAGCGCCATTTTCACAGCCTGCGCATTTTATTCATGACAATAGAATGCTCGCAGAGCGTGCATTCTATTGTTTTGCAAGCAGCAGCATAATGTCATTGGAGCGCGCTACAAACTTGGTCATCGCTTCCGGAGAAAGCGGTGCGTTCTGAAGCTTCGCCAGATCATAGAGCTGTTCGCAGATCATCTCGGTGTTTGCATCGTCTTCGTGCTCCGTAATGTAGGTTACGAGCGGATGGTTTGCATTCAATACCAGCGTCTCGCCCTCTGCACCGAACATGCTCATATCCATGCCGCCGCCATACATCTTCATCATATCCTGCATTCTTCTGCTCTCTTCGGAAACCGTCAGAACAGAGGATACCTTTTTATTCTTGAGCTTTTCGATCTTTACCTTGATCTTGTCGTTTTTCAGCGCTTTCTGAACCAGCTTTTCAACCTTTTCCGCCTGCGCGTTTAATTCTTCCTGCGTCTTCTTGCTGGTCTTTGCCTTAAACGCATCGGTTAAGTCGGCATCGATTCTTGCAAAATGGATCCCCTCATTCTTTGCCTCCAGCTGAGAGATAAAGGGCTGGTCGATCCGGTCGGTCAGCATAACGGCGTCCATTTTGGCAGCCTTGAACATGTTGATATACTGGCTCTGCTGTTTTTCATCTGTTACATAGTAGATGGTCTTGTCTTTCTTCTCTTCCTCAGCGGAATCTTCGTTCTTGTCCTCTACGACTTCTGCTTCTACCTTTTCGCCGTTCTCATCCACAGCACCCTCCTGGATCTCATCCGGGTCAGTCTTATTGACTTCCAGGCACTCGGGCAGGGTCATATATTTGCCGTCAAGGTTCTTGAAGAGGATGTAATCCGTCATCTTCTCGCAGAATTTTTCGTCCTTTAAGCAGCCGAATTTGATGAACGGAGCGATATCATCCCAGTATTTCTCGTATTCCTCCTTCTGGGTCTTGCACATGCCGGACAGCTTATCCGCAACCTTTTTGGTAATATAATCGGAAATTTTCTTTACAAAGCCATCGTTCTGCAGCGCGCTTCTGGACACGTTCAGCGGCAGATCAGGACAATCAATGACGCCCTTTAACAGCAGCAAAAATTCCGGGATTACTTCTTTAATATTATCGGCAATAAATACCTGATTATTGTACAGCTTGATGACGCCCTCGATGGATTCGTATTCCATGTTGATCTTCGGGAAGTAAAGGATACCCTTTAAGTTGAACGGATAATCCATGTTCAGATGAATCCAGAACAGAGGCTCCTTGTAATCCATAAATACCTTGCGGTAGAAATCAATGTACTCTTCCTTTGTGCATTCACTGGGGTTCTTCGTCCAGAGCGGGTGAGTATCGTTGATCAGTTCCGGACGCTTTGTAATTTTGAGCTTATCCGGATCTTCTTCCTTTTCTTTCTTCACTTCTTCGATCACATGATCGCTGTCGAGCTTCTCACTCGCAAGAATCGTCTGTGTCTCAGTCGTATTGGCTCTGGAAACGTAAATTTCCACAGGCATGAAGGAACAATATTTCTTGATTACTTCGGTTGCTTTGTACTCGTTGCAGAACTGCAGGCAGTCCTCGTTTAAGAACAGGGTAATGCAGGTACCGACTTCTGTGCGGGTACCGTCCTGCATATCGTATTCTGTGCCGCCATCGCATTCCCAGTGAACCGGCTTTGCATCCTTCTGCCAGGAAAGGGTATCGATATGTACTTCATCCGCTACCATGAATGCGGAATAGAAGCCCAGTCCGAAATGACCGATGATCTGGTCGTCGTTTGTCTTATCTTTATATTTTGCAATAAAATCTGTCGCACCGGAAAATGCGATCTGGTTGATGTATTCTTCCACCTCATCCGCAGTCATGCCGACACCGTTATCAATAAACCGGATGGTCTTTGCATCCGGGTCAACGATAACATCCACTCTGGGCTTGTAGCCCTCCGGAAGCTCGTACTCTCCCATCATATCCAGCTTCTTTAACTTCGTAATGGCGTCGCAGCCGTTGGAAATCAGCTCTCTGTAAAAAATGTCATGATCCGAATATAACCACTTTTTGATAATCGGGAAAATATTGTCGCTGTTAATTGATAATGCTCCGTGCTTTTCAGCCATGAAATATCACGATCCTTTCTTTTTCAGTTCGTTTTCAGATGCCCGGAGAAGCTTTCCTCCAAGCTTTACCCATAGTGTAGTCCTGTCGTTTCAAAAAGTCAATAAAAAATTAGCACTCATTTTGACTGAGTGCTAATAATTCTTTGGAAGCCCGCATGGTTGCCGCGTTTCCCGCAATTCTAAATTTTTCATAAACAGGGGTACAGCGCACTGCCGGGCAGTTTTCATAAGCTGAAACGCAGCGTCCGACAGGGCAGTTTTCATAAGCCGGATGCGCGACGTCCTGCCGGAATGCCTGGCTATTCCTGCTCACTCCTGATGCTGGAAATACATCTGGTATACTTCAAAAAAGCTGGAAGTTTTGACATCGTCCTGATGAATCATCGTGACGGAATTCCAGAGTTCCTCGTTGAGCTGACGTACCAATGTCTGCTCAAACGCCGTATATTCCGTATCGAATGCCTCGCTCTGGCGCTGTTTTACTATTTTTTCCTTATTCGCTTTGGTCTGTGCCTCATCGAACGTGCTGATACATTTTAAAATATAGTAACTTCCGTCTGATTCCACCACGTCGCTGATTTCGTCCTTGCCGAGATTAAACGCCGCCTTTTCCAGTGCTTCCGGAACCTCGCCTTTTCCAAACGACTGCGTCACCGTTTGGTCCTCGCTCTCCGCCTGCGCAAGCGTCTCAAAATCCACGCCCTCTTCCTTTGCCTTGCCAAGCACTTGGGAAGCTTTGGCAGAATCGCTGACCCTGATCATATCTACCGTGATGGTACGCGCTTCATCGTCACTGACCTCCGGATTGACATTTTCTACAATCGTCTGATAAACCTTTTCTGCAAGCGCATACTCTTCATACATCTTCGTAATCAGATCCTGCGTCACGTTGAGCGCCGTCACCTCCGCGCTGTTCAAGGAAGTAAAATATTCCCTGCCCGCCGCTGCCGCACGCTCCTTTTCCTTATCATCCAGCGTCACTTCTTTTTTCTGGGCGAGCAGATTCATCACCTTGATTCTCGCCAGCTGTGTCAACACCTGTTCCCGTTCCTCCTGCTCCAACGAAAGCTGTCCGTCGGAAGCGTTCCAGATCTGGCTTCCATAGACGGATTCATACTGATTCTGCATGTTCGTCAGATATACCATCACCTCCGGCAGCACACAAGACGCACTCGAAATCCGGAATACCTCGTTCTTTTTCAGACCCGCCGTCAGAACGACCTTCGTATTTTTCCCGCAGCCTGCCAGCGCAGAAATCATCATAACAACCGCGCCCAGAAGCGCTGCAGCTTTACAAAATTTTGTTTTTTTATTTATCATCAATTTCTCAACTTTCTATTTTTATAGGAGTGCGCATCCTCGCAGCACGTTTCTTATCGTATGGAAACGAAGTTTTCTGTACGATAAGAAAGACCACAGCAAAAGCCGTGGTCTTTATTATAACGATCTTCCATCGAGAAGTCAACGCGCGGCAGCACACTCTGAAAAGTTTAAAAAATTTTTCAAACTTTCCTCTCGATAAAAACTCCCATATGCGGGAGCAGGATTTTGCTGTCCAAATCCTGGTACAGCTCGGGATTCTGGAAATAGCGTGTTCCGGGTTCATCGATTCTGCACGGATAGGAGCTGTGGTTGACGATGACCGTACCGTTTTCAAATTCTGCGCGCTCAACGCCCTTTTTCCGGGTCAGTGTCGTGCCGAATTTTTCTTCCAGAAGCATCCCTACGGGATCTTTTTTCAGCATGGTCAAAGGGTACAGCTCGTTATTGCGCTGCGTCAGCGGAACGTGCGGTGCGATTCTGCCGGTGTATTCAAAGCCGTAGAAAAATCCGATTTCGCAAACTGTTCCCTTCCCAAATGTGCGCTTGACAATTGCAGGGTTTTCGTCCGTTTCCCAGACTGCGAGCACGTCGGCGTTTTCCTCCTCGAAGCTGCCAAACTGCGTTCCGGTCAGCATTCCCTTTTCGCCGCTGCACTCAAACGCATCCTTTTCATGGGAAAGACAGCGGCTGCCAACGCTCGCCTGTGCAAGCAAATCCATCGGTCCGTGCAGCAGCATTCCGCCATTTTTTACCCATGCTGCAATGCCCTGCTCCAGTTCAGAATCCGGGTCAAGCGCATAGCAGTCGTTTGCCGCAAGCACGAGCACCTCGTACTGATCTGCTGTCTGATCCTTGAAAATGCTGCCATCTACAACGTCAACGTCGATCTGCCAGTCCTCCAGAGCCTTATACCAGCCCAGAAGATCCAGCCGCCTGTCATGATTGTGCTCCGTGTCAAACGTCTCTGCAAGCGCCATCGCAGACGGGAACAGCACTGCTGCCTTTGCAGCTTTTCTCCCTCCGAGTCTCGGGACAACCTCTTTCCACCAGCGGTTGCCTTCTTCTAAAGACCTGCAGAATGCTTCCGGCATCCGGTGTAACACGCCGCCGTCGTCTAACCCGCACATGCCGTAAGACGCATATCCGGAAGCGCCGGACGCCGCCATCGAGGCGACCGCCTCACACGGAGAAATCCACGCATACAAGTCATTATAGACAAATCTTCCCCAGTAAATGCCGCCGACAAAGGATCTGCCACGATTCATATTCCGCATCATGCTGTGTTGACATGCTGTCACATAGCAGTCCGGGTCGCCGTTTGGAAGCACCGGCACAGAAATAAAATGCGCCGCATCCACATACGGGGCAATCCGGTAAAAATCAGCGCCTCGCACCGCCGTATCCCACAGATCAGAAAGCCCTGCACCGGTTAAAAAGCTTCCATCCACGTTCAGAAAATATCCCCACTGGCTCAAATCCGGGCACAGATACAGCTGCGGATCAAGTGCATGGAGCTTTTTCTGCATCGCTTCAAAATAAAGCACCAGCTCGTCGCTTTTCCAGCGCTGGTTGTCCATCCATACGCGGCATTTTTCGTCCCGGTCTTTCAGCTCTTTTTCCGAAAAACCATTTTTCCCAGGATAACGCAGTTCAAACCAGTATTGCTCGGGTTCGATCGTTTCAAAGCTGTTTGCTTCCGTTTTATAGAAACGGTTAAAGGTTTCAATGTCTCCGTTGTAACGTTTTTCAAGCCAGCTGCGATAGCGATTTTTCCCATCCTCATCGAAGCTCGGTGCAACGACCGGGTCCCACATGCTGCACAGCGGTTTCTTTTCTTTCCCGTCCACTTCGATCCGGGTCATATTTTCGCCGTACATCTCTAAAAGCTGCGAAACATGCTCCGTCATCGTCTCCTGCGCTTTCTCTGACCAATAACGATACCAGCGACCGTCATTGCCTTTTGCCGTCACAACAGATTCCCCGAACACCGGCGGGCTAAAGCGAATATTCGGATACAGGTTATCTGCATTCAGATAAATCGCCAGAAATGTATGGCTCAGT